>ERZ780141.639-NODE-639-length-25337-cov-8.673127_pt1 | contig 25337 bp, 28 predicted proteins | sample MGYA00433080_ERZ780141 | MGnify/ENA primary metagenome ERZ780141 (study PRJEB29588, sample SAMEA2154047) | human gut metagenome | biome: human gut; feature: human-associated habitat; material: faeces | place: Denmark | collected 2008/2010 ... | reverse complement strand
CTGCGGCGGCCCTTGATCGTCGCCAGCAGGCTGTCGTAGGGGATGCCCGCCTCTGCGGCCAGCGCCTTCTTGGTCAGGCAGTGCTTCGCGCAGAACATGACGATCTCCATGCCGTATTCGGTGTACGGCTCGCGGTAGCCCGGCTCCGGTTTGTACTTCTCCATAATGTGTCCTCCTTTCAGCAGGCATGAGCGCCGCGCCCCCGAAGGGGCGGTCCCGGCTTTCACGGGACTGGGCCTTGCTCTGCGTGGGCTTAGTACAGCACGCGCCGGATCACGTCCAGGATCAGCGCCGCCTCGCTGTCGCATTCTACGTTGACCTCGCGGCGTCCGCCGCCCTCGAAGCAGATCGTCACCAGATTGCCGTTGTCCGACAGCTCCAGCCGCTCGACGCCCGTGCGCCGTCCGCTGCGAAGCAGATCAGAGAACTGCTGCACAAATACCTTCCTGCGGTTTACCATCTTCGTCTCCTTTCTCCTGCTCCCGCCTCTGCCAGAATGGGCAGACCGGGATGCTGGCCTTTGCCTCTGCGGCCCTCCGGCACATCGGCAGCCCCTCGCCGCGGAACATGCAGTTCCGGCAGCCGCCGTAGCCCTCGGGCCTGTACCATCCGTCCGTGTTCACGTCTCGTAGCTGTCGATGAAGTCGATCAGCTCCTGCACGCTGTCCGCCGCCCACTCCGGCTCGTCCATCGCGCCAGGGTCCGTCTCCGGCAAAAATGCCGCGAAGCGCCCGCCCACGTCGTTGGCCTCCGCCGCCGTCAGCCGCCAGATGCTCCACTTCTTGTAGGTCTTGATCCGTCTCATGCCCTTGCCTCCTTGTCCTGTTTGTGTTACAATCCCCATAAGGGGGGTGATCTCATGGATTTCGATTTTTCCGATGTGCGCCAGGTCTTTGAAGCTGCCGACGATTATGCCGCGAACAAATACCTGGACGCTGGCTGGGTGCTGCTTCGCGTCGCAGAGCGGCGGGGCGAAGACAGGTCCGAACTGGTGTATGTGCTTGCGTGGACGCAGGGGACCGAGCCGGTGTGGCCGTGATCTCGTCGCCCAGCAGCTCCGCGCCCATGCGGTAGAACATCGCGCGGATCGGGTCGCCGTGTTCGGCGGCCTGCTCCGCTCTGATCTGCTCCAGCTGCTCGCGCTGCCGTTCGATGTGCGCGGCGACGCGTGCCTGTGACTCGGTGTTGCCGCGCCGCTTCTGCGCTTCCTGCTGCCGCAGCACCTCGGCCACGGTCGCGCGGATCAGGTCTTCGATGGCGTCGCTTTTGGTCGGGGTCTCGCGGTCGTCCTCGCCGCCCGACAGCAGATAGGTCGGGGTGCAGCGCAGAACGTGCGCGATCTTTAAGATGTACTGCGCGGGGATGTCGTTCTCCAGCCACAGCCAGCCGCTGAGCGTGGGGAGCGGCACATCAAGGACGGTCGCCAGTTCCTCCGGTTTGATCTTCATTTCGTGAAGCCGTCCCTCAATGGCTTCGCCGATGGTGCGTGTCATGTTTTCGTTCTCCTTTCGTGTCGTGCAAAAATGTCTTGTTTTCATGCCAGTTTTATGGTATCTTTTCTTGTAGGCTGTCCACGTTACACAATCGTGGTACACGTTTATGTTATCACTCCACCGATGTGTTGTCAATACGCAAACGTGGATTTAATTCTATATTTGTGTTTTGGAGGCAATACTATGGACTGCAAGCAGAGAATCCGCGACATCATTGAGATACGGCTTCATAACCTTGGCCTGCGCCAGAAGGACCTGGCCGACAGCATCGGCGTCCCCGTTTCGACGCTCAACAGCTGGCTGCGCCTGGGTCGGGACATTCCCGCGCAGTACATCATCGGGATCGCGGACTGTCTGCAATGCTCGCCGATGTACCTACTGACAGGGGACGCGACAGAACAGATTGATCCCGCCACGCTTGTGCCGCACGAAGAAAAGAAGGACGCCGACGCGATCCGCGGGATCAGCGACGACGCCCTCAAAGTGGGCTGCCTATGGGACGGCCTGGATGAAGCGGGCAAAGCGATCATTCTCGGCGATATATATCGCCGTGCGGAAGCCATGACGATGGCTTCCGATGCCCTCGCTGGCGAACAGTTGCGCGCGGCAAAGTGACGTTCCTGGTCTCCTGGCCTGGGCCGCGGCGATAATTGCATATTATCTGTATATATTGCATACTTATACATAACAAAAGACAGACGGCCGACGCGGTGACGCGTGCAGGCTGTCTGTCTTGTTTGTTCTGTATTTGCCCGAAAAGCCTGTATTCATGCGGGTTTTCGGGCGTTTTTTGTGTCCGGTCCAATCCTCGGACCAATCGGACCAATCCCGCGTTCGGCAGCGGCGGCGCGCGGCGGCGTCCGGCAGCTCTCCCGCTCGGCGGCTCGAACGCGAAAAAGCCCAGTGTTTGCAAGGCTTTCGCCGTTTTCTAACGCGCGTCCGAACGCTCGAACGCCCAGCGTTAAACGCGAACGCCCCGAAGCGTTAGAAACGCGCCGACGACGAAAAAAGACGCCCGAACAGCGTCGCGCGGCCGTCGTGATTGACACGGAACGTGCGCGTCGCCGTCGTGGCGTCGGCTCAAATTTTCGGCGGTTTTCAGAACTTACCGCCCCTGCAATCCCTTGATTTCCCTGCCTTTTTCGGCTTATCCCACCTTTTCCCGCCCCGTCTCTCGATCTCCGTCATTTTTGACACTGATCTCGTTACGTCACACCGGGAGGACAATGGCGGAGCTGTTGCCCGCCACAAGCGAAATTGCGCCCAGCGGGCTGGTCAGCCGCATTGTCACCAGTTCCTGCTTTTCAAACTGCGTGAGCGCATCCAGCATGAATCTTGCGTCAAAGCCAAAGATGATGCTGCTTTCTGCGCTGATGGAAACCGCCGCTTTATAGAGGCAGTCCTTCGCACGCAAGTTCAGGAATCCATTCTCAAACCGGACATAAGGCTTGTCTGCCTTTCCGACGCAGGCCAGCAGATATTTCAGGGCCTGCACAAAGTCCTTTCGATGGAAGCAGAATTCCTCATTCCACTTCTGCGGAACAACGCTTTCATAGGTGATAGGCGTGACATTCTGGATACGTTTCGCAAGCAGCCGAACGTGTTCGTTCTGGAACAGGACCCAGTTATCGGCTACGCTGATCTGCATCTCCGCGTCGCCAAGCGCCTTGAGCTGCTCCAGTGCCGGAACACCGACAAGAAACGGCGTTTCAACGTCCAAACCGCCGTCATCACAGCAGCCTGCGCGATGTCCTTCCACCGCCCAGATGTGCTTGTTCTGAAACAGAACACCCTGATATTCCGGTCTGGTATTGCGCAGATCTACGGCATACTTTACCTGCTTGACGCATTTGAGAATGATTGCCGCGTTTGCCGTATAGCTTTGCTTGGCTTCAAACTCCGGCCATGTGGGGCAATCTTCCGTGTCATAGACGGGAAACTCGCCGCCCTTGCTGCCGGAGCGCATGGTCAAAAACGATTCGTCTCCACGCTGCTGCAATTCCAGCTCCAGTGCGCCGTCATAATGGCGGCACACCTTCTGGACACCGGCACTGTTCCAAAACACGAACGCAAAGTCGTCGCCGCTTGCGGGGATTGTCACGGACAGCCATGTACCAAAGTCCGTTGCAGAGAACGTACAGTGATCCGCTGTAAATTCCGCCTTGATCTCCTGCAGGACTTTGACCGGACTTTTTGCCGGAATGTCCATCAATGCTGTCATCGCTTTATAAAAGGCTGCTGCGTCTACGGAACTTCTCATGCTGCTTTCCTCCTTGTTTTCTGTAAGGTTGCGCGCATATTGACAGAACCCGTTGCAAACGTGATCTGCCGCACGCGCGTTTCTCCGACGGTCAGGATGTTGTAGATCATGTCCACGACGGCGGTGGCCGCCGTAATGTTGGCGGCGATGCTCTGCGGCGCGGAAACAGACGCCTCGGCGCAGCTCAGCTCCGTCGGGAATTTGTCTGTGTCCTGCAAAACCTCCGGGAACGCCGCTCCGACGGGCCGGTAAAACGTGCGCCCGCCGCTGCGGATGCCGCAGACAATCTGCCCGGTGTGCATGCCGTTGCCGCTGTCGATGTAGATGAGATCATCCAGCTTGTAAAAGACTTCGTGGCAGAGCTTTCGGCTCTTGTTGTTGTCCACCGCGCCGATGAGGATCACCAGTTCCTTGACGGTTGGAGAATGCCAGTACGGCCCGGTCGGGAACGTCCGTGCCCGCAGCATGGAAAGAAGCCGCTCGCCGGACTCGATAAACTCCGGCACATACTCCGTTTCCATCCCGAACACGGACGAATACCGCTCCGCCAGCACCTTTGCCTTGTTTTCCCCAAGGTCAGCCGGTGTGAAGTTCTGGCGCACAAGGTTCTTTTCTTCCACGATATCCCCGTCACAGATGATAAAGCGGACAGGCCGTTCCAGCGCGTACAAAAGCCGATACAGATGCGGCGCGATATGCCCGCCGGTGCCTCCAGCTCCCAGCATGACGATCTTCACGGGCCGATTCTCTGCAAACTTCATCCCGCACCTCCAAGCAATCCGCCCAGAAACGAGCGCACGCCCGCGAAATGCGCGGACGGCGGTTCCGGGAGTTCTGGAAACTGATGGACGACCTTGCCGCTCCATTCCGCGGGAAAGCCGCTGTCCAGTCCTTCCAGCACCAGACCGGGTTCAATGGGAACGAAGCTGCCGCCGCAGGAAATGCGGGCGGAGATCTCCGGGAAAAAGCGATCCAGGCGACCGATCACGAGATACAGCCGCGTGCCGCGTTCATCCATATCGTCGATGGCGGAAAAAACGGCTTTCATGCTGTTGTGCGAGTGGATATCTGCGTAATACAGATACCGCTGCTCATCCGGAAGATCTTCGTCCGTCAGCCGAACCGTCACGCTGTCTTTGGTAACGCGCTGCTTCGGCACGAACGGGATGAATTTCTGATCTTTCCGATCCCAGTAGATGCGGACAAGGGCTTCAAACTCCGCGCCTGCTTCCATCTGGCTCCTGAAAAAGCCGATGATGGAGCGCAGCAGCTCCTGCGGAATGCGAGGAAGAGCCGGTCGAAAGCCGGCTCTTACCTCTGAAAACTCCGTAATTTTGTGCTTGGGCGCGATAAATTCGCCGAGTTCACTCCGGCGCATCTCATACGTCTGCCCGTCCCGCGAGGGGATGAGGCAGATGACCTTGTTGGATGCGCGCGCAGCCTCCAGCGTCGGGAATACGCCCTTGTACTCCGCGATGCCCTTCTTCTGCATCCGGATCTGCGGCTTTACGACGCACTCCGGGTCTTTGACCTTGCCTTTTTTCAGGCTGTCCAGGAACGCTTTGGACTTCTCGATCTCCGCTTTCATGGTCACGATGGTGTCTGTCTTTGGAGTAGGAACGGTCTTCGTAACATCGCCGTACCGTACCTGCCATGTGACAGCCGACGCATCCTCCAATTCAGGGAAATCATCCGCCTTCTGGATACGCAGAGCCTCAAAGGTCATATCTGCATCCGTGATCTGCTCTCTGGCGCCGCCGTACTGAAAAACGGGCGGCTTGTCAAAGAGCGACAGTTGTGTTTGGGGTCTTGGCGCAATGCTTTTGACCGGGGCTGCCTCTGGGATGGGGTCGCTTTCCGCGCTTGTGAACGCCGAAAAGAGTTCCAGAGGCTGTTTTTCTTCTTCTGCCGGAGCTTCCTGCGTCTTTGCAGGGAGCGCCTGTTCCGGCTCGGGCTGGGATTCTGCCGTCTCCGTCTGAGCCTGTTCCGGATCAAACTGGGGCTTGACTTCTTCTGCCAATGTTGGTGCAGGAGGAGGCGGTACAGGCTCATCCGAACCGCTGCCGAAGATCTTATCTACGTCAAACTCCTCATCATCGCCCAGTAAGGCAAAGCCGTCAAATACGTTTTCTGTGTCTGTCATGCTGTGTCTCCTTTCATTTTTTGTGTCCGGACGCAAAAAGGCCGTAACTGCCAAACGGCAATTACGGTCTTATGAGTCCATTATTTCATTCCATGTCCTGCGCGCGGAACTGGGGGCATACCTGTCCCCAAGTCTTCACCTCCGCCCTGAAATAGCTCCGCCCTTCATCTGCTCTGACCTGGAATACAGCTTTATTGTAGCGCAGCGGCAGATGGATATAAACTTGCGGATATTTCAGGAGAACGAATGTCTTAACTTGCCTGTCCATCTACAATATGCTATGATATGCAGGTACGCGAAAGGAGGGCGGCAGGTATGCAGTATTCTATTGAGGAATCCGCGCTTATTGGCGGCCTGATCACAGAATATTTCTCAAGAGCAAGTGTTTCTGACTCCGTGCGTCTGGCATACCGACAGGTGTACCAGCACTTGATGGATGGTCATTTGACGCAGGACGATTTGGGTCGGATTCAAGCGGCACTGGACTTCCTGCTCCCAGTCTTTCCCGCTGAACGCGAAGCACAGAAAACCTTCCGCGCAGCGCTTCTGAAAACAAAAGCCATGCTGAGAAGAAAAGCCTAAAAGTGAAGCAGGCAAACCAAAACATTCCCGTTGGCACACTTCCATTTTGGAAGTGTGCCAGTGCTATTGGCGTGATTTGTCTCCCATGCCATCTGCATCTGCGATGGTATGGGAGATTTTCAGCTCTGTCGGCAGCTTCCAACGCAACTTATAGAACACGCAGATCTTCTACTGGCGGTTTGTGATATACAATCGCACCTGACCGGCAGCGTTAGGGCAGCGATCCTCAGTGCGCAAAATCGCAGCATCCCCGTCACCATGATCTGCCCGGATACCGCCGAAATTTCACACTCGAAAGATGGCGCTCCAAGCCCTGAAATTGTCTGATTTACACCGCTTTATAAGGGCAAGCGTCCCATAATCTACTCTCCCCATCGTAGGAATCTTATGCTATAATAGATCCATCATGGGGAGGGTCGTCGAAACATGATTGTTTACCTGCAGCTTATTGACACCGCAGAAGATCGCTCAAAATTTGAGCAGCTTTATGAGCAGTACAAGCAGTTGATGTTCTATACTGCTTTCCAGATTCTAAAACGCCCACAGGACGCCGAAGATGCGGTTCATCTCGCCTTTTTGAGCATCGCAGAAAATATTTCAAGAATTTCTGATCTGGACTGTCCAAAAACGCGCGCCTACATCGTTACAATAGTTGAGAGAAAAGCAATCGATATGCTCCGGGCAGAGCGGCGGCACCCATCCGTGCCGCTGGATGAATCAATCAATGGCGTTTCTGTGGAATACAGTGGAGACAACGCGCTGGCAAAGGCAATTCTGGAACTGCCGGCTGCCTATCGTCAGTGCATTCTCCTGAAGTTCTATCATGGATACAGCACAAAAGAAATCGCTGGGATCATGCACCTTTCTCTTGCAAACACAAGTAAGCTCCTTCAACGGGCAAAAGCAAAACTGAAGGAAATTTATCAGGAGGGAGACGAAAGCCTATGATCACAGATGCTGCGCTGCAGGTCGCTGCGAAAGAAGCCAGTCTTGCACTAGCAGAGACGTTGGTACAGGGCAGCAAGCAACAGCCGCCTTACAGCCCCAGCAAGTCCTTTACACGCAAAATGAGCCGTCTGTGCCGCCGTGAACGCCACCCCGTTTTTCATCGGACAATGCAGCGCGTTGCCGCTGTGTTTCTGGCATTGCTTTTTACCGGAATCGGCTGGCTTACGGTTGATGCGGAGGCCCGTGCTGCAACAATTGCATGGTTCAGAAGCATTTCACAGAGCAGCATCGTCTACCGTTTCCTGAATCCCATGCCGCAGCAGACGTTGCCGGACTATGCTCCGACATGGCTGCCAGACGGCTTTGATGAACAGGAGCGCCACAAGGATGATCTGCGATCCAGTTGGTATTACGTTTCCGGTTCAGACCTCATTGTCATTGAAGTTGACGTATATCACAGTGGTACGGTTCTATCGTTGATTGGAGATCATTCCGGTTACGAAGAAGTTCATGTAAATCAATTTACTGCGCTGTTTGTACCGGCTAATGGGGCTTCCAGTATCAGTAATTTGGTGTGGATAGATGAGCAGAACGGCCTTATATTCTCAGTCGGTTCAACTCTTGAAAAATCCGTCATGTTGCACATTGCCGAAAGCATAGAGTTGTTACAATCTCCAAATCAAAAAAATCTTGAAAATCATGTCCAAAAGCACCTCCTTTCTGCGTTCTAATAGATAAGGCGAAGGAAGGAGGTGTTTTGTAATATGAAAAAGCGTATGGTCGTTCTATTGCTCGTAATGATTATGATTTCTGGACTATGTGTAAATGCCATGGCAACCGAACGTGCTTCGCAAATCAAACCAAAACTCTCGTTCAGCGGGAAAACGGCAAATTGCAGTGTAACTGTGGTCGAAGTCGGAAAACTGGATGTCACACTTGAACTGTGGAATGGCAGTGAAATGGTTGATAGTTGGAGCGATTCTGGGACGAACTACCTAAACGTTTCTGGCAGCCATGCAGCAGTCAGCGGAACAACATATACTCTGATTGCGCATGGAACGATTGGTAGTAGCTCTTTCCGAGAGTCTACTACTGGCACTTGCCCGTAGAGAGCAAGTCCTATAGGCCGATGGTACGTATGCACCATCTTAAGTGCAGTGAGATCATCAAACGTAATTACAACATTATTTTTACGACATTATTAAATAGCAGTATATAAAGTCTGCTATCGGTAGAAAAACATTGTATCGACTGAATTAACGTGAATTTCATTGAAAAAAGAATTGATATGCGGAATCAAGAAAGGAACGGTAATGTTATGAAAAAAATCGCAGCTTTCGTTTTAGTCATTGTGCTACTGCTCGCATTCACCTTGATTGTCTCTGCCTCTTCAAGCTATACCTCATGTGATGTGTCTGATGCGTCCGTTGCATTTAATCTGCTCAACGCGCAGGACAAGCAGATCATTTATGCTCCGCTCGTGCAACAGATTCTGGATGATTATTCAGAGTTCTATCGTTTTGAAAATTTTGAGTTCCGAACGCACGCCTTTGAAAAGGATGGCGAAAGCTATCTGGCCATTGATGTCATCGTCGACATGACGCTGACACAGAATCCCGTAGATGATCCGTATTTTGATGGGATGGCACAGGGAATCGCGAACAGCACAAAAAGCACAAGTGAAAAAGCACTTTTATCGGCCCAAATGAACGCGCGTATACAAGAGATCACCGAAGAGTGTTACATGATTCCGTGCCGCACGACCTTTCCTTATGCGATAAATGCTGATACGGTTCAATCCTTAGCAAGGAACTCCATCCAGAAAACGGATTTAGATAATTACTATTATCGAGTTGATGCTGCTGAGACGGTCCTTTATCGTGTAGACGGGCTTTCAAAACCTGCCGATGCGTCGACTGCATACAACGCTGGCTATGCGGAAGCCCTGAAAATGGAAGCTGATTTAGGCGTAGCGGCAGCAACACAAGCGGTCTCGACTGCCGACTATACATATGATCGAATCGCAGCACGCGACTGGGCGTTGGATAACGTTTGGGAAGAGCCTGAATATCCATCAAGCATTGTTTCCGGAGGCGATTGTGCAAATTTTGTTTCAAAAGCGCTTCGCGCAGGTGGCATTCCAGAAGATGTCCATGGTTTATGGTATGGTTCAACTACATGGGGCGGGTGGTCCGGAATCAATTGGATGCGTACAGGAAATGGAACAGATGGTGGTGTCGTTCCATATATGATAGACAACGGATATTTTTATTTGCAAAACGATCTTACTAAAATCAATGCTGGTTGTATTATGAGTTGGGTCAATATCTCCCATGTTGCACTGGTAACCTACGGAGATACACATACAATTAAGTATACAGCTCATTCGCAGCCAGCGGAGAACGTTGTCTATTCAACCAGCGTTCCTGCAAACTTCTATATGTATAATTAACCCGTTAAGGAGGTGCGTATTTTGAAGAAGAAATCACTTGTGTGTCTTGCGTTCCTGTGCTTTTTGATGAGCCTTATGGGCGTCGGGTGTTCTGCCACGCGTGAAAGCACAGATTCGTCGGTTTCCAAAGCGCATGAGGACACGCAAATTACAGAGCATACCGGTCACGGCTCTGAGAGCAGTACAAAGGCTGAGACGGAAGAACCTATCCTCCAGACCGTGATTATCCAACAGGTACGCGATAATTCTATTACGGTCGAACACATTGTCCTTCTAAACTCATATCTTGAGGAAGATCTGCAAACACTTAAAGACCTGAACATCCCACCGGAGGAATATCAATACGGATATTATCGAAAAGACTCCGGCGAAATTTACACCTACGATGTAGGCCCAGGCACACCCGTCACGATTTACGACATCTCTCAGGAATACGGTGCGGGAGAAGACCGGCTGTATACGTTTGAAACATGGCAGGAATTTGTTTCGGCTGTTCAGGCCAACGAAAGACTGCTCATCCAACCTTATACGCTGACCATACAGGACGGCGTTGTAACCAAAATCGCGGAAAAGTTCTACAATTAAACATTTTGAGACTGGAAATATATGAAAAATAAAATCACCCGCACATTTTTAACCGCAATTCTCGTGCATATTCTTCTTGCCATCACGCTTTACTACACACTGGGATGGACAGACGAACTACCAGATGAACTGACTGCCAGACCTACGCTTGTGCTGCTAGGTACATTTGCATCCGCAGTACTATGGTTCAATAATTTCCGCGTGTTGTTTTACGTCATCGATGTAAGCGACAGAAAAAGTATAGATTGCAAGATTATATTGGGGAGCTTGGGTAAAATGAATACTATGGTAAGGAAGAGCTTCGCGATTGTATTGGCGATTTGTATTTTATTGCCAAGCTTTATTGCAACGGCGATTGCAGCGGATGTGACAGATGGCTTTTCTCAGAAAGCATCTGATAGCGGATATTTCTGTGTGGATGATTTGGAGAAAAACTCCGATATTTTAATTAAAACGGATACTGATGCTGTGACCTTTGTTGAGGATGGTCTACAAATTTATTTGTCAATCAATACTCCATATATCTATAGAGACACATATATTATTGGAGCAATGAAAAGCAAGCCGATCCGACAAGGCGGAAAATGGTATGTACCGAAAGACTTTTATGATCAATTTCTCTGCGCAGGAAACGTAAAAGTTCCATCAATATTCAATGGAGCACTTTTCTTTGCACAGGAAATTATGACCGCATTGTATGAAAACTGCGATGGTTCATTCCCTAAAAAACTTCTCGATGCAATTTTATTGCCAACTTCTATGGGTATTGGTGATCCTCATTTGGACATGAGCCGAGTTTTTGTTGAAACGCCGTTAACTGAATACCCTAATACGCTAATGTCCGAAATGAAACGTCTCGGAATCAAGAATCCAGAAAAACTTACATACGGGGAATATGCTGTTATCAATGGAACTCAATCATTAGCTTCAGCTGGTATGGCTGCTGTAACAGAAAACAATCCAGAATTGAGTGGAATTGATTCAAATACGATGACTGTTGCGGAGTACACCGCGTGGCAGCAAAGTAACGCTTTGCAGAACTTCAAGAAAGGTTTAAGTACCGAGGCAATGGATTTTGCTGCAAAGAAAGGAATAACGCTCTCGGATTTGTCTTTTTTGAATCGCTATTTTTACGGCAACTATATGGAGGAAACGGATAATAACTTAAGGAATGCGTTACTTCAATTTTATTCAACAGATGTTGAATACTTGCAGAATCAAGCAAATCCGTTTGCCGATATTGCTGAAAGTGATTGGTTTTATGATGATGTTCTGCATAGTTTTTTCGGCGGACTTATAAAAGGAACCTCGAATGATACGTTTAGTCCAGATACTACTATTAGCAGGGGGCAAATAATTACTATTCTATATAGGCTAGATGGGGAGAAAAATCTTCCAGATAGTTCGGAGGTTCTACCATTTCCTGACGTGAGTAATAGCTGGTATTCTGACGCAGTTCACTGGGCAACACATGAGGGTATCATAAATGGTTATAACAACGGAAAGTTTGGCCCGAATGATCCAGTTACCCGAGAACAAATAGCTGTTATCTTGTGGCGATATGCTAAATATGCCGGATATGAAATGAGCACAGGGAAAACTATGAATATGTTTTCATTTGACGACGCTTCTGATATCTCTGAGTTCGCAATCGCCCCTATGCAATGGGCTTACGGCCATAGTATTATCAATGGCACCTCATCAACGACCCTTTCTCCACAAGGATATGCTACTCGTGCTCAATTTGCAGCTATTATATGCAGATTTTGTGCAAAAGTTATGAAGTGATTAAAGCGATGGCGCGAAGCCCAGCCGGATGCTGGGCTTCCAACAAAATTTCGTATTATTATGATGATGCGTCCAATGCTGAAATGAACACAGCACTGATTTCTTCGTACGAAGGAGAAAATCAAAAGCTTGATGATTTTCGTAGTGAGGTGCTGGGATTTGGGGACGATGCTGACTATTACGCACTATGGATGTATTTTTGGGATGAGCTGCTAGGCGAAAAAGCACCAGACCGATATGTTGCGTAATTCTGCATGGAGGAAATCTAATGAAAAAGTTACTTGCGTTAATCTCATGTATTGTAATCTGCAGTATATGTGTAATTCCAGTAAATGCAAACGCATATCCAATTCTAAGCGACTGGGCAAAAGAAGAGGCCTATCTTGCTGAGGCGAATGACCTTTTTCCAGGTGGTGAGATGCATGACGATTTGCGTTGCGCTGCTTCCCGTGGACAGGCGGCATGGTATGCGGTGCTGTTGGCAGAGACTCTTCTAGGACATGAGATTGAAAATGCTGCATCGGGTGTTTTCTCGGATATGTCCAATTCCTTTTTCAAAAACATAGTGGATAAAGCATATACAGCTGGTATTGTGAACGGCCAAAAAGACGGAGAATTTCATGAAAAAGATATGGTGACCCGTGAGCAGTATGCAGCTATGCTTTATCGAACAATAAAGTATGTGGAGCAGGAACGAAATACAAGTGTATTAACTCAAGTGCAAGGCACAATTCAATTTGAAGATGATGAGAAGATATCAAACTGGGCCAAAGAGTCGGTTCATGCGTTAGCTTCTCTTGGTGTCATTCAGGGTACATCGCAAAGTAATTTTGAGCCGCAACGAGAAGTTAGCTTTGAACAGATGCTTGTACTTTCTTACCGGTGCTTTTCGATTTTTAAGACATAAAGTCTCCGAGCCTCAGGCGCAAACAGTGGAAACACCGGGCATTGACCAGAGTGATGCAGAATATGACAATGTAAAGACTTGGAACTGGACGCCGTATGAAACGCTCTATCGGACGGATGGCACCCGCATGGGTCTGGTGCGGGATGCCGATGGGACGCGGCACATCGGAGAAATCCCGGACACAAAGGTCTGGATCCGGCTGCAGGACGGCACGCTTCTTTCTGACGAGCCGTTTGACGCCTGCATCGACTATATGGACGAGCCAGCGGGCGAGGTCTACTGCATCCGGAGCGGCACCGGATATCGCTATACCGTCAGCGCCGGGGACGGAAGCTTCCGGCTGAGCGAGGTGGACGAGCCGAAGACGTTGGACGAAGACCAGTTCGGCTATCACCTGCGCGTTACCCGCTGGGACAGCCGCGAGCCATGCTATGGCATTGTGACCGCGGACGGAACCGAGGTGATCGCGCCGGTCTATGAGCGCGTGGAGATTCCCTTCGCAGATCGCTTCCTGCTCTATGAGGGCGGCGCGTCGCAGGGGCCGGTCATGGGCTGGTGCAGGCTGACGGACGAGACCGGCAGCACGCTCAGCGCGCGCTTCCATTGGATCGACTACAGCGTATTTGACGACGGGTACATCGGGATCGCGGTATGCTATGGCGAGCGCGCGGCGTATCCGTGCTATGACGAGGACGTTCAGCCGATGCCGGAGGGCTACTGGCTCGTAGACCGGGACGGAAAGCTTTGCAGCGAGCGCTTCGTGAAGCTTTCCTTTGGGGACGGTGATGAGACGCACGCGGCGTCGGAAGACGATGTCCTGCGCGCCCTGCGTGAAGACGGCACGGAAGAACTGCTGCCGGTCGCAGAGTTGCTGCTCCCATAGGATGACGAAAGCAATGCCAAAATAAAGAAGGAGGGTGCTTGAAAAGCTCTCAATAAAACGCCTTGGTAAAAATAGCAAAAGCAAAACAAAACATATTCTGCTTGATTTGGAGGAAATATATGAAACGACGGATTTGTATTATCGTGTTAGCGCTGACGATCGTATTTACCTCTATCGTACCGATATTTGCAATACAAGAGGATTGTCCGCGGGAAGCACCTCATAGAACTATTGTTGCCGCAAATGACTATCATGGTTATGCGGGGGTTACCACCAGTTCAAAAAAGAGAGGGATAAGTGCAAAAATCACGATGCCTTCCGATTTTCCAGATGTCTCGGGTAGTGGTGAGTCTGCTTGGGTGTCCACCAGCAAAGATTCCAATGGCGAATGGGTGCAAGCGGGTGCACGATATTACTCATCATATACCGCATTTAAAACATATACAGAGCATTACCAAAATGGCGTATACAAGCTTACCACAGTAGGTACACACCGATTGGGAATTTATTTAACATACAAGGTGGAGTACAATTCAGATGACGGGAAATGGCACGCTTTTATTAACAGTGTTGACAAGGTTAGTTCTTCACTTGCCACTTCCGAAATAAAAGTTCAAGCAAAGGGAGAAGTACATAAACAAGATATTGAAATGGGACCATTCAGCTTTTCTACAGTTAAAGTGAAAAATTCCAGTAACACATGGGTCGATAATACGACCTCACCAAGCGCAGATTCACCATATACAGTGTCTGGATCGGCAACAAGCTTTACTGTTTCGGGACCATAACTCAGAAGCTGCAATAAGCGTAAGTGTCTTTTAGAGGATGTAGATGTAAGTGTTTTTTAGAGGAGGATTTGCCATGAATAATTCTTCAGTATCTCGCTCAAACCATTCCACAAGAGTCCTTGTGAGTATTTGCTTTGTCATACTACTGTGCGTCGTTATAGCATTATGGTTCAGTAAAGTAAATGCAGCAAATATCGTCCGTCGAACTGTTTCTATGTATTTGGATGAAAAACAGATTTCCTACACATCTGTTCATGTTAACAATCAAACCCTGTCTGTGGAGCTTCAGTCCAGCGGAGAAGGCCGTTGTACACTTGATGATGTGAAAGCCATTCAAAATATTTATACAGTAATCCACGCGCAAAGTTTAGCTGATAAAATCAGAAACGTTAAAATTGAAATCGTCGATCGAACAGGAACAGTTATTTATGATGAAACAGAAGCGGATGTTTCTTCAAAAGTCGAAAACGATTTAGCTCAAACGACTACTGCGGATACAGAGATCATTGCAGACAGAGACATTTTACAAGAGGCCCGCAATGTTTTGGCGGATACTTCCTACTCGATTCAAAGTGTCAACATTTCAGATGCCGAAGAAATTACGGGAAAATGTCTGAATTTAACGCTTACATTAAGCAATGCAGATGACAGTTCTGTGAGCCGAATCAGCAGCGTGTATGATAACTTGGAATCTTATTCTTTGTCGACAGGGGCAATTACGCAGTGTAATATCACATTGTTGAATGATGAGCAAGAATGTATTGCATACATGATTGGCGATTTCCAATACGGAAACTGTATCGCGTGGATTAGTCCTGACTACGAGAACGCATTTGTGGCGCAGGAAGGGCCTCAACCAGATAATTAACACATAGATATAAAGCAAGCCGTGAAATCCACACATATTGAAGCACGACCGAATGAAAAAATGTCTTGGTGAAGCCTACCAGAAATACGCAGTAATACGATTACTACTATTTTAAAAATAAAAGCAATACTAAAAAAACGAAGCAGACAAGCCATGCTTGTCTGCTTCTTGCCTGCCATGGATTTACAATAATCTTCGCTTTGAGGAAAATGGCTAAAACAGATCACTGTGCGTTCCTGATCGGATCAACTGTAAGACCAAGATCTCGTGCCTGATCCGGTAGACCAGCAGCCAGTCTGGTTGAATATGACACTCACGCATCCCCTTATAATTACGGGAATTTGTCAGTGCATGATCTCGAAATTCTGCTGGCAGCGGCTGTTCGGCGCACAGCATTGTAATGACAGTCTCCAATTTCTTGGGGTCACAGCCGCGTTTGACAGCTAGCTTATAGTCGCGCTTGAACTGCCCTGAAAACTCCGGTTTAAGCATTCAGCGCCTCCATCAGATCAGACACTGTATCAAACGGGCCATACATTTTATCGTTTTCTGCGGCATCCATTGCGGCGTACGTGGTTTCATTCGGTTCATCGAGACGCACATCAAACGGCAGACCGCGATACCGCAATGCCTGACGATAAAAGATTCCGGTCGCAGTGCTCAGATCCATTCCGAGCTCCGCAAAGAGAGCGGCGGCCTGTGCTGTCAATTCCGGCTCAATTTTCAGCGTTGTACCCTTCATAAAAACGCCTCCTTTCAGGCATCCACATAATCAATTATACAGTACCTTTTCCTTTATTATAATAGTTTCAGGATAACTGTCAATCTTTTTTGCCAGTTTTACATACGCTGCGTAACCAAACTTCTTACAATCTCATCACCGGCCAACTCGCTGGTCCGATAGATCTTCTGGCAAAACGGCGTCAGGCTGAATGCCATGCCGGGGCTGCCAGCGTCCAGCAGGATGCCGGTCACGGTGAATTTTCGGGCTGCCTGCTCCTTATGGAGCTTTGCCAGATAGTCCTCCGGCAGCTCACACAGACCGTCGGTCAGAAAGACAATGTCGGCGTTTTCAAAGCCAGTGTCCATGAGTCGGATCGCTTCATCCAAGGGCTGTTTGAAATCCGTGCCGCCGCCTAAAAACGTCTCGGCGGCATTCATCTTATCCTGCACGGAATACTGCCCAGGCAGAAATACGTCCACCTTGCACGAGGAAGAATCGGCAAAATGAATGAGCGCGAATTTGCGCCGGTTTTCTGCGGCAATATCCAGCAGCGTCAGCGCTACGGCTTTTCCCCAAGCGGCAGCGTCGCCGCACGTGGAGTCGGATTCGTCGAGGCAGCAGATCATATCGCCCATGCCCTTGTGGATGGGTTCGCGCCTGCGGTACTGCTTGAGCCGCCGCTGCTGATACTTCTTCACGAACAGCGGGAGCGTCTGCGGCGAGGCAAGCATGGCAAACTCCGAGCCGATGGCGCGGGAAAGATCATTGCCAAGCTCCAGCGCGTAGGTTTCTCCGCGCCCATAGGCGTAGCCGTTGCGCTTACCCGGTGCGAAGATCTCACGAAACCGGCCAAGGTGCTTTGAAATCTCCAACAGCGCTGGATTTTGCCGCACCTTCTGAAGAAGCTCGGTGTTCACCGCGTTTTTTTCCATGGTACCGGCATCATCACTCCACGCGCTGAGGATCGTCTGGACTTCCTTTGCCTTTTCCGCAGCTGCGCCGACGGCGGCAGAAACGCTCTGACGAATGACGGCTTTGTTCTGTGCTGCAATAACATCCACCATTTTTGCAACGGCTTCGGCCTGCTGCGTTTTGCTCTCGGCCTGATTTGCCGCGTCGATCACCGCCTGTTCCAGTGTGGGATTCTGCACAGAGTCCCGCATTTGCTCCAAAAGCTCCGTGAGCTTCTGCTGCGACTGATTTCGTGCCGCTTGCAGTTTTTCAAGCGTTTTCAGCGTACCGTCCTCGCCGCCAAGCTCTGGCAGCAGATCATCCAGCTGCGCGCTGATCCTCGACGTAAACTCGGACGCAGCCTCATAAGCGGGCAGCTCCCGACCTTCGCAGATCGACTTGATCGTGGGATAGTCCGCATCCTCAGTCACATGGTCAAGCAGCTTTGCGTTGAACTTCTGTGCCTCTGCTGTAAGCCTGTCTGCGTCGGTTCGCTTCGGGAACAGTGAGTAGAACGACTGAAAAATATCTCTGGACAGCGCGGGGAAGCTATGCAGCTTAGATGCTGCCTCCTGCTGAATAGCCTCCAGGTTCTCATCATCCTTGCTCAGATCGCGGTAAATGCAGTCCTCCAGCTTGGAGCTTTGCAGTACACGATCCGTTTTCTGTGCTGCGGGTATTCCGGCATACTGAAAATTGCCCCAGCGGGAATCCATGACGTTTTGTATGGTACGAAAGTATTTCTTCATTTTGCACCTCCATAGAAAAGGCAGGGTGGGAAGATCCCACCCTGCACTGTCAGTTTAATAATTCCCGCCGAAGTTCGGCACAAAGCCGCCGGGCTGTACATTTCCAAAGGTAGGCGTAAAGCCGCCCGCCTGCGCGGGCGCGCCACCCATAAAGGTTTGCGTGGAGCCCTGCGTAGAAGCAGAACCGCTGTCGTCCTCCTTCTTGCTGTCGCCAAAATAGATGTTTTCCGCAAGAATTTCCGCCGTGCGGCGCTTGTTGCCTTCTTTATCCTCCCAGTTCCGGATCTGCAAACGGCCGGAAATGACAGCCGTGCGGCCTTTTGCGAAATACTTTGCCGCAAACTCAGCGGTATTGCGCCACGCAACGACATCAAGAAAATCCGTTTCTTTTTGCCCATCCTGCGAGAAGTCGCGGTCTACCGCCACGGAAAATGACGTGACGGAAACGCCGGAAGCTGTTTTGCGAAGCTCCGGATCGCGCGTGAGTCTGCCCATAACTACAATATGATTCAGCATAATTATTCCTCCATTTTTATGATATTTGTCTTTTACTGCAAGGCTGCCAACTGCTCCAACGGTGTATAAGTAAAGCCAATCGCCTCATGCGCCGCCTTGCTGATACGCTCCAGCTCGGAAAGCAGTCCATCTGTAAGCGCCTTTTCGCTGTCAGAGCCGACGCTTGCAGCCATCTCGGTCTGCATCTGGTAGAGGCGCACCAGTTCCCCGCGGAATTTGCGGAGCGCAGCCTGCTTTGTGCGTACATTTTCCGCTGCACCGCAAGCGCTGTCGAAATCGTCCTTTGCGTCCTGTGCCATGGCAAGGAGGTCGCTGACCTTTTCCTGCATGGGGTTGACGCACAGGCGCTCCAACGTGCCGGTTACAAATTCGCGGTCACCCGGCTGCTGCCAGAAGTAATTCCGCAGCACCAGAAGATCCGTCGATGTGACCTCCGTATGGCCCTCCAGCCACGCCTTTGCCTGCGCAATGGAGAAGTAGCTGAGGAATTTACGGTCGGACACGGGAATTTGTGCACGCAGCGCACAAAGTACGTCGTCCATCAGGTCGTGGATGCTGTCCGGTACCTGAATGTTTTTGACCTCCTGCTGCATAGCGCACAACTCCTCCAGCGAGATCGTCGCATGGATAGCGCCGAACGAGCCGCCGAGCTTGTCTTTCAGGATCGCCAGCCGGTGCGCCTTCTCCGAAATATTCTCCGTAACGATCTTCAATTCCAGCCGGTCATAGAGCGCCGCAAGGATCTTCTCCTCCGGGTCATTGAAATTCGGGATTTCGTTGGATGCGGCGAAAAAGGAGATCGTCGGAATGGGATAGGTACGCCCCTCGTTGGTGTATTTCCGCTCGTTGAGCGCCGTCAGCAATGCGTTCAAAACGCCGTCATTGCATTTGAAGATCTCATCGAGGAACACAATGTCGGCCTCCGGAATTTTGCCCGCGGTCTGCACGACCGGTTCACACGGATGCAGCGCGGCAACGGCTTTGCGGTAGGCGTCCAGCTTGCCGCTGATCTCTGCCAGCTTCTCGAACGTCGCCGTCTCGTTTTTCATCTTCGGCAGACCATTCAGGAAGCTCTGCAAATCAAAGCGCAGGTTCTGGTAAATCCCGTCGCCCTCGAATGCAGATTCCGGCACGGAGCCGGGGATCAGGCTGGAAAGATCGAGTCGTCCGAAAAGCTGTTCTTCGTCCGTCTGCTTAGAAAGGAGCCGTTCGAATTGCTTCGCACCCGTGATGCGGCTGCGGAAAGCGTTGATCGCGTAGCTCTTTGCCTGTCCGGGATCGCCCAGAATAAACAGGTTCTTCCGCGTCAGAAGCGCAATGGCAATCAGCTCGACCAGTTCTTCACGCTCGGCAACAGAAGCATTTACATCGGCCATAACAGCCAGCATTTTATCTCGTAAGCTCATGCGGCGGCCCTCATGCGGTAAACATCCAGCGAGATCACATTGCTGTGCGCTGTTTTCTGCAGCTCCATGCGGAGCTGTGCGAAGATATGCTGCTCCAGATCGCCTTTCTCCGGGTCATACGACATGACCGCCCGGATGAGCCGCAGCGCAAGCTCCTGATACACGTCGTCCGCATCCAGCTTCGCCGCGCGGATGAGCGCACGGTTCTGTTTCATCACGGCCTTGATGCACCACAGATGGCTTTCCACGATAGCGTTTCTCTGAGAAATGGTAAAATTGTTTTTCATGGTCTTTCTCCTTCGTATTTGGGGAGGCAGACGCCTCCATTTGTGTGTTTTGTCAGGCGGATGTCTTTTTCTGTTCTCTGCGGTTCTGTCTGGCGCGTTCGGCGTCAAACGACGGGGCTGGGATGAAGCCATCCAGCGTTTTATAGAGGATGACGGACTGTACGCCGTCAAACACCTCCACGACCTGATGCAGCCCCAGATGCACGTTCAAAAGCTCCTCCACAGGTGTGGTGCGCACCTGTTTCTGGAACGCGTATGCGTCCAGATCAAGCTGCCGCACCTCGGAGAGCGTGTATCTGGATGCCGTGGGGCCGATCTCCCGTCCGAGAGACTTGCAGAGATTTTCGTGCATGAGCCAGCTTTCCGTGCTGGCAAAATCATAGATGCGCACCAAGCTCGGCCGGATGCGCTTCTTGCACCAGTCCGGAACGCGGAGCATCTTGTGCCAGCGCTTTAAAAGGCGCGGCTTTTTCTTCTTCGTGCAGTAGGCTTCTCCAAACTGCACCACCACGCCGCCGAGCTGACCGGGGTTCTGCCCCTGTACTCAAAAACGTGGTCACAGTCTGTGCATACGGGAACCTTGGGCCGGATCTTCATATCGCGTCCTCCTTATTTCGGTTTGTCCATTTTGGCCCGGCAGAGGTCGATCACACGCTGGCAGGTATCAATTTCAAAGCCGCCGATGTGCGTATCCTCCTCCGGGAGCTTTAATTCTCGTGCCAGCCATTGATAGGCTTTCGTCCGGCTGATGTGCTGCTTCTGCCAGTAAGCGTCGAACACCTGATGGGCTTCGATGCGCTTGAGCCGCAGGATCTCATTCGCCACATCGCCGAGCGGCCGCGTGGTACCCTTGTGACAGCCAACGCGGGCATTACAGTTCTGACACTGGTAAATGTACTCCTGTTTCATGCCGAGCCGTTCCGTGGAGCTGCCATAGACATCAGCAGCGGGAACGAGCCGGATGATCCCGCCGCAGTAGCGGCAGATGGTCGGTTTCTTCAAATAGGCGTATCCTCCTTTTTATGCCGCCTCCTTGCGCGGCTTTTTTGTCTTTTGTGGCTTTGCTTCAATGGCTTTCGGTTCACGCACCGCCATCTGGAAGCAGACAAGCTCGTCTGTTTTGAGAAGCAGCGCACTGTGCTGCACGACCTCCAGCATGAGCGTTCCGTTCAGCGCTTTCAGGCACTCCATGAGCTGCGCCGGATTGTACCAGTACACGCCCGCAGGCTCGCCGCTCAGCGCGACCACGTCCATAGCTGTCTCCGAAATGCCATATTCGCTCTCGCAGCGCACGGTCAGCCGGTTTCCTGCAAAGGACAGGGAAAACCGGTTCTGCGTGCCGGTGACACTCAGGGTCTGCGAAATAGCATCGCGGAGCAGAGCGCTGTCGGTCAGGACAGTAAACTGCTGCTTCAGATTGGACAGCACCTGCGATACGGCAAGATATGGCCCATCCATGACGCGGGCGGCAAACGAAAAGTCCTCTTTCGTAAATACGATATGTTTTCCCGTTGTGCCGACCTGCAATTTTTCACGGTTGTCCACCAGCGCCGCCAGCTTTTCAAGAGAAGCGGCAGGCACCAGAAAACTGATGTTCCCGCGGCTCTCGCGGTCGCCTTTGGCGGACGCAATGCGGAAGCTGTCTGTGCTGACCGCCTGCAAGCCGTCTGCGCCGAAGATCAGGTTCACACATTTGAGCATGGGGCGGCTTGTATCCTCGGAAACGGCAAACGCCGTTCGTTTTGTAAGCGACGGAATACCGCTCACAGGCACGGTTGCTGACGGGCACGGGATCTCCATGCGCGGGTACTGCGCTGTGTCCATAACGGGAATGGTGTACTCCGCGTTCCCGGAGGAAACAACGAGCTTTCCGTTTTTCATCTGAAACGTCACGCGCTCGCCATCCAGCAGGCGCAGCATTCCGGAAAGAAGTGGGGCTTTGACAACAACGCTGCCCTCAGCCTCGATCTGCGCGGGGAGCTGCTGCTCCAACGCGATCTCCAGATTCCCCGACGCAACGGTAAGCGTGTCCTGTTCTGCCCGTAAATACGCGCATTGCAGAATTTCGATCGTGGACACCCTCGGTGCAATGCGTTCGGCGTTCTGCGCCGCGGCAAGCAGTTCTGTTCGGTTGACGGTGAATTTCATAGCATCCTCCTTTTTTACGCAACGGAATCAAATAGACTCAGCTGGTTTTCCACCTGCTGCGTTTTCTTCGTCCGTTTGGCTTTCTGCTGTTCCAGCTGCACCATGGCAGCTTGCAGCTTTTCTTCCTGCTCCACTGTAAACACGCGCTTCGGCTGTTCGATCATCGCGGGCACGGATTCCGGCGGCAAAGAGGTTTCTTCGGCGGGTACTTCCGCTACTTCACGGTCTGGATTCTCAAAGGCCATCTTCTTGAATGCCGCCGCAATATCCTCCACATTGTCGCGGATGCCGAGCATCAGCTCCTTCGCCATCTGCGAGGTCATGTCCTGCACATCGCTCATTGCGGCAAGTCCTTCCTCAGAGAAGTTTCCTTCAATGAGTCCGGCGACCGCCAGCTTCGAGGCCATGAGCTTCAGGCATTTCTGCTGCATGGTGTCCTCGTAGTAGAGCATATAGACCTTGACCGCAGGCGCTTTCTGGTTGATACGCCAGCTTCGGCGCGACGCCTGCCGCAGCGTAAAGAGCTTATAGCCCATGCTATAAAACACCAGCGTGGTAAAGGCGTTGAGGTCTAACCCCGTTTCCACCAGAGACGGGTTTACGATCAGCACCTGCATTCCGGCGGCGAGCTTTTTCTGCACCCAGTCCTCCCGGTCAGTGGTCTTGATCTTGTCGGTCAAAATCTCCGTGCGATAGCCTTCGTCCGCCAGCATCAGCTGCGCCGATGTGCGGTAAAGCAGATGAAAGATACCGGAGCTGTAGCCGTTGATGAGCGTGGCTGTCATGCCGATGACCTTTTTTGCCGCGCCGAACAGCTCCGCCATCGCATCGCCCTGACCGCTGTCGTTGTTGTACTCGTGCAGCTCATCCACGATGAGACCGGCGAGCCTGCCGCGATATCGCTTCTTGATGTACGAGCTGAGCGGATACCGCCGGCACGCGCCGCGCGTCGGGAAGTATCCGTCCGGGTTCTCCTGAAGCGTCTGCAAGGCGTCCAGCGCAGCGGGATTCTTCGTCTTCTGCATGGCATGGACTGCCAGCTTCCGATGCACCCAGCCGTATTCCGGAATTTTGACCCACGGAGAAGGTACGCTTGGATTCACCGCTGTCCACAAGGGACTTTCGCAATTCATACATTGATGATTGCGCCGGTTTTCCATGCGGAACGCCTCCGGTTTCGCGGTCACCCAGTCGTATGTATCGTCGCTGCTTGGCAATTCTATGACGGAACCACAGCCGGGGCAGCGGAACGCGCCTTTTCGCGCGTCAAACAGAACCGCCGGGCGGCGCATATAGCCGTCTCTGGCCTTTTCCTTGCTGATGACGGCGTAGATGCTTTTGTCGCCCTGCCGGTACTGCGCGTACAGGCCGTCCAGCTCTGTAATGCTGCGGACGATGACGCCTGAGGTGTCCGGCAGCGTTTCGGCAATTTCGCGCACCCACTTCTTCGCGACGTGCGACGGGCAGAGGATGATGTTGAACGTCTTTTTTCGTTTCTGCGCCTGATATGCGGCCAGCGCCGTTGCGCCGATCTTCGTTTTGCCGCTTCCACACTCTGCCACGATGAACGCAGACTTGCCCTCCGAGAGCTTGCGCTTGACCGATTCCGCGACTGCAAGCTGTGCCGGGTAAAGGCTGTAGCCCGCGTGTGCGCGGATGTAGTCGTTGATGCGCAGGATCTCCGGGGAAAGCTGCTCCGCGGCGGGGTCAAAGAGCGGTTGGAATTGCTCTCGGATGCGCTCCGCGACGGTCACGCCAAACGCAGACAGATAGCTGGTGACGGAATGGACACAATCGAAGCCGTGTGGATCCTGAACCGTTCCGGGAATATGAATTGCACCGGTTTTTAAGGCATCCTCCAGCACCTTGACAATGTTGGCGTCGTCCTTTTTGCACAGCAGCAGCCACGCCTCCAGCCGTTCCCGGATGGAGATGACGCGCAGCGGCTTGAGCCATCTGCGCCGCCGCAGTTCGTCCAGAACGTAGTCCTGAAACTCCGGGATAAGCGGCACAGCCGTTTTCCGGTCCAGCGCTTCAAACAGCGCCCGCCGGTCTCCGGCTGGACAAAAAAGAACGCACTTTCGCGGCGGCAGCTCTACATTCGTCTGACCGTCCGCCTGTGCATCTTCGTCCTTTTTTGCCGCAGTGTCCGCATCGTCCAGCGAGAGGATGGTCGCCTCGGCGTAAATTCCGTCGTGGCTCAGATGGCATTCGTACTTCTTCGGTTCGCAGGTGAGCATGGCTGTTTCACCGGCAAATTCCGTTTCCAGCGTCGCGCCGGCATAGATCGCATCCGACATGGCGCGCACCATCTCTGGATACCCGCCGAAGCGGATCGCCCGAAGATGCTGCTCGCGTCCATCCGGTTCAAGTACGATCGTGTCCGCATACGCGCTGAGACGGATCTCCTGCTTGGGATTGTAGTAGCTGATTGGCATTAACCGACTCTTTTCTGACATTCATGGCTTCACTCCTTTCATCGTTTTGGGACGCAAAAAGACCGTAACTGCCAGACGGCAATTACGGTCTTATAGGTCCTGTCGTATTTTGGTATTCACTGGCCTGCGCACGGAACCGGGGCATACTTCGCCCCGAATGATCACCTCCGCCCTTCATCTGCTCCGCCCTGATACTGCTCTGACCTGGAATACAGATTTATTGTAGCGCAGCAGCAGACAGGTGCAAACTTGCGGATTACTCAAGTGTTGTATCGCATAACCGCTTTCTCCATGCCGCCCGACGAATCCAGCTTGCGGCTCTGCGCTGCTCCGTATCATCATAATAGCCTGAGCAATGCGGAAACGACCTCATCCCGCACTGCGGCGTGTTCCATTTGGGCTTCCAGAATGTTATCAAAAA
>ERZ780141.635-NODE-635-length-25441-cov-6.726345_pt1 | contig 25441 bp, 22 predicted proteins | sample MGYA00433080_ERZ780141 | MGnify/ENA primary metagenome ERZ780141 (study PRJEB29588, sample SAMEA2154047) | human gut metagenome | biome: human gut; feature: human-associated habitat; material: faeces | place: Denmark | collected 2008/2010 ... | reverse complement strand
CAATCAACTGGCAGTTGTAGTGAATCATATCCCACACCATCTTGTTGCCGCCGGCAGTCCAAGAGTTGTGGTAGATAGCCTTGTCGCCATCAATTTCCACGAAATCGCGGCCTTGTGCAGCCAATGTGCGGTCAAAGTCGGTAGCGGTCACCACCACAGTTTCGCTTTGAGCAAAACGGCGTGCGGTGTCTTTCACTACGGCAAACACTTCTGGAAGCGCTTCTGTCAAGCCTTCTTCAAGCACGTCGAGGATTTCCTTTTCGAGCTTATCAATGCGGTCCCACAGTGGTTCGCGGTTCTCGTAGTCGGTTCTTTCAACTTCTGCCTTAAGGTCGGCAATTTCTTGTTTTTTGTCAGCCACGCTGTCCTTCAAGCGTTGGCGTACGGCATCGATGCGAGCACGCAGCTCGTCGTTAGACAACTTCTCAATCTCAGGATACACAGCCGTGATCTTATCGAGCGTCGGCGTGAGTTTCTTCAAATCGCGAGTCGATTTGTTGCCAAACAATGCCTTTAGTATATCGTTAAATCCCATTTTTATTTGGTGTTTAATTATTATTTCTAAATAAAATATGCCTAAGCAAATCCGTTGTGCAAGTGTCTGCCAAACGAGGCATTACATCACTTCTACACAATTTGCAAAGATAAATAAAATGTTTTGATTTTCAGGAACTGTTTGGGCATTATTACACACTCATCGGCATGTAATTTTCGCTGTGATTTTCAAACAGTTTCATTGCTGGGGATAATGCACTTGCCGCATCACTGCAGCGACACTGGCATAAAGCGCGCCGCATTGGGCGAGCGGATGCGCAGAAGGCGCGAAACGGTTGGTGCCAAAAACGAGGCATCGATGGCTGTGGTTATACGTTGCGACTTAACTTGTGGAGCCAATATGAACGCCGGAGCAGGCACTGCGTTGGCACGCACTTGCTTCACTTTGCTTTGTCCGTTTTGGGTCTCCAAGATAGTCCAACCAGCACTCACCTCTATCACCACGTCGCCCTGATATGCTGGCACCATCACATGGTTGAGCGCAATCAGGTCGTCGTTCACCGGATTGTTAAGTATTTCCTCGAAGGTATATGCTGCCGAGACGCCGCTCATCTGGCGAAGAAATTCGCTCGACTTTTGGCGTATCTCAGCAAGGTCTAATTTCTTATCTTTTATTAGATTTCTATTCAAGAAGAATTGGCGATTGTAGTAGCCATCCACCCATTGTCCGTTGCCATATATCGCCATCAGATACATATTGAGCAGCGATATAGCTCGGTCGGGGCGGAACTCGCCTGATGGCACGTTGTATTTCACATCCACTGGGCGGCCATCGTTGAAATAGCCTGTAGAGGTGACAAACACCACCACATTGCTCATTCCTACTGTCTTATCTACCTCGTCGAACAATCGTGCCAATTGCGCATCGAGGCGAATGTAGGTGTCGTGCAACTCAAATCGGTTGTCGTCGGTCTTGCTATACTCATACGGAGCCGCAGTAAGCCCGATGTTAAGCATATCCAATTGTCCGCGCTTGCCCAACTTGAGGGTGTTGATATAGTCAATTGCCACCGATGTCACTTCCTCGTTGACAATAGCCGACTGCTTGAAACTGCGGTAACGGTCCTTGTTGCTATCTGGGAAGTTGTAACGGAAGCGATAGAATCGCAATGCCTGTGGTATCTCGTCGTATTGCTCGAGTGGCAACATAGGCTCCCACGCCATCGATGTCAATCGGTTGGCCAACGGGCTACTATAGTTGCGCGTCTGCACAGGCTGTGGCACCTCCTTATAGAATGTGGTGGTCGCCCACTTGCCATTCACATCGTCAATCCAAAATGCGCTATTGGCTGCATGTCCGGCAAGCAATATGGCTTGCTGAGCATCTGGTGCGATGCCGTAGACCAATCCAAGGCCATCGTTATTGATGCGCACCTCGCCGGCCACAGTCGACACTTTCAGCGCAAGTGGCGAATATGTTTCGTTTGTGAAATTGCCTATATACTTGGCATCGTTGAGGATAGGTGTGGCAGTGCGCTTTGCCGGGTCGTAGACCATGGCTTGCGGTATGCCATTCACGCTTGGATATGAGCCACTCATCACCAACGCCGTTCCCGATGCTATATCAAGGTTGGCGCAGTCAAAGTCGACATTCTCAAAGAATGCACCTTCGCGCAGCAGACGCTTGAAGCCCCGTTCGCCGAAGTGGCTCTGAAGCAACTCTATGTAGTCGCTGCGAAGTTGGTCAACGACAATGCCAAGCACAAGTTGCGGACTGCCGTCCTTAACTTGCGACATAGCCGATAGCGCCACCATCGATGCTACGATGCTGGTTACTAATCTGTTTTTTTGTCGTCTATTCTTTTGCATATCTGTTCAGTGTGCAAATATACTAATTTCTTGCCAATTATTATGAAGCGCTCCCCGCATTTCTCACATATAAGTTATGCACAACCCCCAATCTACAAGGCTGAGTACAACCGCCGACCATCGGCACTGCGCCACTATCGCTACCTCAAATAGCGTGCCACAACAGCGCTTTAGCGATTTTTCTTATAATACAGAAGGTAGTTGACAGAGCGCACAAGGCTCAACGCCGCCATTGGGATGAACGCAACATTTCCCACCTGTGGCAGGAAGCCCCACGCCGCTGCCAGCAGCACTATCACCGCGGCATTAGCTATATGATACACCGCAAGCACGCGCTTCGATTTCTTTATCCACACGCATATTGCCGGAATGAATGCCAACGGATGCACCCACAGCGCATTGACGTTGGGCGATGTGCCATAGTGCGTCGACACCAATGTGAGGAACGCCACAAGCACGCCCGCCAAGGCAAATGCACCGAACACGGCACTGTCGAGCCAGCGATATAGCACACCCTTTCTGCGCTCCATCACGGTGAACGCAAGCGCCACCGCAAACAGCGCCAAGAACACAAACAGCGGTGTGAGCACAAATGGTGTAGGACCAAGTGCTGCTCCTTCGTCGCCACCCTCCACAAGGTCGCATGTGTGCGATACCAATGGCACGCGCTCGCCATCGCGCTCCACGGTGGCTCCAGCCAACGCCTGCATCAGCTTTATCGGGCTGAACATCTGTTCGCGGTAGGTGAGTTTCTTATCAAGCCCCGAACCAAGCACAAGGTCGATGCCGAATTGCTGCCACGGGTAGTTGCGGTCGTAATACGCCATTATCTCGCGAAACGAGGCTCCGGGCTGCTCTGGCTCGCCATAGCGCAGACTTTCGCCCACAGCCATCTCCACGATGTCGCGTGGCTTTGTGGCGCAGTTGTTATACGCCCAGTCGTAGCGGTATGTGGCATTTTCCGGCATGGCATTTTCCCACAGGAATGCCACCACTTTGCGCTTCTGCTCATCGGTAAGATTCAATTCCTGCTCCACTATCTTGCGGCTCTCATAGCCTTGCGTGAGATAGTAGTATGGATATGCCGCGAGCATATAGTCGCACTCGCCTTTCACAAACCGATAGAGAAAACCCTTTGCACGAAAATTAAAGATGCCATAGTTGAAGAGCAAATCCTCGCCATTCACCTGCACTCTTATCATTGTGTGGCCATACAACTCATAGTTGCGACTGCCTGGATAGCACGTCACTATCGAGATTCTTATGCCGAGACTGTCGGCCTGGCTCACGCCTTGTGTCGACACCTCTTTTGAGCCTTCTGCCGCCACCTGCATCAGGTCGGCTGTCTCTGCCTCCTGCGCACTGGCGCAAAAACTCAGCACCGAGGCTATAGCCACCATCACATACGCCAATAATTTCTTCATATCTTCCACTCTAAATCAAAGTTATTCTTACACTTGTCCTCTCACACGATATTCGCTCGGCGACAAGCCTACTCTCTTCTTGAAATATTTTCCGAAGAACGATTGGTTAGGGAAATTCAATTCGCGGCTAACCTCCTGTATGGTCATCGACGACGAACGAAGCAACTGCTTGGCTTGAAGCACCACATAATCGTCAATCCAGTCGCTGGCTGTGCGTCCGCTCACCTTTTTCACCACCATCGAGAGGTGCTTGGCTGAGATGCACAGGCGATTGGCGAAATAGAGCACCGAGCGTTCCTTACGATAATCTTTCTCAATGAGCGAATAGAATTTATAGAACGTCTCTTCGTTGCGAGTACGCTTGAATTTGCCATACGAGAAGCGCTCCTTATACACCGATAGCACCTCATAGAAGATGCCCAGCAAAAGGCTGTTCAACTCTTTCTTGCCGTATTCGCCTCTCACCACCAACATCTTTCGCCATATAAATTCGTGGAACTCGTTTAATTCGCGCGCTTCATCCCTCGACAACTGCACCACTGGGCTCTGGCGGAAGTCCATTATGATAGGCAACACCGAAGTGATATCGGGCAGCACTTCATCTGCCACCTTTCTGCTCACCAATATCATAACACCCTTAAAGTCATCGCTAAAATCATAGCCATGAATGATCGAATCTGGCATCAAGGTCACCAATTCGTTCTCGCTTATCTTATATTCTTGCAGGTCAACCTTCACCGTTGCCGAACCCTGCAGACACACCGCAAACAATGGGCGGCCGAGTTTCCATGGCAGACGTTCAAGCGTAATCACCTCCAAGCGATTAAACAAAACTATATCATCGTCATAGCAGCGCACCCGCTCAGCATCCGATAAATCAAGCACTTTCGATAATATTGCAGTCACTTTTTTAATTATATTTTTATCGTTATTAAACTTCCTGCAAAATTAGGCAAATAATACCATTCTCCAAGCGAAAATAAGATTTTTTGACCAATAATTTACTCCATTCCGCTACATTTCCTTAATATCCTCACCCGCAGTGGTCAATAAGCGCCTTCAAGAAGACGTAACAAAAGTTTTTATTATTAAACATTATTTATACTTCGGAAACGTTTTTTTAGATTATTATCACATAAATAATTACTAATTTTGTAGCAGAAAACTAAATCAACCCTATAACCTATAATATGGTAAAGCAAATATACAACGGCACTATCCACACCCCTTCTGGATGGGTCAAAGGCGGTTCTATCCTTTTTGAGAACGGCAAAATTTTGGAAGTGAAATCTGACAGCCTTTTGGTAGAAGGCGCAGAAGCAATCGACGCCGAAGGCGCATACGTTACACCTGGTGGCATCGAAATCCACTGCCACGGCGGTGGCGGTCGCGACTTTATGGAATGCAAAGAAGATGCTTTCGTAACAGCCGCTGCCACTCACCTGAAACACGGCACTACATCAATCTTCCCTACTCTTAGCTCTTCATCACAAGAGATGATCAACGAAGCAGCCGAAGTATGCGAGAAGATTATGGCTCAAGGCAACACCACTATCGAAGGTTTGCACCTCGAAGGTCCTCACTTGAACATCAAGAAGACCGGCGGACAAATGCCTGAATATATCTGCGATCCAGACCCAGCAAAATACATCCCAATGATTGAGCGCTACAAGTGCATCAAGCGCATCGACGCTGCACCTGAGCTCAACGGCGCCCTCGAATTTGGTAAATTCGCTCACGAGCACGGCATCGTGATGGGCATTGCCCACACCACTGCCGACTACCCTATCGTTAAGGATGCTTGGGAAAACGGTTACTCTCTCGCTACTCACTTCTACAACGCTATGGGCGGTTTCCACAACGTGCGCGAATTTAAGCACGAAGGCACAGTAGAAAGCGTTTACCTAATCGACGATATGGACGTGGAAATGATCACCGACGGATGCCACTTGCCTGATACCATCATTCGCCTCATCCATAAGTTTAAAGGCGTTGAGCGCACTGCCCTTATCACCGACTCTCTCGCTTGCGCAGGTAGCGACAGCAACTACATCTTCCTTCCTGGTGCAATCATCGAAGACGGTGTGTGCAAGGTGGCCGACCGCAGCGCCCTCGCTGGCTCTATCGCCACTATGGACCGCTTGATCAAAACCACCACTCACGCAGGCATTCCTTTGTTCGACACTATCAGAATGGCTTCTGAGACTCCTGCTCGCATCATGGGCATCAGCGACCGTAAGGGTCAATTAGTAAAGGGAAAAGATGCTGATATACTGTTGCTTAACGCTGATTACACACTCAAAGCAGTGTACTCAATGGGCAACTTAGTAGACTGAAAGAAGTAAATTGTCAAAAATAAATCTAAAAAAGCGGTTTGGCTCTTGCATAATTCAGCCATTGTTTGTAACTTTGCACCCGTCAAACCGACATGGTGAGTTTAGCTCAGTTGGTTAGAGCGTCGGATTGTGGTTCCGAAGGTCGTGGGTTCGACCCCCACACCTCACCCTTCAAATTTTCAAGGACTCAAATTTATTTTGAGTCCTTTTTCTTTATATCACAATTCCCTCATTGGGGCACAGCAGCATAATCTCGCATTCGCGCTCAAATGACCGATTTGGTTATAACCCTACATTTCATTATCTTTGTCTAAAACGTCGCCCCCGCATCTGGCGATGGTCATTGTAAATAAAAATACCACTATGACACGAAGAATTCTCATCACACTATTCATATCACTGGCAAGCAGCGTCTGCCTATTGTCACAAACGCTATCTGTCGCCTCTTTTAAGCCCCTTACAAACGATCTTACAGCAAATATTGCTGGCTCACAGGAAAAGGACCAGAACGGCGATATTGCCGCCTTAATCAAGGTTGTCACATCGCAGACAGGATTTAGCTTTGAGGGCGGAATGGCTGGCATCGTGAAGACACGGCAAGAAGTGGGCGAAATATGGGTGTATGTGCCGCACGGCATCAAGAAATTCACCATCAAGCATCCACAACTGGGCATGGTGCGCGACTACTATTTCCCCTGCGCTATCGAAGCCGCTCGCACCTATGAGCTGGTGCTAACTTCCGGCGAAATCCAAACTACCATAAAACAAGACATCGGAGTGTCATATCTCGCAATGACAGTTTCCCCCCAAAACGCCATCGTGTATATCGACGGTGAACTGATGCAGAACGACGGCAGCGGAGAATTCCTTAAGGCGCTATCGTATGGCGAGCATCAATATCGTGCCGAAGCAAGCGGCTGCATACCAGAGGCGGGCATAATACAAATCGGAAAAGAGAAAACGCAACTTGACGTGACCCTAAAATCGGCTCTCGCTTCGCTCACCATCGCTTCAGCTACGCACAACACGCAGATTTTCATCAACGAGCAACCAATGGGCCTCGACAACTGGACTGGCGAATTAAGCGCCGGCACATACATCGTAGAGGGCCGCAAAGATAGCCACCGAAGCCAGAAACTATCGGTAACGCTTGCCAAGCAGGAGAAGAAACAAATCACCATTCCAGCCCTTGCGCCGCTACATGGCACACTAAACGTTTCATATAAGCCTCTGGGCGCCGAAGTGTGGATTGACGACCATCGCCTCGGCTCTTCGCCCGACATCTTTAAAGATGTGCTTATCGGCAAGCACAAACTCACCATTATGAAAAATGGCTACGCCACATTCTCCGACTCCATCACTCTTGCGGAAGGTGAAATCAAGGAGATTTCTGGCTCTCTACCCGAAAACAAAGGCAAGATTCCGCCAGCCCAATCGTCTTGGAGAAAAGACTACGATAAAGCAATCGCCGGTGATGCGCAGGCACAATTCTTCCTTGGCGCCTTATTCTATCTACCCGAGGGCGAAAACCACGATAGCACCGCCGCCAATTATTGGATTGAAAAATCTGCCGAGCAAGGATATGCCGCGGCACAATATATGGTAGGAAGATGCTACTACGAAGGTCTCGGAAGAGATAAAAACTACACCGAAGCGGCCAATTGGACCCTAAAAGCGGCTAACCAAGGCGACGCTGAGGCACAAAACGCGATGGGGTATTATTACGAGCATGGCATCGGCGTAGCGCAAGACAACGACGAAGCGCTCAATTGGTATTACAAGGCAGCGCAGCAAAACAATGAATTCGCAAAAAACAACATTCAATCTGTCAATCCTTTTATCAACGCAATACCAAAGGCCGGCACAAAAGCAAAGGAATACTACGACATAGCCACTAAGGGCGACGCAGAATCGCAATATCAACTTGCACTGAGATACGAGAAAGTCAACGACTTCGACAATAAAGCACGTTGGTTTCGCAAAGCCGCCGAGCAAAACCACGCAAAAGCGCAAAACAAATTAGGCTATTGCTACGAAAAGGGACAGGGCGTTAAATTCGATGAAAAAGAAGCAGCCAAATGGTATCGCAAATCTGCCGAACAGGGATATGCCGTAGCACAGTTTAATCTGGGCACCTGCTACTATTATGGCACTGGTGTGAAGAAAGATTATCACGAGGCCGTTAAGTGGTATCGCCTCGCCGCCGACCAAAACTACCACAGAGCCCAAAACAATTTGGGTGTCTGCTATGAATACGGATTAGGAGTAGAGAAAGACCCTACCGAAGCAACAAAATGGTATAAATTAGCTGCTAAGAATGGCAACAAGTCTGCAAAAGAAAACATCTTAAAATCAATAGAGACAAGTGTAGCCCCATAATCCTCACACTTTCGCCACAGAGCCTGAGCGCAAGTTACGACCTCCTACACAGGAGCCAAAAAAAACGGCGCTATCCATTGTCGGAAGCGCCGTTTTACGAGGGAAATATTATGTTACTTTATTTGGTTATTTCATGTTGAGTTGTGCTTTCACAAGCGGAGTCACGTCTTCAAACACATCGCTTGCATAAGCTATCTTAGTGTCGTTTACGTCGTAGATTAGCAGATAACCGCCAGCCTCGCCCACTGCAGCCACAGCTTCATCAATTTTCTTCTTAAGTGGCGCAATAAACTCTTGCTCCTTCTTCTCAAGGTCGGCAGAAACGCTCTTCATAAACAACTCAATCTTATCGTTGTTTTCCTGCAATTCCTGCATGCGGCGCTCCTTGATAGTACCCGGAGTCTTGTTGTCGATAGCCATCGCTTGGAAATCGGCATATTTGCGGTTGTATTCGGCGCGAAGCAAGTCGTATTCCTTCTGATATTGGTCGCTAAGCAACTTTATCTGAGCCTCAGCCTCTACCTTTTCAGGCATGGCATTGAATATAGCCACCTTATCCACCTTGCCAAGTTTAATGTTTTGAGCCATCACCATCATTGGCACAATCATTAGCACAACTAAAATCACTCTTTTCACCATATCTTAATCTTATTTAAATTTAGTTTTATTTACGTTCCACTTCCGGGCTTCGTCTTCCCCGGCATGGGATAAAAGTTTATTACTTATGCAAATGTAATAATTTTTCGTCACATTACACATAAAAAAAGTGCCACCCTACGCAAATTCACGAGGGTGGCTATATCAAAACAAAATATTTTTCGTTATTTCAGCGCCTGCTATTACTTGATGTTAAGCTTAGCCTTAACAAGAGGAGTAACGTCTTGGCTACCGTTGCCGCTATAAGCGATTGAAGGAACTGAGAGGTCGAAGATGTAAGTGAAACCATTCTCTGCGCCTACTGCTTGGATAGCTTGTTGCAACTTAGTTTGGATTGGAGCCAAAAGTTGTTCTTGTTGCTTTTGGAGATCTTGAGCTGCAGTTTGTTGGAAGTTTTGAATCTTTGTGTACTTATCTTGAAGTTCCTTTTGGTGACGTTCCTTGATAGCTGCAGGAGTAGTAGTATCCTTTTCGAGCTTTGCGTATTCGTCATAATCCTTTTGGAAATCTTCTTGAAGACGCTTAAATTCTGCATCATATTTCTCTGATGCTGCCTTCAAAGTTGCTTCTGCAGTTGCTTTGTCTGGCATTACGTTGAAAATCTCAGCACTGTTCACAGTACCGAACTTGAGTGCTTGGGCTGAGATGCATATTGGCAATGCCAACATCACAGCAAAAAGTAATTTCTTAATCATTTGTCTATTATATTTTATGTATTTTCATTTAACATGTGCAAAGATAATGCAAACCGAATGTATAACAAAATAAAAGGTCAAGACTTTTATTTTTATTATCAATAAGTGCCCATAGAGGTGATAATCGCTTGATTAGCGCACCCATTCGGCGCTTCGGTAGCACGTCGCGTTTACTTGCCGTAGCCCATCTTGGTGAGCACCTCGTTGCTCACATCGATGCGAGGCGATGCAAAGATGATGTTTTGGCTTGAAGCACGATCAAATATCACTTGATAACCACGTTCCTCACTCACCTTCTTCACGGCGTTGTACACCTCGTCTTGAATAGGCTTGATGAGCGATTGACGCTTCTTATAAAGTTCGCCTTGCGGACCAAAATATTTATAGCGCAATTCTGTGGCCTCCTTTTCCTTTGCCACTATCTCTTCTTCGCGCTTTTTCTTCTGGTCGTCGGTGAGGAATACCATTTCGCTTTGATAGTTCTTATACATGGTTTCAGCCTCTTTCGACACAGCCTCCACCTCACGCTGCCAACGCTGCGACACTTGGTTGAGCTGCTCGTTGGCCATCTCATAGGCCGGCACATTCTTGAGGATATATTCCATATCCACAAGCGCAAACTTCTGCGCATACGATGCCAGGGCACATGCCACGATTGCTATAACTGATAATGCTATTCTTTTCATAATTCTCAGTTTTAAAGTTATTCTGCTTATTTTGACCGATTAGCCCACTGATGGTTTATTCTGCCACCCACGAGCTCTGCGGTTTTTTAACATCCTTTATTAAGACAATGCCACTCCCTTTGGGGCAGTGGCATCGTTATTAGAATTCCTGACCGAGTACGAAGTGGAAATGACTGCCGCCCTTCTGACCTCTCACGGTGTCGAAACCGTAAGCCCAGTCGATACCCATCATACCAATCATAGGCAAGAAGATACGAACACCGGCACCAGCGCTACGCTTGATGTTGAATGGCGAGAAGTCGCTCACGCGTGTCCATGCGTTACCGCCTTCAAGGAATGCCAAACCGTAGATTGTACTACTTGTCTGAAGCACGAATGGGAAGTGCAATTCCACGCCATAGCGGCTATATGCATAACCTTCGCTTCCGTATGGAGTGAACTGACCATTGTCGTAACCACGGAGGGCAATTGTCTCAGTTGCATAAGTGTAGCTACCCGACATACCGTCACCACCCACATAGAAGGTTTCAAACGGCGACTTCAGGTGCTTGTTCCAGCTGCCGAGCAAACCGATGTCGGCACGAGTCATGAGCACGAGGGTGTATTGTCCGTCTGGGTTGGCAAGAGGAGTGTAAGTGCGCGACTTAAACTTGAGTTTCCAGTATTCTATCCACTTATACATATCCTTCTTTGCCTGAGTGGTATTTGACTCTGCAAGTGCCTTCCAGTTCTTTTTGCCGAACAATGATGCTGGAGGTGTCATCTGCAAGCTCAAAGAGAATTGGCTACCCTTACGTGTATACAATGGGTTGTCGATACTATTACGTGCAAGAGTCAAACCAAGAACAAGTGAGTTTGACACACCATTATTCATATAATATAGGTATTCCCAGTTCTTCAAGCTATACCATTGATAGCTCAATTCGGCTGTGAATGTGAAGTAGTCGTCTGGCCACTTCAAGCGCTTACCGAAGCCCACTGTGATACCAGCCATCTGCAAGTATTTGTTAGGGTCGTAAGCATCCTCATAGTTGTTGTAGTAGTTGTTGTAACCACCGCCCATCAAATAGTAGTTGTAGGCATTGTTGTACGAACTATTATAGTATGAAGAGTTGATACCTGTCTGACGAGAGTAGAAACCAGTCACAGAAAGCGAGTTTGGACGCTTGCCACCAAACCATGGGTCAAGGAACGATACGCTATATGCTTGGTAATACTTAGCATTGGTCTGCGCACTGATAGTGAATGTCTGGCCCTCACCTTGTGGGATGATACCACGATAAGTAGATGGGTGGAAGAGATTTTTGATTGAGAAGTTGGTGAATTTAAGACTCAACTTACCAATGATACCTGTCTGACCCCAACCAGCCGAGAATTCCACTTGGTCGTTAGCCTTCGATTCAAGGTTGAAGAGAATGTCCACAGTACCGTTTTCTTCGTTTGGCTCAGGGCGGATATCCATCTTTTCAGGGTCGAAGTGACCGGTTTGAGCGATTTCACGCGCTGAACGCATAAGGTCGGCCTTAGAGAACAAGTCGCCAGGGCGCACACGCAATTCACGACGGATAACCTTCTCATACAAGCGGTCGTTACCATTGATTATCACCTTGTTGATTGTGGCCTTCTTACCCTCAAACATACGCATTTCCAATGCGATTGAGTCGCCTTCAACCTTGCTCTCAACTGGGATAAGTTGGTAGAACAAGTAACCGTTGTTCATATAGAAGTTGGCGATAGCGTCATCGTCTTCTTGCGTACGCTTATTCAAAAGCTTCTGGTTATACACGTCGCCCTTTTCGATGCCAAGCACATCGTTGAGGAACGATGTAGGATAAACGGTATTACCCACCCAGTTGATGTCGCTGATGTAATATTTTTTGCCTTCTTCTACTGTGAGATATATGTCTACAGTCTTGTCGTTGTAGTTCACCACGCTATCCTTCAAGATCACAGCGTCGCGATAGCCCTTTTCGTTATACTTATCGATAATCAACTGCTTATCTGCCTTGAAATCGTCTGGAACGAATTTCTTTTGGCTGAACAAACGTATGAGGTCGCCCTTTTCGTTGGTTTTCTTCATAGCGTGCTTCACAGCCTTGTCAGAAAGCACCTTATTACCTTCAACATAAATCTTATGTACCTTGATTTTCTCGTGCTTATCCACGTTGATGTCTACAATCACTTCGTTTTCGTTGCTGAGGTCTTCGCGTTGCACGATGTTCACGTCGGCATTCTTAAAGCCCTTGTTGTCGAAATAGTGCTGAACGATGATTTTAGCACGGTCGGCAATATTCATGTTCATTTGGTTACCCTTCATCAAGCCGAGGCGTTGCTTAAGGTCTTCGCGCTCGCCCTTCTTCATGCCGTTGTAGTTGATTTGCGAGATACGTGGTTGTTGACGCAGGTCAAATACCAACCAAGCCTTGTTGTCGTATATCTTCTCAACAGCGATTTTCACCTTTGAGAAGAGACCTTGACGCCAGAGGCGCTTTGCTGCGCTGGTGATGTCGTCGCCAGGGATATCAACCACCTGGCCAAGAGTCAATCCTGAGTAACCTATCACAATGTAGTCCTCATAGTTGTCAACGCCCGTCACCTTAATGCCGGCAATCTCATACTTTTTAGGCATACCTGTGAAAATCACCTTAGGATTGTAGATTGTGTCATTAGCCACTTGTGCAAAAGTGCGGTTAGCCGACATTCCCACAATCACAGCCATCATCAATAAGAGCAGTTTCTTATATCGCATATCAATTTCTATATAAATCTTTATTATATTAGACTTTCGTTGCACTTCTGCCACCGAAATTACTTTCTCGAGCAATTGGGCAAACCCGTCTGTTTTCTTTATCTCTTGTTATTTTACTTTTTTTCTTCGTTCTTCACTTGCTCGCTTGTCTTGCCATAGCGTCGCTCACGATTCTGATATTCTGCGATAGCCTCACAGAAGTCGTCCTGCGTGAAGTCTGGCCAGAACTTATGCGTAAAATACAATTCACTATAAGCAATCTGCCAAAGCAAGAAGTTGCTGATTCGCAAATCGCCGCCAGTGCGAATGAGCAAATCAGGGTCAGGAATACCTTTTGTCGATAGATTTGCCGAGAAGCATGCGTCGTCGATGCTGTTTGCGTTGAGCGCACCGCTCTTCACCTGCAAGGCAATATCTTTCACAGCCTCAAGAATCTCCCATTTTGCCGAGTAGCTCAGTGCCAACACCAACGTGAGCCCTGTGCAATGAGCAGTGTCGTTGATGCATCGCGTGAGGCGTTGCTTGGCAAATTCCGGCATACGGTCAATGTCGCCAATCATCGTCAGGCGCACATTATTCTTTATCAAATCGGGGGTTTCGCGCTCTATTGCCACCACTATCAGGTTCATCAGAGCATCCACCTCTTTCTTCGGACGCTTCCAGTTTTCTGTAGAGAAAGTATATAGTGTGAGATAGCCCACGCCCAATTGCGAGGCAATCTCAGTGATTTCTCGCACGCTCTCCACGCCCTTCACGTGACCCTCGGTGCGGTCTAAGCCTCTGCTTTTTGCCCATCGGCCATTACCATCCATGATAACCGCCACATGGCGAGGCACTCGCTGCATATCTATATTATCTCTTATCGACATAATCTCTACATTTCTTTCATTCCACATAATGGCATGTGCGGCAGCGCTTGCTGAACTCATAGGTAATCGAAATCATAGTGAACGAATACCAATCTTTGTTCTTGGCAAAACCGCTGTTTATGCCATTTAAATCTTTTAAGCCATCGAGCTTATCACTCAGCGACATACGCATAGTGAACTCTAAGCCCAAATTGAGCCGTTCGCTCAACTTATACTTCACGCCCAAGCCCATCGGCACATTCATGGTGAACGCATCTCCATCGCCCGTAGCCATAGTGAATCCGGCACCGAGGGTGAGATAAGGCGAGATTCGCTTCAGTTTCAAATACTTCGAGCCTATACCGTAGTTTAAAAAGTTAAACTCGAATTGTGCGCCAAGGTCGTAAAGTTGCGACTTAAACGCATAATTCTCGCCTCCTGGATAGACGTTTTCCAAGCCAGTGCTATTACCACTGATGCTTGCTGTGAGCAGATTGGCTTTCACTGCCATTCTGCTGTTTATAATATATCTGAAAAGCCCACCCACTGCATAGCCAGGCTTTTTCAGCAAATTACCATTGTTTGCATCACCCAGATAGCCACTCATGCCGGCTGCTCCGCCCACCTCAAAACGGTATTCCTGAGCATGCGCCACAGCCATCATAGCCACCATCATCAATATTGCCGCAAGTTTTCTCATATCATCGCTCAATAGCCTTGCCGGATTGTTCACCCGACAGAGTGCATTCTTTTTAAGGAGTTACACATATACATAATATAAGAAAATCGTTCGACATAAGTCAATGCGTTGCTTTTGCGACCTACAAAATATCAATACAACGGAGCAAATGTGAAGCGATTAATTGTGCCTCGCCAGATGCTGTTGTTTACGTTTCCGTTGCTTGTCTCACCACCAAAGAGATACACAAATGGGCATTCCCATTCGGTGACAGGCTTCACGGTGCGAATCGACACCGAATTAGCCCCTACGGGCAAGCGCTTTGACGGTGTTGACTTCCATGCAGCAGTGCGAAGCTTGATTGTGCTCTTATACACATAAGCCTGAGCATTGCAGAATTCGCCCATATATGTAGGCAATTGCATATAGTCGTAAGCCGTGCTCCAATACAAACCTTGGTGACGTGAGAGATACACCTTGCTGCTAACATCGCCACGAACATTGCGGCCGCCCATAGCATACCATGAACGAATCTCTGTCACAGCGCCAAAGTCAGGAGTTCCCTCGTATGACACAAATTCAAACAAAGTCATATCGGCAAGTGCAGGAAGCACATCACTGCGAAGCAATGCCCACTTGCTGCCATCATATCCCCAGCAGTCGCCGTGATATTTGCCGTTGGCATCCACACCGCCCACAATGAAGGCTTGTGGTGTTTCGTTCCAATCGCTGTAGGAAATCGCCATTTGCGAGTTGCCCTTAACAGGGAAATTGCTTTCTATCTTTGACTGAGCATAACCGCTCTTGCGAGGATATTCGTCGTAGTAATAATCGGCACCGTTCTTGCTTATGCCAAGCACTCTGTTGGTGTACCCGCCGATGATGTGGCTCCACACCACACCGCAACCGCTCCATTGTTCGCCGTTGGTAGAAGTATAGAGGGCTCCGTTTTCATCAAGAACATATAGAGCTTCGTCGGTAGCGGCAAACGAGTTGACGTTTGGCACCATGCCGAATTGAGCATTTAGCTTCTTCCAGTCATAAGCATCAGGTCGCTTGGTGCTTGAGAGCGCATATCCGCCTTCGCTTTGCACCAACGAGTAGAGGGTTTCGCCCATTTGCACTGTGCGCTGAGCAGCCACCTTGCCAGTAGCGTTTGGCAAATCGCGGCGCGAGAGTTGATCCCAATATAGTGTATCACCATCCATCTGGTGAACATTCACTTTCACTTTATATACTGCTTCAGTGCCATCGGCTGCAGTAAGCTTCAGACGCACATCACCAGTGAAGTCGATTGAGTCGGATGTAGAATAATCCATCACAGTGTCGCGGCGCACAGTACCATTCTTTTGGTCGATTTTACATGTTGTAGTAGTGGCAAACGATACAGTGATTGTCAAGCCTGAGATTTTTGTGCCCTTTGGCAACGAGTCGGCATTGTATATCAAGCGATTCTTCAAGTCGATTGAGAAAGGCACCGAATCCAGATTTGAAAGAATACCGTCATCAGCATTCAGCGAAAACGACATTATCGCCGTATTATTCGACACCACAGTTGGCTCATATGCATCATTGTCGTCGTGATTGCACGACACTGTCAGCATGGTCACTATCATGCCGAGCAATAGATATAATGGAAATTTTCTATTCATTCTAATAAGCGCATTTCTTTTAAGATGCAAATTTAAGAACAAATTTGCAATAAATCGGCAAAAGTTTGATTATTTCACTATTATTGACACTCTAAACTTTTTTTCACTAAAACACGGCATAGTGTCATCTTTTTGAGTACACTTATAATCTTTTCAGTGCGAAAAAAGTATTACCTTTGTTATTATGACTATTCAAGAAGCACAAATAGCGATGCGCAAAGCGCTCTCCGAAGCATATCCAAAAGGCGAAATAGATGCCTTTTGGCGCATCATCATGGAGGAATGGATGCACTACACGCCTGTCGACACCATCTTGCGAGCCTCTTATGAAATGCCCGAGGTGGTGGCTGAGAAGATAGCCGATGCCACTGCACGACTGCTGCGCCACGAGCCCATCCAGCAGATTGTTGGCGTGGCACATTTCCACGGACTTCGCTTCAGCGTCAATCGCAGCACGCTCATTCCACGGCCCGAAACGGAGCAACTGGTGGATATGATTGTAGATGAGAATCAAGCCAGCGACTTGCGCGTGCTCGACATCGGCACAGGCTCAGGCTGCATTGCCATTTCGCTTGCCCGCGCCATGCGTTTTGCTCAGGTTTCGGCATTCGACATATCGCCCGATGCCCTTGAGGTGGCCAAACGCAATGCCAAGGAGCAACGTTGCCGCATCGATTTCTCCCTCACCGACATTCTCACAGCCAAGCCCACGGGATGCTACGACATCATCGTGAGCAATCCACCATACATCTGCCAAAGCGAAAGCCTGGAGATGTGCGACAATGTGCTGAAGTATGAGCCTCACACGGCTCTGTTTGTGCCCGACGACGACCCTCTGCGCTTTTATCGCGCCATCACGCGCTTTGCCACCGCCACTCTCTCGCGAGGCGGCAAAATATATTTCGAGATCAATCCGCTCTACTGCGCCGGCACCATGCAGTTGCTCGCCGATGCAGGTTTTAGCAACGTCGCTGCCACTCGCGACTTCTATGGCAAAGAGCGCTTTGTGTCAGCAACCCTAAAAAACAGCGACGAGCAATGAACAGGAAGCAACTATCTCCCGCGCAAGCGCTCAACCGCCTTGCCGCGCTTTGCTCTCGCACCGAATATGCCGAAAGCGACTGCCGCGCCAAACTCGCGGCTTGGGGCATTACCCCGGATGATGCCGATGCTGTGATTCAAGGCCTTATCGACAACCGCTTTATCGACGACCATCGATATGCACACGCCTTCACCAACGACAAACTGCGCTTCAGCGGCTGGGGACGCGTCAAGATTGCCTACACACTCAGGCAGAAGGCTATCCCTTCGGATGCCATCGCCGAGGCATTTGAGGAAATCAACGAGGAGGAATACTGCGAATCGCTGAAACGCATCATGCAGAGCAAAGCATCCTCGCTTCGTGGCAAAGACTATGCCCATACGCTGGCTTCGCTGATGCGATTTGCCGTGTCGCGCGGATTTGAGCCATCGCTTGCCTCAAAGTATGCCTCCAACCTGCTTCGCGACCTGCCACACGATGACGATTTAATCTAACATACACCAATTCAAACAAAACAGATGGAAACTAAAAAACTATTATTACTTATCGACTGCCAATACGACTTCATCGACGGCTCACTCGCCGTGGTTGGCGCCACTGCCGCAATGGATTCGTTGGCCGAATACATCCAAAAACACGGCTCGGAATATGCCGCCATCGCTGCCACTCTCGACTGGCACCCTGCCGATCACTGTTCGTTTAAGGGTATGAGCAAAAACGGCATCTGGCCTGTTCACTGCGTGCAACACACTCTCGGCGCTGCCCTCTACGACCCTATCGCTCAGCGCGCGCCAATGCAAATACAATTCTTCACCAAGGGCAACATCGTCGACAAAGAGGAATACTCAATCTTTGCCAACGACGTGAACGGCGCCCGACTCGCCGATATGATACGCAACGAAGGATACACACAGATTGACGTTTGCGGTCTGTGCGGCGACTATTGCGTGAAGGAATCGGTGGCTGGTCTCATCAAACATGGCTTCGGCAAATTGGTGAACATTCTCTGGCCATACACCCCAAGCATCGACGGTGGCGACACCTTGACAGATTTCGTGGAAGAAAACGATATTCGCGTCACCGAGTAAGTCTCACACTATTGCTCAATCTTCTCTTCCACATGATTTCCCTACGCAGAATATTGCAATCCACCGCCGACGTGCTTATGCCTCGCACCTGCTCGGTGTGCCATGGTGTGCTCAGTTGCGACGAGCATTTCCTCTGCCGCCAATGCCTTGCAGAGATGCCACTGACGCGATACAACGGCGGCCGCTTTAGCGATATGGACCAGCGATTTGCCGGCAAAGTGCTCATACAGCGTACCTACGGCTATTACTATTATCGCAAGGGCGACCACTATTGCAATATCATCCACGACATAAAATATCGCAATCTCCCCAAGATGGGCGAATGGATGGGATCTCTCGCCGCCACGGAGGCTTCGCGATGGCACTTCTTCGATGGCATCGACGTCATCATCCCAGTGCCTATGCACAGCGACAAGCTTGCCAAACGTGGCTACAACCAAGCAGAATGGATTGCTCGCGGCATAAGCCGTGTGAGCGGAATACCTGTCAAACACAATATCACAGCAATGAAAGCTCACTCCACACAGACCCATAAGCACCGTAGCGAGCGCTGGACTGCCGCCGAAAACATCTATGCCATAAATAATGCCGACGAACTTCGCGGCAAGCACATCTTGCTCGTAGACGACGTGGTAACTACCGGCGCCACCCTCACCAATTGCGCCAAATGCCTAATGGACATTCCCGGCGCGTATGTGAGCGTCATCACCCTCGCCGTGGCCGACAACGAATTCTGACCCAGTTCGGTCATTAGCGAACGCCTCATTTTTCTGCATTTAACTTCCCCAAACAAAAAGCACCTCGAAATCACTTCGCGGTGCCCTAGGAAAAAAATAGTATGAATAAAATGTGGTATTAGGGTTAACTTATATCGTAAATCTCTTTGATTTCATTGATAATGCACTCACAATGAGGCTGATTATTATCCCCCCAAATCGGTAACTTTAGTAAAATGTTTTATAACTGCTTGAAGTTTTTCCGTTTTTTATTCGCAATAACCAGTTATTACCCGTTAAAACACAAATCGAAATCTGCACTTCTAAAATCACGAAATCCATTCAAGCCCAAATAACCGAATCGGGTTAAATCACAACAAAGATAGTATTATTTTTAAAATAAAAAAAATAATCTTTTCAATCCCACCATTTTTCCGCGCCATAGCCGTGGCGCATGGCATCAAAAAATATTGCTTTTTTCGGTTTTTCATCTCGTTTGCACTATCTTTGCATTACGCATGCGTAAATTTATTGCCTTCATGAAAATGTTGCACTACATATTATTACTATCACTCTTGCTACTTGCCACTTCGTGCGGCGGCAGCATGGGTGGCGATGTGATTGCGAGCAACACGCAGTTCACCGTCACCGGCGATAGCGTGGTGCAAGGGCAATATGTGGCATACGCGCCAAGTCGCACTCAGATAGTCACAAACTACGTCGACACGCTATCATCAACGCCATCGGCGCCTGTGGCTCTGCGCCTGGCTTTCAATATGCGCGACAACGAGATGGCTTCCGACGATTATCACTACATCGACCCTAATCAAGACACGGTGCTTATCACGGCTTGCCGCCCCGACTCTCTACCTGCGCTGAAACGCCACACCTTCTCGCCCGACACACACTGCACCATCAGAGTGGACATGCGCGAGGTGTTTGACGCATTCAACAAGCAAGGCGTTTTTGTCACCGCCACTGGCGACTCTATCTATTCCGATGAGTTTACGGGCGTGTGGGTGCTTGGCAACGTGGCGCCACTATCGTGGGAACAATCGCCGCTATCGTCAAGCAATCGCATGAAGCTTCGTCCATCGGGCGATGAAGGGTTCTATGAACTCGACATCACTTTTGCGCCATCGGAATACTTGCGCCGAACTCAATTCTTTGGCTGGAAAGGCGAGAAACCCCACCCCGAATTTCCCGAAATCATGAGCGACGACCTGTTGGTCGACGCCCTCTACAATATGGCCATCAGCACCATCAGCGAAAGCGATTTCTCGGAGCTCAGCGTCAGTCAAGCCTCCCTCGCCACCGTTCTTATGCTTGCCGACGTAAAGCCTGAGATTTGCCAACGCATCTTGCGCAGCAAAGTGCACGACTACGTCATCGAGCAAGACCATGTGGGCCGATTCACTTTCCCCGTGGTGAACGACCGTCTCATCTGGGCTGCTGCAGCTTGGCAAGTGTATTGCACCACTGGCGACACCGCATGGCTGAGATACATACAGAAAGTGATCACCCACACATTAGATGTGGTGAACCCGATAATTTTCTGCGACCAACTATATATGGTGCACGGCTGCGACAGCTATTCCTCACCCGAAGCACAATATCCACAATGGATGCAGCCAAAAGACTATTTCGAAAGCATCAAACTAAGCAACAATGTCACCTATGCCTATTGCTACTATGTGCTATCGCTTATCGACGACGAACTGGAGATTGACGACTCTGAGCACTACTACGTCTACCAACGCGTGAAAGACAGCATCAACCAAATGATGTGGAACGAGCATCTCGGACGCTATTGCTCATTCTTGATGCACGAGGCATTCCCTATGCAATCCGGCACCACGTGCAACATCGCTCAGGCGGCAGCAGTGCTGCTGGGAATTGCCGACGACGACCGCGCCGCCACGCTATTGGCTCGCACCCCATTCTACACCACTGGCATACCCACGGTGTATCCATCCAACGCCACTACCCCCGACGGTGGTCAGCGTCCTTTTGTGCAAGGAATGTGGAATCTCGCCGCAGCAATCACAGGCAATCATAATATGCTCCACAACGGACTGGCTGCAATATATCGCTCGGTGGCCTTCAACGGCTTTGGCAACGGCAGCACTGGCGAACGCATCCTCAACGCTTGCGCCACTGCAGCCATGACGATCAAGATTACCGCGGGCATCACCATATCGCCAGAGGGTGTAGAGTTTAACCCCGTTGTACCCGACTGCTTCCCAAGCGACAAGATTATCAAGAACTTCCGCTATCGAGATGCCACATTCGACATCACCATTCACGGCACAGGATCGTGGATTGAGAAATTTGCCATCGACGGCGAGGAATGCAACACCAATTTCATCCCAGCCGACGAGAAGGGGCATCACAACATCAACATCACACTGTCGAAAGCCAAGAATTTGCCTACGCAACAAATCAACATTTCCACGCCGACACTACGCCCCGCGACTCCTATGGTGCAATGGAATGGCGATAGCGCAGTTATCGTCAACCACAACCCGAAGTACAACTACTCGGTGACCATCAACAATCGCACTTTCTCGGGCGTGCATCGCGTGTTTGCGCTGCCACAAACCGACGACCCGATAAACGTGGTGTATGTCACCACCCGCAACGGACTGGCTATGAGCCACGCCTCACAACCGCACATCATCACCACACGACCAAGCCTCAGCGAATATCCGCTCCACCGATTTGCCAAGGCTGGCACCACACTATTCTCCGGGAAATCGGCTCGTCAAGTAGTGCAATTTGATGCTATGCACAATATCACCATCACCATCGACGCATTCGCTCCCGAGGCAGGCAACTACTACATCGACCTTCTGTATAGCAACGGCTCATCAACAGTGAGCGTTACGCCTATCAGCAAAGTGTGGGTCAACACCCACGAGCAAGACGTGCTCGTATTGCCGCAACAAGGCTACAAGCAGTGGCGCACATTCTCCTACAGCAATATGATAGAAGTACCTTTGCTGCGCGGACACAACGCCATACGCCTGCAATACGCCCTTGCTGGCAACAATTATCTGAAATCATCCATGGCCACACAGCCCACCGTGCTGCTCCGCACCCTCCGCCTCATCAAGAAATAGCACCTTCGCCTTTGGGCAACATCACAAATTAATGTAGTTTATCGGATTCTGTCCGCAAGTCACGGTATTCTTTATACTTCGGTTGAGATATTTCGATTTTTCATCCTGTACTCCCTCAAACTCTATGCGTCCCTTATACTCAATCGAGTGATATCATCTTTCCGGTTTAAACACGGCTCGCACGATTCCTCGGCAAATCGCTAATACATGCGTGGCACGCCTTGCACGATTGATATTGATTCTCCAATAATGCCTCGTGGCATCATATATATCTGCTCTCTGATTGTTTACATATGTCTTATTGATATTGATACAGATAATTTTATCTTCTTTAGCCAACTCAATTTCTTTACAATCATAAAGTGTGGAAATCTCATCAACCGACTTTATTCCACGATTCCAAGCATGGTGACCGGCAACAACATTCGAAAGCACCTTTTCGAGATTAAACTCCTGATAAGTTAGAAAGTCTATTAGTGTACTTTCTATCTCAAACGCAACATCCTGCGAGATACCATGTCTAACGATGTAGTGTTTCACGTCCAATCCCAAACTGCGAATTTCTCTGATAGTATCAAGTTTAAGCGATGCTCTATCGCCAGACACAGCTTCCTCAACGTGATTGAACACACGATTTCCCTGACCCTCTCCGACATAGAAAATTTGCTGTCGCGAGGATCCACCAAAACATACACATAATGCCCGATATTCTCAATCACTGCTTGCGAAAAACTTATCATCTTTTATCTCTTTATATTCCATTTTATTCTTATTTCAAAACTTTTCCATGTATCCTGTATTCAACAGACACATCATTATCAGAATTAGACTTTTCAACTAAGCGATTGGCACAACCTCTATCCTTATACCCCGGACTTAAAGTATATATATCTTCCCCAGCCTCTGTCTTTGTTCTAATAAAATAGCATTTACAAGTTTTGGCATTATGGATATTTGGTCTACTCGGCCTACCAAGCCTTTTATATAAAATACATATCGGCTCACTCATATACGTATGCTTATAAAACTTGCACAGCATGCAATTATAAATCTTTACCCCACGCTTATTCAGTTCCAACATAGCCCAAGTCCAATTAATTGGTTCATCTGAAATAACCAAATTATAATTTGGCGGGAATTTTTTCTCAACTGGCGTGTGGCAACTCAGAGTCTCATACTTGATACAACCATTATCCGTGATTCCAAAAACATACTTGTTCTTAAGTACAATATTTTTACTGTTCTCTAAACTACATTTTTTTATTAAAGTTATAGAATACAACATTTGTGGCTTTATCTATATAACGGCTACACGATCCTATCTGAGCTCCATCCAATATACAGCTTTTCACAATCTTATTAATATCTTCCTCTGAACGTATCTTAACTTCTATAATCCTATTGTCTGAAGATATTTTTTCTTCTGTAGATTTGTGGGTAACAAAAATTTCAATCAAAATTGGATCTCTTCGCGGATATTTGGATGAGCGCAACAATAAATCCGCAACAAAACCATCACATCGAACCTCCTCTTCACATATATCGTAAAATTTACGTATATCAAACGACTTTGTCGCTCTTTCCTCACATCGTTTTCCATACCCAAATGGGCATTCACTAGTGCATAAATGAATTGGTCTATATCTTATTTCAAACGACTCAGAGGCCAAAAACGCATCTTTAATACGAGCCTTTGCCACCTTATGCAAATACGTCTCATAGTTACAATTTGCATCTGCCTTGTGGGCAAAATGCCATCGTCGTCTAGCACCCATATGTGGGACCATTTCATGCCCACAACATGGGCAAGTGTATGTCTCTTCACGAACCGCCTGGTCAACATGAATAAGCGTCCCCGAAGAGTCTACGGCATAACTATAATCTTGTTCCAGAGTCTTTTTCATAAGCATTATTTTTTTGTATTTGCCTAACCTTGAGCAAACAAATAGACTCTTTTCTTCCGGCAAAAGCACAACATGCCATTAAATATCACCTAATTCTTGCTGTATTTTGTCTTCTATATTCAACGTATCACGATATCGAATCATAACCATTCCCGAATTGTATTCTTGACCTTTCTCAATCGACAAGTCAATTTCACCACCAGCAACGCTCCATGAAGAACCCCACACTACAGTTCCCTGATTCAATTCATACATTAACGACGTATTACTCTCAACAATAGAAGGATTATACTCCTTGCAGAAAGTTGTTTTCCCGTATTTGCGAGTATATAATTCTTTATAGTGGTCATACGTTTTCACCAACATATTCCAGTCCTCACTGGTATCAAATAACACGAGTACACCGTATACGTTGTTGCCATCTTGCGTTGCTCCAACACAAACAGTAGAATTGCGTCCTGTGAAATCTCCAATAAAAAATGACGCATTCTTATCTGAACCAACATTTGTAAAACCTTTTGCCGTCAACTTTGCGCAAAACTCTTTCATACTTCCAGTGATAGGAATTCCTTTAAATAACAGATGTTCCTGTGCCATGCAAGTGAGCATAACGCTCATTGCAAAAATAACTGATATTGCCTTTTTCATATCGGTTGATTTTTAGTTTATTAATTTCTCTAAACGACTATATTTCTTATTCATACCACATCACGCAACGTCAATTATTTCGATGTTGCGTAACCAGTATGCAATATTCGCAAATTTTCACTACATTTGCAAATAATTTGCTTGCAATCTCCTAAAAATTAGCCACAAAACGCATTTTCGTTTATTCAATCCAACAATCCTTTCCCTTTTCGACCCGAAAACTCTCAATATTAATAAGTTTTTTGTATATTTGTTGGTTATTATCACATTAATTTAAAAAGCGAAATTTACATAACCGACGAAATGAACAAAATAGTAAGCAAAGAATACTTTTCTGAAAAAGTTGTAAAGATGGAAGTCGAAGCACCCCTAATCGCTAAATCGCGTCGTGCAGGCCACTTCGTGATAGTGCGCTGCGGCGAACATGGCGAACGTATTCCACTTACCATAGC
>ERZ780141.633-NODE-633-length-25505-cov-5.381650_pt1 | contig 25505 bp, 22 predicted proteins | sample MGYA00433080_ERZ780141 | MGnify/ENA primary metagenome ERZ780141 (study PRJEB29588, sample SAMEA2154047) | human gut metagenome | biome: human gut; feature: human-associated habitat; material: faeces | place: Denmark | collected 2008/2010 ... | reverse complement strand
GCCGTTGCCTTTTCGGCAATGGCGTCGGCACATAATGCCGTTGAGCAAGGCACTACCATAACATTTCAGCACAATCAATCTGAAATATACCCCGGCACCGAACGCTCGGTGCAAGTGTATGTGCCGAGTCAATATCGCGGCGACAAACCAGCTTGTCTGCTCGTGTGTATGGACGGCATTCTCTACAACGCCACCACCAAGATGGACTCTCTGATAGCAGCAGGCGATATGCCTGTCACCATAGGTGTGTTTGTAAACCCCGGCGTGGTGAAAGATGCCAATGGCAACGTGGTGCGATACAACCGCAGCCGCGAGTTTGACAGCGTTGACGGCTCTTGGGCCCACTTCCTCGAAAAAGAGATACTGCCACAAGTTGAGGGCAGAACCCTCAACGATGGACGCACGCTGCACATTTCGGCCGATGCCAACGACCGTGCCATAACGGGAGCAAGCAGCGGAGGCATCTGCGCGATGACTGCCGCATGGATGCGTCCCGACCTATTCAGCCGCGTGTATAGCGCCGTGGGCACCTTCGTGGCTATGCGCGGAGGCAACGATTTCCCAGCCATAGTGCGCAAAACCGAGCCCAAACCGCTGCGCATCTTCCTGCAAGATGGCGAGAACGATGCTTGGAATCCGCTGTTCGGCAGTTGGTGGGAATACAACCAGATGATGATGTCGGCGCTGAAGTTTGCCGGCTACGACGTGGATGCCGCTTGGGATAAGGGCGGTCATAGCATCAAATATGGCACTCTGGCTTTCAACCGCGCCATGTGCTTCCTCTGGAAGGACTGGAAGAGCAAGAAGCCTATCGACAAACCTCGCAGCAGCAACGATATGCTCAACACCATATTGCAAGATGGTGAAGACTGGCAATTCGTTGCCAACTATTCAGCCCACCGCGACACATCATTCATGACGCCTGCCGAAGTGATGCCTCACAGCCAAAGCCTCATCAGCGACGGGCACTACTTTGCCGTGGCTCCCGACCATCGCACCGTGGTGCAAAGTGAGCCCCAGAGCAACTGGCTCATACAATATGTGGTGAAAGACCGCAAACTCACTTTGGGCGAACGATTCTACTGGCTGCATAGCGCCAACAACGACGCCACTGCCGAAAACGGGCCGATGGCTTTCGATACTCTGGGCAACCTATACGTTGCCACAGCCCTCGGCGTGCAGGTGTGCGACCAAAACGGCCGAGTGCGGGCAATACTCAGTCTGCCAGGCGGAGCAATCACCGGGCTATCGTTTATAGGGAACAAATTGTATGTGGTGTGCGACAAAAAGATTTATTGCCGCAAGATGAAGACCACTGGCTATAATCGCCACAACGGTGTGATAAGCGTGAAATCGCAAGGCCAAGGCTAACCTGCGCCACACTGCGGCTACCACTATCACCTACGCGACATCTCTATCAGAGCGAATACCGACTCTCTGCCAAGATTGCACAGCATATCCATTATGCTCAGGTCGGGCAGAAAACCTGTGCGACTGGCCCACAACTGATAATAAGGCACGTCATGCATCTCGATGCTCGACGGCTTGTTTTCTTCCACCTTGCCACGCAAATCCATTGTCTCATCAGAGGGCTGCACATCAGCCACACTCCACGAGATAGGCAAATCAAGGAAATCAATCACCACTTGCTGCAACTCGGCATTCAAGTCGATCAGGTAGCGCTGATTGCCACGAATCACACGCTCAAGGTCGTCGGCAACGTAATCGAAAAAAGGGCTCTTGCCATACGACGAAAAGAGAGCGCCCCAATGCAGATGTCGCCAATTGCCATGATTGGAAATCACCACATCGCGCATAGGCGTGCGGGCATTGTAGTCGGTCTTATCGATAGGCACCACCAACTGCTGCACACCGTTGGCTCCGCATATACGGCAGTGATTGAGCGCCCATCGACGCATCAGTCCATGCTCCGCGGCATCCACCACTGTGTGGCGCGCGGCAAGCATGGCAGCATAATACCGTACGCTACCCAGATAGGCACTACTCAAGGCTATCTGATCGTATATCTGATTAATTGCCGTAGGCATCGCCAACCCATCAATTAGATTTCGCACTGCGCAGCACGCGATTCCAACGCACCTTGTTGGTATCCTTATCGATGCTCAAGATGATAAACATAGGAGTGCCCACGATATGGTCTTCAGGCACGAAGCCCCAGTAGCGCGAGTCGAGCGAATTGTCGCGGTTATCACCCATCATCCAATAATAGTCCATCTTGAAGGTATATTTGGTGGCAACCTCGCCATTAATGTATATCACACCATTCTTCACCTGCAAGTCGTTGCCCTCATAATTCTTGATGCATCGCTCATAGATAGGCAAATTCTCAGCATTAAGAGCGATAGATGCGCCCTTCTTAGGAATCCATATTTCGCCATAGTTGGCACGGGTCCAACCATAGTCGTGAGTGATAGGATAAGGATTAAACATCTCCTGAACAGGCACCTTCACCACCGAGGTAATCCAAGGATATTGGTTGCGGATTATCTCCTTCATGCCCGAAGTGAGAGGCACTTGATAGATAGGCGGAATGCTGCCGTCATTATTAACGTTCATGCCCAAAGCCTCAACGCCAGCCACATCTTGCACACTAAGCGTCAACTGAGCTCTATCGTCCTCGCTCACACCGATATTCCCCCACACATCATCGCTGATTACACGGCCATCGGTCTGCAAGAAATAGTTGTATTGAGCCATCTTAGGAGTCTTCAGCGCATGGCCGTTAATCATCACCACATCGTCTACGATCTTCAGTCGCTCGCCAGGAAGACCGATGCAGCGCTTCACATAATTCTCTCTACGGTCAACTGGGCGATAGATCACCTCACCATAGGTTTGCTTATCTGAGCGTACAGCCTCACGACCATGCATAGATATCAGCGTATAATAGTCGGGGTTCTGCACCTTCATAGCCACCGTGTCGCCAGCAGGAAAATTAAACACCACAATATCGTTGCGCTCAATATTGCGCAAGCCCTTCAAGCGGTGATAGCCCCACTGAGGCTTATCAAGATAACTCTTGCAGCCAATCACAGGCAGAGTGTTTTGCGCCAAAGGAAAGTGGATTGGGGTGTTAGGCACGCGAGGACCATACACCATCTTGTTCACCCACAGATAGTCGCCCACAAGAAGCGATTTCTCGAGCGATGACGATGGAATCTGATAATTCTGTCCCACATATAAGAATAAGAAGTAGACCAAAATCAAGGCATAGACAATGGCATCCACCCACGTCATCACCTCTCTCACCGCACGGTTTTTGGTGTGGCGCCACCAAGTCCAAGGGATGAATTGAGTGAGATAAATGTCGGCAAGCAGAGGCCAGAACAGCAACACCCAAGGGCTACCAAGCCATATCACCCACAACACAAATATCAGCGAAACGATGCCGAAACGCACCCAGCGAGTGGTTTTCACACGTCCAAGGCGCTCCTTCAATCCGCCATGCTGCAATTCACCAGCACTTTTCTCATCGAAATTTATTTCAGTCTTTTGATTTTTCTCCATTTTATTATCAGCTTATTACTTCTGCAAAGATAGTGCAAACGAGAGAAATAAGCAACCAAGCTTGCTCGAGTTGATATTTCCGAGTGCAGCCACCCGAATGAGCAGCGAGCGCAAATGGCAGACTTCTGCCAATTTGCCGAGTCGCGATTGAGGACGGCGAAGCAATCTTATCCAACGATAGTGCAAACCGAGTGCAATGCAAAATGAAAGCCATTTCATTTTCATTGCGGAGGTGCCACGCCACCACAAGCAGCCATCATTCAATCCACAAAAGCGAATGCCGCGGCAAGTAGGGGCTACACACCCATCTGCCACGGCACAATATCATTTAGGGACGTCACGCCCTAATAGCTAACGACCATAGATTTTACTTGCTTTGCTTCTTCAAGAGGTCGCGAATCTCAGTGAGAAGCTTTTCTTCTGCACTTGGTTCTGGAGCAGGAGCAAGCGCTGGAGCCTCATCCTTCTTGCGCGACAACTTAGCGATACCCTTCACCATCAAGAAAATACAGAATGCTATAATCAGGAAGTCAACCACATTTTGTATAAACTGGCCATACATCAGCGCAGCCTCAGGAGTAGTCTCAGTAGCCTCGGCAAACACCCACTTCAGGTTGGTGAAGTCAACGCCACCAATCACAAGCCCCACAACAGGCATAATCACGTCGTTGACCAACGAGGTGACAATCTTACCAAAAGCGCCACCGATAATCACACCCACAGCCATGTCGACAACATTGCCCTTCATGGCGAAATCCTTGAAATCTTTGATAAAATTACTCATAGTGTTAAATTGATTATTTACGTATATTCTCCGTCTAAAGTTATTGCATTTAGTATTCAATAAGTTAAGTTCAGCGCAATACATTAGCCTAATTAAGGAAATTTTTCTATTATTTTACCTTATAGGCATCATTAATTGAAAAAAATATATTACTTTTGCACCGAATAAGGTAAAGCTCTGCTTATGTCACTGCGAGCAAGCATACCTTTGCCCATACACAAAGGTATAAAATTATCTTAAAATTAAGGATAAAACAGATTATTTTAACCAATAAATTAAAAGAAAAAATGACTAAAGTAGGTATTAATGGTTTCGGCCGCATCGGACGTTTCGTATTCCGCGCAGCTCAAAACAGAAACGACATCGAAATCGTAGGTATTAACGACCTTTGCCCAGTTGATTACTTGGCTTACATGCTTAAGTATGACACAATGCACGGCGCATTCGAAGGCACTATCGAAGCTGATGTTGAAAACAGCCAACTTATCGTAAACGGCAAGAAGATTCGCGTAACTGCTGAACGCAACCCTGCAGATCTTAAGTGGAACGAAGTTGAAGCAGAATACGTAGTTGAATCAACTGGTTTGTTCTTGACTCAAGAAAAGGCTCAAGCACACATCGAAGCTGGTGCTAAGTACGTAGTTATGTCAGCTCCTTCTAAGGACGCTACTCCAATGTTTGTTTGTGGTGTTAACTTTGACAAGTATGTTAAGGGTACTCAATTCGTATCTAACGCATCTTGCACAACTAACTGTTTGGCTCCTATCGCTAAGGTTCTCAACGACAAGTTCGGTATCACTGACGGTTTGATGACTACAGTTCACTCTACTACTGCTACTCAAAAGACTGTTGACGGTCCATCTATGAAGGACTGGCGCGGTGGTCGTGCTGCTTCTGGCAACATCATCCCTTCTTCTACTGGTGCTGCTAAGGCTGTAGGTAAGGTTATTCCTGAACTCAACGGCAAGCTTACTGGTATGTCAATGCGTGTTCCTACTCTTGACGTTTCAGTTGTTGACTTGACAGTTAACTTGGCTAAGCCAGCTACTTACGCTGAAATCTGCGCTGCTATGAAGGAAGCTTCTGAAGGCGAACTTAAGGGCGTGCTCGGTTACACTGAAGATGCAGTTGTTTCTTCTGACTTCCTCGGTGACACTCGCACTTCTATCTTCGACGCTAAGGCTGGTATCGCTTTGACTGACACTTTCGTTAAGGTTGTATCTTGGTACGACAACGAAATCGGTTACTCAAACAAGGTTCTTGAACTTATCGCTCACATGAAGAAGGTTAACGGCTAATCCGTTGATTCATTTTCATTAAGAGTTTACAAATAAGTAACTTCTTTTCAGCCCTGGGCTTCTCGCCCGGGGCTGATTTTTATACCCATATCCTCCCGCTCCACACTACCCCCAAACGCAACCCGATTTCGCCCATAACTCCATAAATATCACGTTTTTCTTGGATTACCAAATTATAAAACCGTCTCATAGCGCGGCTTTTCGCAATCGCCCAAAGGGGTTGCGAAGGGCTTTTGGCGCGCATTATTAGCACATTTTTCTATTTTGTTGGTCAATTTCTCTTATTATTCCAGAAATTTGTATTACCTTTGCCCCCGAATTCAATTAAAGGTATAATTTATAATGATTAAAAGACATCTTTTCGGCTTAGCGCTTGCAGCCCTAAGCACGACCTCTGCATTGGCTGGAGGTCTATTGACGAACACCAACCAAAACGCATCATTCCTTCGCCAACTCAGCCAAGAAGCCATCATCGACGTTAATGGCGCTTATATGAACCCTGCCGGTGTGGCATTCCTCAGCAATGGCTTCCACCTCTCTTTCACAGTGCAAGGCGCTAAACAAGACCGCGACATCACCACCACATTCCCTCTCTTTGCCTACAATACAAAGGACCCTTCAGCTACTCACAAATTTGAAGGCGATGCCAAGGCCCCAGCTATCCCAAGTTTCCAATTGGCTTACGTTAAGGACAAATGGTCAATTTCTTCCAACTTCGCCCTCACCGGTGGCGGTGGCAAGTGCGAATTCGACAACGGATTAGGCACTTTCGAAGCCCTCTATTCAAGCCAAATCATCCCCACAGTGAACGGCGCATTGGCTCAGGCTGGTCTTTCTGACCACATCGGCTTCGGCGGATATAGCCTCAACGCCTACATGAAGGGTCGCCAATACTTCTTCGGCCTATCGGTGGGTGGTACTTACAAAATCACCAACAACCTCTCTGCCTTTGTGGGCGTGCGTGGCATCTATGCTACATGTAACTACAACGGCTGGGTTGACGACGTCAACGCTAAGCTCGTGGCTAAATCGCCTGTCGGCGAAGCATATCTCGCCGCCACACAAGAGGCCGTGAGCACCCAACTCGCCACTACTACCATCTCGCTCAATACCGACCAAACTGGTTTCGGATTCACTCCAATCATCGGTATCGACTGGAAGATCAACGACCAATGGAACGTGGCTGCAAAATATGAGTTCAAGACTCGTATGCGCCTCAAGAACAAGAGCGAAATGAACGAATATGCTGCCAACCTCTCTAAGACCAACGCAGTGCTCGGACAATTTGCCGACGGCGCAAAGGTTGCTTCCGACATGCCTTCGTTCCTCTCTGCCGGTGTGCAGTACACTCCTATCAAGCCTCTTCGCCTCAACGCTGGTTTCCACTACTATGGCGACAAGAGCGCTACCCAATATGGCAACAAGCAAGACCTCATCAACGGCAACACATTTGAAGTGCTCGCCGGTGCCGAATACGACCTCTGCTCTCGCGTGACCATATCGGCTGGCTGGCAAACCACCAACTACGATCTCAACGACGCTCACATGAACGACTTGAGCTTCAATACCTCAAGCAACAGCGTTGGTGCCGGTGTTCGCATCCGCGCCACTAAGCGCACCACATTCGACGTTGGCTATATGCGCACATTCTACAAAACACGCGACGTGGTCACTACTACTGCCGTTGGCGACAAGACCGACCACTACTATCGCACCAACCGCGTTATCGGCGCAACAGTAAACTGGAAATTCTAAAACTTAACTCATAACTTCAAACCCGATTCGACCATCATAACTTATTTGGGTTTGCAATCGACTTTAGTTGGTATATACAGAGAAAGGAAGGGGCTCGCCTCTTCCTTTCTCTGTATATATATTTTAGTTCACAAGCACTATGTGCATCACTTTGTCTTCGGCAACTCAATGCGGAATGTGGTACCCTCGCCGATTTCCGATTCCTTCACATAGATGCGTCCGCCATGATATTCCTCGATGATTCGCTTCACGAGGGTAAGTCCAAGACCCCAACCACGCTTCTTGGTGGTGTAGCCTGGGTTGAACACATTCTTAAAGTTTTTGCGGGCGATACCCTTGCCGGAGTCTTTCACGTCGATTATCGCCATAGCGCCTCCGCCATCCACAGTGATAGCGAGCGAACCCTCGCCCTGCATGGCATCCACAGCATTCTTGGTGAGGTTTTCCATCACCCACTCAAAAAGCGACTGACAGAGCATCACGCCGCAATTTCGTTCGCTGTTGGTGTTGATGGTGAGCTGCACACGCTTAGAGATGCGCGAACGCATGTATTCCATGCTCTCCTCAACGCTCTCGTTGATAAATGCCAAATCCATCTCTGGCTTCGATCCTATTTTTGAGAAGCGGTCGGCTATCACGCTCAGGCGATGCACATCCTTGTCCATATCGCTCACCACATCAGCATCCACGCCCATAGTGTCGAGCATCTGCGTCCATGCCATAAGCGACGATATCGGAGTGCCCAACTGATGCGCAGTCTCCTTCGACAGACCCACCCAAACCTTGTTTTGCTCGGCCTTTTTCACACTCACAAGCGCAAAATACACCACCGCAACAAATATCAGCATCACAGCCAATTCTATGTAGGGGAACAATGCCAAGCGGCGCAGCACCGTGGAGTCTTCGTAATAGAGATATTGCGTAGTGCCCTCATCAATAGGAATGGCTATCATATTGTGTGAGTGCTTCATCTTCACAAGTTTATCCTTCAGGTAAGCCATATTGACATCAGAGATTTCCCAAGGCGACACGCTATCCACCGCCTCAGGCAAACGGAAATTGCGATGTAGCAATATGTTGTCGCTACCGTCGACAAGCATCACCGGTATCGTGTGGTTTCGTTCGATAATACTCAGCAAGAAGTTGATTTGCTCCTCCGACATATTCTCGCTACCACTCGAGGTAGACGCAAGCTGCTTGGTGGCATCGGCCCATATCTCCATGCGCCCGCGCTCCTGCACAGCGAGGTCGCCCACAAGGCGGTTGCTTATAAAGAGAAACGCGCCCACAAGCATCAGGGAGACGATCACAAACGCCATCTTCCATATCCGTCGGGCATCATATATATTATGCAGTTTCACCTCTTTAGCCTATTGCTTTAGTTTATGTTTGATTAACGCAGATTTCCTCGGTATATTGCCTCAGCATCATCCACAATCCACCGAGCCACGCTATCGGCCGTGTTTGCGCCTATCACCACGTCGGCCATCTCGCGCACTTCGGGGAAAGCATTCTCCACCGCCACGCTACAGTCAGCAATGCGCATCATAGGCATATCGTTGCGGTTATCGCCAAACACCACCACACGGTCTGCTCCCACCTGATGCGCCAGGACAGCAATCGCCGAGGCCTTATCGATGCCGCATCTATACATCTCCAGCACACCCATTTCAGGGTCGAAGATATCGTGATAGCACACTGGCGAGCAACTCACGCCCGCACTCACAATATCATCATAGACCCGCTTGAGCACACTATAGCGGTCGATAGAAAACACAAGCATCGCCTCGTTGCCGCCCATGCCGTAACCCTTGCCAAGCGAGAAATACTTGAATGGAGTATGGCTGCGAGCCTCCACAAACTCCCGTTCGTCCACCGAAAGCACATCGCGGTGATAAGCCTCTATCACGCCTCCGCGATGCCTATACACAAATGGGCGCACGCCATGGCGCTCATATATGGCAAGCACCTGCGCTATCACATCGTCGGGGATAGCGCGCACATTCTCAAAGTCGTGCTTCACATTGTTCCACATCGCCGCACCCGCCATCGCTATCATCGGCAACGACACGTGCACCTGCTCAAGCAGCGGCACAATAGTGGCTGGTGTGCGTGCCGTGGCGCACGTAAACATCGCGCCATATTGGTCAATGGCACGGTTGAGCATCGCCACACTTTCTGCCGACACCTGCGAGTGTTCGTTGAGCAACGTTCCGTCAAGGTCGCTCACATATAACGTCTTGTTCATTTTCATATCTCTATCAGACACAAATTTACAAAAATCTTCGGCATCATCACGCCTTCCCGTCACCTTATTCGCCACAAACACCCCCTTCAGAAACTTACTAAACACCTTTTTAACAACATTTAAAACAATAAAAACCCAACGAAAAAGATTTTCTAAAAAACCGAAAGCGCCAAAGCAGTAATGAAATCCTACACATACATCCTGATGCCCGATTTGGGTTTATATGTAACCCAAAGCAGAAACCAGGAATAAATTACAGCAGTTTTCATAACAAAATTTTTCTCAAAAAAGACATTTTGCGGGCAAAAAATAGAAAAATGAATTGAAATGTTTGATAATTAGCACTAATGTTTGTAACTTTGCAGCGATTTAACGACAAGATTTTGGCAAAATTCGCAACATTTCAAATCCCCCTAAGGGGTGCCAAGGAAGTTACCGACCACTACGAAGTGCTCCTTGACGACGATTTTTTCCGTCAAATGGAGAGTGAAGACATACTTGGCGGAATAGTAAAAGTGGACCTTGCTGTGCGCAGAGCCAACGAGGCCAATTATTTCGACTTCGCTTGCGAGGGCGAAATTTTGATTGTTTGCGACCGATGCCTCGAGCCTATGAAACTGCCGGTTGACACCGACTATCAACTTGCCGTTAAGTTTGGGGATGAATACGACGACAGCAACGATGGCGTGCTTATCGTCCCTGACAACAGCAACGACTTGAACGTGGCTTCAATCGTATACGACACCGTGGCGCTATGCATACCTCTGCAACACCACCACGACGAAGGCGAATGCAGCGGAGCAACGTGGCAAGCCCTGCAAGAGCACCCCGCCCGAAACATCGACGATGAAGGCGACGACGGTACACTCTACGAAAGTTATGCCGAAGGCGACGAGGCTGACAATGATGAGACAGTAACAAACATCGATCCGCGATGGGCGGAATTGATGAAATTAAACGATAACAAAAAATTAAAAAACAAATAACAGAAAAATGGCACATCCTAAACGTAAACAATCAAAGACTCGTACAGCCAAGAGAAGAACTCACGATAAGGCTGTAGCTCCAACTTTGGCAATTTGCCCAAATTGTGGTGCATGGCATGTATCTCACACAGTATGTCCTGAATGTGGTTACTACAGAGGCCAAATCGCTATCGAAAAAGAAGCTGCTGTTTAATCAACTCTTTTTTTAAACAAAAATCTTTTTTTCAGATAGAGAAAATAACAAACCAATATCCTAAATAATATTATGCCTTATAGCCATATCATTTAGGATATATTTTCGTTTTATACCCCCATATCAAACCACAAGTATGCTGAATGCTAAAATAAGCGGTATCGCTTCATACATACCAGATTATATACTCACCAACGACGAGCTGGCCACTATGGTTGATACTAACGACGAATGGATCACCACTCGCGTAGGTATCAAAGAGCGTCGCATCCTCAAGGGTCAACCTCAAGGCAGCTCAGTGATGGGTACCAAGGCAATCAACAAATTGCTCGCCGAAACTGGTGTTAAACCTGAGGAAATTGATCTTTTGATCTGTGCAACCACCAATCCTGACTACCGATTCCCTTCTACTGCTTCGGTGATGATTGGCAATTGCGGCCTCAAAAACTGCTATGGCTTTGACGTACAAGCCGCTTGCGCTGGTTTCATTGTCACACTTCAACAAGCTGCTGCCTACATTCGCAGCGGCATGTATAAGAAAGTGATTGTGTGCGCTGCCGAGCAAATGTCGAGCATGACCAACTACAACGACCGTTCTACCTGCCCTCTTTTCGGCGACGCTGCAGCTGCAGTGCTCGTTGAGCCTACTGAAGAAGAAGGCATCGGCGTGATCGACGGCGTGTTCCACGTAGAAGCCGACCACGAACACCTCGTGATGAAGGCTGGCGGCTCGGTTCATCCTGCTTCGCACGAGACCGTTGACGCTCAAGAACACTTCGTCTATCAAGAAGGCCGAGCTGTATATAAGCACGCTGTTACTGATATGCTCACATCGAGCCAAGATATCCTCCGTCGCAACAACCTGGACATCAAGGACGTGAAATATTTCATTCCTCACCAAGCCAACCTGCGCATCATTGAGGCTGTAGGTTCACGTCTTGGCGTAAGCGACGACCAAGTGCTTGTGAACATTCAATATCGCGGCAACACAAGCGGTGCTTCTATACCATTGTGTATCGACGAGAACAAGGACAAATTCAAGAAGGGCGACAAGATCCTCCTCACCGCATTCGGCGCAGGCTTCACCTGGGGCGCAATGTACATCGTGTGGGCTATCTAATCTACACACCCTTTATTGAAACACATTTTCCCGACGAAAGCATCTCGCACCTAAACAGAAATGTTTAATCAAAAAAGAGAAAACCGGTGCGACTATATAAGCTACAAAAAATGCATCATCTCTATCATAACAATATCAGAGGATGCGTTTTTTGTGCGTTTAGGGGGAACTAACACAATAAGCCTCCTCACCCCCTCCTCATTATTCCCGCGCCTGTCGCTCGAATAAGCCCTCCTCTGTGTGTAATCTCCATTATACCGTGGGGGCATAACCAAGATTCACCTCTCCCATCGCCGGCCACAAAGCCTGCACTACGGGAAATGACTTTATCCTTAATCAGCTCCCCCACAAGGGATTGATTAACTTTTATGAACGTCGATTTTTCACCAAAATCGCAGATTTTTTTAAAGACACAAACAGATTTATAACAACATGGCACATAAAGCAGGCTTCGTAAACATCGTGGGCAACCCTAACGTGGGCAAATCAACGCTGATGAACCTTTTGGTTGGCGAACGTATGTCGATCATCACATCAAAGGCCCAAACCACCCGCCACCGCATCACTGGCATCGTCAACACCGACGACTATCAGATTGTGTTTGGCGACACCCCTGGTGTGCTTAGCCCAAAATACAAGATGCAAGAGGCGATGCTCGACTTCTCGCTGGAGGCGCTCATCGATGCCGACATCTTGATATATGTGACCGACGTGATTGAGTCAGCCACCAAAAACCAAAAGTTTCTCGACAAGGTGGCTCGCGAAAAAATTCCTGTGATACTGGTTATCAACAAAATCGACTTGCTCAAAGGTCAAGACGACCTACTTGCGATTATCGACCGCTGGAAAAGCATTCTGCCCGATGCCGAGATTTTCCCTACGTCTGCTAAGGAAAACTTCAACGTCAACAACCTGCTCAAGCGCGTGGTGGAACTGCTGCCAGACTCGCCGCCTTACTTCGGTAAGGACGCCCTTACCGACAAGCCGGCACGATTCTTCGTCACCGAAATCATACGCGAGAAGATTCTTCTCAACTACGACAAAGAGGTGCCTTATGCCACCCAGGTGATTGTGGAGAAATTCGACGAGAAAGACACCAGCATACACATCATGGCGGTAATCTACGTGGAGCGCGACAGCCAAAAAGGCATCATCATCGGTCAAGGCGGCAAAAAACTCAAGCGCCTCGGCATTGACGCCCGAAAGGACATCGAGACTTTCTTCGGTAAACACATCTACCTCGAAATGTTTGTGAAGGTGGAGAACGACTGGAGAAACCGCGACAACAAGCTCCGCGAATTTGGCTACATAGATTGACTCGGTGCCTCCGCACCCCTCACCCTATGTGGAGACTAAATATTAATATCTAAAACAACATTTTTACGCAATGGGAAAATTAGTTGCCATCGTAGGCCGCCCAAACGTGGGCAAATCCACCCTATTTAACCGTCTCACCGAGACTCGTGCCGCTATCGTCAACGACACTTCTGGCACTACACGCGACCGTCAGTACGGCAAAGTGCTGTGGAACGGCGAAGAATTTTCAATCGTCGACACCGGCGGTTGGGTTGTCAACAGCGAAGACATCTTCGAAGGCGAAATCAACAAGCAAGTGTCTCTTGCCATCGAGGAAGCCGACGTGATCTTGTTTATGGTTGACATCAAAAACGGTGTTACCGACCTCGACGACCATGTGGCAGACATATTACGCCGAAGCAATAAGCCTGTTATCCTTGTTACAAACAAAGCCGACAACAACGAGGGTGTATATGCCGCTGCCGAATTCTATTCTCTCGGACTCGGCGATCCATTCTCTGTATCGGCAATGAACGGTTCGGGCACTGGCGACCTCCTCGACGAGGTGTTGCGCCTTATGCCTAAAAACGCTCAAGAAGAACAGACCGAAGACATTCCTCGCTTCGCTATCGTGGGACGCCCTAACGCAGGCAAATCATCGATCATCAACGCCTTCATCGGCGAAGAACGAAACATCGTCACCGACATTGCCGGCACCACTCGTGACAGCATCTACACACGATTCAACAAATTCGGATTCGACTTCTACCTCGTTGACACCGCTGGTATCCGCAAGAAGAACAAGGTGAACGAAGACATCGAATACTACTCAGTGATCCGAAGCATCCGCGCCATCGAGAATTCCGACGTGTGCGTGCTTATGATCGACGCCACCCGCGGCATTGAGGGTCAGGACGCCAACATATTCTCACTCATCCAGAAGAACAAAAAGGGATTGGTGGTGTGCGTCAACAAGTGGGACTTGGTGCAAGACAAGAGCCAAGAGGCCATCCGCACTATGGAGAATGCCATCCGCAGCCGCTTTGCCCCATTCACCGACTTCCCTATCATCTTCGGTTCGGCGCTCACCAAGCAACGCATCTACAAGGTGCTTGAAACCGCAGTGAAGGTATACGAAAACCGCAAGCGCACCGTGCCTACATCAAAGCTCAACAACGTGATGCAAGAGGCTATCGCTGCATACCCACCACCATCAAACAAGGGCAAATTCGTGAAAATCAAATACATCACCATGCTCAAGGAGGCGGCTGTGCCTACATTCATCTTCTTCTGCAACTTGCCTCAATGGGTGAAAGACCCATATAAGCGCTATCTCGAAAACAAGATTCGCGACAATTGGGAGTATACAGGCACACCTATCAACATCTTTATGCGCGAAAAATAAGATCTCGCAAGCGCTGTGGCAATCAAGCCCAGCACACACACAACCATACCAAAGTGTGGCAAAGCATCATCGCCTTGCCACACTTTTTTTAAACCCAATTCGAGAAAAATCAGCCGGTAGGGACGTGGCATGCCGAGGCCACTGAAAAAGTGCCCTATTTTTAGGGGGTGTGCAAATTTTGCTTACAATCTGTTACTTTTTAAGCCAATATTTTCCTTAACGGGGCAAAAAAACGCCAAAATCAGCCAAAATAGTCTTATTTTTACCCTATTGCTTAACCTAAAACTTTCAAATTGAAAGCGGCCTTTACTTTTTCAGTGCCCTCGGCATGCCACGTCCGCACAATACGAAGGTAATTAACGTGCATCCGCCCACACCCGCTCGGCGTGCCGAAGGTTGGCATCCTCCCCGCCAAACGATGACTCCGCCACAAGCGGAAACGCACAATAACGGGTGGATTGTTTGCGAAAGTCAAGGTTTTGTTATAGATTTGCGAATGCAAGCAATTGAGCTTGCTCCAATACCAACACTGTTGATATAAAATAACATACCATTATGAGCCACACCACCAGCCCAGTATCTAATGCAACAGCGCCTTTCAACAAGGTGCTGATAGTTCGTTTCTCACTCCTTGGCGACGTGGCTATGACCATACCTATCGTATACTCGGCATGCGCTGCGCATCCTGAAGTGCAATTCACGGTCATCACCCAGCAAGTGGCTTCCACATTATTTGTCAATGCGCCTGCCAACCTCACCGTGGAGGGCATCGACCACCGCCAACTCTACCATGGCTATCGCGGTATGCTCCGATTGGCAAAGCATCTCTCTGAAAAATATCACGCCGATGCGATGATTGACCTGCAAGGCGACCGCCACTCGTGGCTGCTCTGCCAGGCTATGCGTGTGCGCGGCACTCGATGCGTGAAACGAATAGATATGGGCAACAAAGGCAAACAAGCGCTCACGCGTCGCCGCAACAAGCGTATGTTCCCGCTCATCACATCGCTCACTCGCTACCACGAAGTGTTCACTCGCATGGGCATCGTGTTCAACGAGACTTTCACCTCGATATACGGCGATGCACAACCCTATCCAGCCACCTTTGCACACATCGCCGCTGCCAAGCAACCCGGCGAACGATGGATTGCCGTGGCTCCATTTGCCAAATGGGGAGGCAAAATCTACCCTATGCACCTGATGGAAAAGGTACTCGACACAATAGCCTCGTGGCAAGGGGTGCGCTTATTCTTCCTCGGACAAGGCGACAACGAGCGCGATCAATTCCGCAAATGGACCGCTAAATACCCCAATTCCACATCGCTTGCCGAAACACGCTATGGATTCCCTACCGAATTGGCGCTGCTAAGCTATTGCGACGTGATGCTATCGATGGACAATATGAACATGCACTTGGCTTCTCTCGTGAAGGTGCCTGTGGTGTCGGTATGGGGAGCATCACACCCCTACTGCGGATTTATGGGCTGGAAGCAAAGCGAGGAAAACGTGGTGCAACTCAATATGGCATGCCGCCCATGCTCGCTCTTCGGCGACAAGAAATGCTACTACAACGACTTCTTCTGCCTCACCGGCATACAACCGCAAATGGTAGTGTCGGCAGTGCAGCGCGTGCTTAAGCCCAAATCGGGCAAATAGTGACGTAAATGCAACGATTACTCTACTGACCTAATCTGCAGTGGCACATTCGCCACAATTATTAGCATTTACAGCATCTACGCCAACGATAATTCCAGAAATTTTGCTAACTTTATAGTCGTAATTTTTCTAACGAATTATCTTTACCGCAATGACTATAACGCTCATCATCTTAGCCATATCGGCAATCTTATTCGTCAGCGGCAAATTGCGCTCCGACTTAGTGGCAATTTGTTCGGCTCTCGCTCTTGTGCTCACCGGAATACTATCGCCCGAAGAAGCGCTTTCTGGCTTCTCCAACCCGATAGTGATAATGATGGGTGGCCTATTCATAGTGGGAGGCGGAATCTTCGGCACAGGCCTCGCCAAGCGCATCGGTTCGGGCATATTGGGTATGGCCGGTACTAACGAAACACGACTTTTCATTCTACTCATGCTCACCACGGCTGGCGTGGGAGCGTTTGTGAGCAACACCGGCACCGTAGCCATTATGCTTCCCATAGTGGTGAGTATGGCACGCGGCGCAGGATTGTCGCCCTCGCGTATGCTCATGCCACTTGCCTTTGCTGGCAGCATGGGCGGTATGCTCACCCTCATCGGTACTCCTCCTAACCTTATCGTGCGCGACGCACTCGCCGAGGCTGGCTACCAAGCACCGGGATTCTTCTCGTTCACCCCAGTGGGAATTGTGTGCATTGTGGTGGGTATAGTGGTGCTAATACCCCTCAGCAAGCGTTTCCTAAAGGGCAATCACAATAGCGAGAACGAAAGCAACCGCCAAAACGTAAACCGCTTGACGCAAGACTACCGCTTGGCTGAAAACATGAATGTGCTCGAAATCACAGCGCAATCGCCAATGTGCGGAAGCACCTTGCGACAACTCAATATCAACAAGCGCTACGGCGTGACCGTAATCACCGTGCAACGCAGCAAAACGCAATCGCCAAGCCTACTGCAACAGGTGGAACAATTCACCAAGCCCGATGAACCGCTGCGCGAAAACGACGTGCTTTACCTCAACGGATCTACCGACGACATCAACCTCATGGCTGAGGAAATGAAGCTATCTCCTGTGAACGAAAACACATCGCGCACCCTCGACTACTACCACATCGGCATGGCTGAAGTGCTTTTGCCAAGCGGATCGAGCCTCGTGGGACGCACCGTGGCTGAAACGGAATTCCGCTCAACCTACGGACTCACCGTGCTGGGAATACGCCGCCAGGACACATTCTTGCTCAACGACATCAAGAACCGCCGCCTGCATGCTTCCGACCTGATACTCGTGCAAGGCGACTGGAAGAACATCGCCCGCCTCGATGCCCGCGACGGCACCGACTGGCTCATCATCGGCCGTCCGCTCGACCAGCAAAAACAAGTCACCCTCGACTATAAAGCACCATTGGCTGCACTCATCATGATAGCAATGGTGGCCGTGATGGCATTCGACTTCATCCCTGTTGCGCCAGTCACCGCCGTGATAATCGCTGCCGTGGCAATGATATTCACCGGATGCGTGCGCAGCGTGGAAGATGCCTACAAAGCCATCAACTGGGAGAGCATCATCCTATTTGCAGCCATGCTGCCTATGTCTACGGCCCTTGAGAAGACCGGCGCATCGTCGCTGATATCATCAACGCTCGTCAACAACCTCGGCGACTTCGGTCCGTTTGCCATACTCGCCACCATCTATTGCGTGACATCGCTGCTCACGATGTTTATCTCAAACACCGTCACCGCTGTGCTTATGGCACCAATAGCCATTGCCGCCGCCGCAGCCGAGGGCGTGAATGCCGTGCCAATGCTTATGGGCGTCACCGTGGCAGCCAGCATGTGCTTTGCTTCGCCATTCAGCACGCCGCCTAATGCGCTGGTGATGTCGGCCGGTGGCTACAAACCTATCGATTACATCCGCGTGGGTCTGCCGCTGCAAGTGATCATGGGCATAGTGATGACCCTTGTGCTGCCGCTCATATTCCCATTTTGACGATGGCTCACACCCCTCAGATTTGGCTAAAAGGATTATTAGCAGTAACTTTACGGCATATTTTTAAATCTGTCAAATAATCGTATTTATGGCTAAAAAGATACTTATCACCGGAGCAGGAGGCTTTATCGGTGGATTTATGGTGGCTGAGGCTCTGCGCCGTGGCTTCGAAACGTGGGCTGCCGTGCGCGCCACTACTTCGCGCCACTTCCTGCAGGACGAACGCATCAATTTCATAGAATTTGACTTCACCGACCCCGACGCTCTCGCCGAGACTATCGACTCGCACGTGAAGCAACACGGCAAATGGGACTATGTGGTGCATAACCTCGGTGCCACCAAATGCACCAATTTCGCCACATTCAATCTTGTAAACTGTGAATACCTGAAGTTGCTGGTCGACACTCTTCGCTTCCACGATGCCGTGCCCGAAGCATTCCTGATGATAAGCAGCCTAAGCGTGATGGGGCTGGGCGACGAGGTTGGCTACACGCCATTCTCTTCGAAGAGCATCCCTCTGCCAAACACATTCTACGGCGTGAGCAAATTCAATGGCGAAAGCTATCTGCGCTCTGTGCCCGACTTCCCTTACACAATATTCCGCTGCACAGGTGTGTATGGTCCTCACGAGCGCGACTACTTCATGATGATGCGCAGCATAAAGATGGGCTTCGACTTCAGCGTGGGCTACAAGAAACAGATGCTCACATTCCTATATGTGAAAGACCTCGCCGAAGCGGTGATGCAATCGCTGGAGCATGGCGCTGAACGCAAGACCTACTTCATCAGCCACCCTCAGGGCTACACGCAGAAGGAATTCCGCGAAATAGTGGCAAAAGAACTCGGCAAACACTTTGTGATACCTATTTGCTGCCCACTTTGGCTCGTGAAAACGGTGTGCAAGGTGAGCGAGTTTATAGGCATGCTCACTCTGAAACCAAGCACCCTCAACAGCGACAAATACAAGATTATGAAGCAACGCAACTGGCTTGTTGACGTAAGCGACGCACAACGCGACTTTGGCTTCGACCCGAAATACGACCTTGTCGCCGGCGTGAAAGAGGCCATCGCATGGTATAAGCAAGCCGGTTGGCTCTAAGCCCACCACTGGCATTGATTGCAAAATTTCCTCTCATTCAATAACACACATCCGAAACAATGAAACGAACCTTGCTTATCGCAGCATTGGCTGTGCTTGCCCTCACTTCGATATGGGCAGCAACCCGCAAAACCGACACCCAAAAGGTGGTGGTGGCTTATGTGTTCCGTCCAAACACGACTATCGACCCAACACTGATGACCCACATCAACTACGCTTTCGGTCACGTCACCGATACGTTTAACGGCGTACGCATCAACAACCCCGAACACCTAAAGCAAGTGGTGGCTCTGAAAAAACAAAATCCCGACCTGAAGGTTCTTCTCTCAATAGGCGGTTGGGGAAGCGGCAACTTCAGCGAAATGGCTGCTGACGACCGCCTTCGCGGCGAGTTTGCCCAAGCCTGCAAGCAGGTTGCCGACACTTACCGCCTCGACGGCATCGACATCGATTGGGAATACCCAACAGTGTCTTCAGCCGGCATTTCGTCAAGCCCTGACGACACAGAGAATTTCACACTGCTCATACGCGACTTGCGCAAAGCCTTAGGCAATGACATGCTTATCACTCTTGCCACTGGCGCAACAGCCAAGAACATCAATTTCCCCGACATAATGCCATACATCGACTTCGTAAACATCATGGCATACGACATGGCCACCGTGCCACATCATCACGCCTCAATGCATTATGCCGACAGCACCATTATGACCGTGCAACGCGCCGTGCAAGCACACATCGATGCCGGTGTGCCAACACACAAGTTGGTTCTCGGATTGCCATTCTACGGAAAAGGCACTTTACGCATCCCTCGTGGCACAACCATCGAGCAAGTGAAAGCCGATAGTATGCTCACCGAGCATTGGAACGAAGAGGGTCAATATCCTTACCTCACAGATAGCACCGAGCGCGTGGTCTACACATTCGACAATGCACGCTCACTCACCATCAAATGCCAATACGCCCTCATGCGCAATCTGCGCGGCACTATGTACTGGGAAGCATCTTGCGACGATGACATCCTCACGCTGAGTCGCGCCGTTTGGCACGCCACCACTGGCAAATAAGCCCAACACAATATAAACCCAAATCGGTCATTAGGCCATAAATTAGGTGATTTTTATAGGGATTACATACACGCCCTAACCCGATTCGCGGTTTATCTTATCCCTTATTATAAGTACTGCAATGTAGTGCCATCGGCAGTCACCGATAGGCGCGCATTGGCACCCTCAAGCATAGGCACGTTTTCATCAACGTGACCCACAGGGAAATCAAATGCTACAGGTATGTCGTAAGGCTCCACCATACGGCTTATCATCTGCTCCATAGTATCGCCATTGCAGTCGGGCGACTGATATTCTGTGAATCGTCCCACAATCAGTCCGCCAAGCATTGGCAGCACACCGCTCAGACGCAGATTGTAGAGCATTCGCTCTATCTTATATATCGACTCGCCAATATCCTCAATAAACAAGATATCGCCACGGCTCAAGAGGTCAAACTCAGTGTCAAGCAGTCCGCAAAGCACCGCCATATTACCGCCAACGAGTCGGCCTTCCACCTCGCCCGTTTTATTGAATTCGTGCGAAGGCACATTGTAAATTGGTTTCTCGCCCTGCAAGATGCCAAACAAAGTGCGAGTGGCATAGTTGTCGGCACCAAACTGAGTAAGATGCTTAGCCATCGAGGCATGCACGCTCACCACGCCGGCATTCACCATTGCTGCATGCAATGCCGAAATGTCGCTAAAGCCGATAAGCCACTTGGCATTAGCAGCCACATCTTCTGCATCGAGATATTCAAGCAGATGCACCACGCCATATCCGCCACGGCTACACAAAATAGCCTTAACATCAGGGTTGTGCAAGGCATCCATAAAGTCGCCGAGACGCTCCTCAATGGTGCCAGAATAACTGCCATGCTCGCCCTTGCAATGTTCGCTCACCACAGGCTCATAGCCCATCTGGCTAATCACCTTCACTGCGCCATCTACATATTCCGGCTTGATGTGGCTTGCCGGCGACACGATGGCTATCTTATCGCCCTTCTTCAGAGGCGCTGGGAATATCATTTCTTCGTTGCACATAGTCATCCTCTCCGATTCAAGCGTTCACCTGCACCTCAACACCCACGGCACGAATGCGATTGGCAATGCGCTCGAGCTCCTCAGCGCCCACCTTTTCGAGGTGTTCCTCTGGAGTTTTGCGATCTATAGAATATAGCATCACCTCGCGAGGCTTAATCTCAAGATAAGCCGCAATCAGAGCGTCGATTTCCTCGTCGGTGGTATTATCAATCTTCTTGCCGTTGTGCTCGCCACGCAGCATCATAGTCTGAACGATGCACTTGCCACCATAAGCCTTCAAGTCGTCGATTATGCCCTCAGGCAACACGTTGTGCGACTGAGGTTGGTTGATAGCCAAGAATGTGTGCGCGATAGCCGAATCGAGCTTTAGGATATTATTGTCCACCATTTTCAGCGCAGCCATCACAGTAGGTCTGCCAGCCATAGTGCTATTGCTCAGCACCGACACCTTAGCCTCTGGATAGTAGTGATTGCGCAGATTTATCACATCGTGAATGATGCTCTTAAAGTCGGGATGAAGCGTAGGTTCGCCATTGCCTGAGAAAGTAATCACGTCGAGCGGATCACCAGCCTCGCTCATAGCAGCAAGGCGATTCTTCAGTTGACGTTTCACCTGCTCGCGCGTAGGCACGCCTGTGGTGCCTTGACCCTGCGCATTATACCCAGCCTCGCAATACACGCAATCAAATGAGCATATTTTGCCATCATTCGGCATCAAGTTTATGCCAAGCGACACGCCGAGGCGGCGGCTATGTATCGGTCCGAAGACCGTATCGTGAAATAATACTGTCTGCATATCTAATATCTATTTCGTTGTTATTGTTTTCGTTTAATCCTCTGTCTTGCCGATTTCTCCAGCAAACAGATTTAAATATCTCTCAGCCACCATCTGCGCCGAGAAGCGAGTCTCCATGATGTGGTGCAGTTGCTGACGCGACACTGCTGCCTTAGTGACTGCCCACTCTATGCCATCTACAAAATCCACCACATTCTCATATTTGGCGAGGTAACCAGTCTCAAGATGGTCTACGATATCGCTCTGCCCGCCGCTATTAAAAGCCACTGCCACACATCCGCTTGCGAGTCCCTCCACAAGTGTGCCAGGCAGAGTCTCGTAGTGCGAGGTAGAGAGCACCACATCGGCTTGGGCAAACAGTCGTCCAACTCGTTTGCCGGGAATTACGCCAAGATATGTATAATCGATGCCCAACTCCTCGAGCAAATCGTGATTGCGAATATCGCCATACAAGAGCAAGTGACACTTTGCAGCCAACCCGGGCTTAGTGGTAGCCAAGCACTGAGTGGCGCGGATGAGATTATCGAAACCCTTCACCGCATCGTCGAGGCGGGCTGCTCCCATTATAAGCACCGACTTGCCCTCATCGATACCCAACGTGCCATTGCTGCGGCGCACATAGGAGAATTGCTCTATCGGAAAGGCATTAGGAATCACCTCCACATCGGCGTGGCACATAAGGCTGCTTTTGCGGCAACGCTCAGCAAGCCAATTGCTCACCGCCACAAATTTTATCTTGTTTTTGGCATATAGTTTTCGCTTTTCACGCTGCACTTGGGTAGAAAGGTCTTTGTCGGCAGCCATCGAACCCAGATAAGGGCAGTTGTTGCATTCGCCCATATATTTGGTGCAATCGTGGGCATGGTGGCAGATTCCGGTGCAATTCCACATGTCGTGCATCGTCCACACTATCTTCTTGCCCTTCTGCGCCAGTCGGGCTATCGAGCGCAGCGACAGAGCGCCTTGGTTGATCCAGTTGATGTTCACCACATCAGCCTCCTTCACCCAAGGGTGATTGCTGATGTCGGCGCCCCACTTGGCAGTGTCAACCATAAACAAGCGTTCGCGAGAGAACCCGTTGTGCATAAATATCTGTAGCCGCTCAGCAAGAAAGTTCACCTTGTCACGCACATAACTTGCATAGCACCCCACATTATCGTCTACATCCTGCGAGGAACAGGTGAGCACAAGCATGCGCGCATCGTGTCCGGCACACCGCAACGCCACCATCAACCGATGCGACACGATGGCTGCACCGCCCTGAGTGTGACTCTTGCAAACTATTACAATCTTCATCTTCCTTATTGAATTTATATTTTCGTCCGGCTATCGCTTTCTTCCGAAGTCGGCTGGTATCTCACCCCATTTGTCAGTTTCCCACTTGATGAGCCTGTTATGGTAACAATTATTTTGCAACCATTGTTCTGCACGACGAATCACCTCAAACAGCGAGTGATTGCTGCTTGTTTCCTCTATCGTGGTCTTGCATTTGCGAGCGCGCACCCAAGCGAGCGCCGTGCGGCTGTCGCTATATATGGCAGGGCACTTGGGGTCGTTGTGAAACAACGCCAAGGCATGCACAATAGCAAGAAACTCACCTATGTTGTTGGTGGCAAGTGGTTCGAATTTCTTATGAAAAAGTTGGAGTCCGGTGTGAATCTCCACGCCCTGATATTCCATGTGTCCGGGATTTCCACTGCAGGCGGCATCCACACAGATACTTCCCGGCAAAATCTCAGGTATGGCATCATAATTCACCACCTTGTTGGGACCCGACGCCAAAGCACGAATGATGCTCATATCGGTGTCTTGACCTTCGCGGAATGCTCTAACGGCGCTCTCTTGGCTATCATAAGCCTTAAATTTGGCTCCAGGGAAGCCCTTTACGCGCATTTCACATTCCTCCCACGACTCGCATATCCCAGGCTCGGTGCCTGTCCAAACCACATACCATTTACGGTTATTACCCATGAATAATCATTTTTCTATACTATACAAAGATAGTAAAGATAATGCAAACGAGAGCAATACAATATAAAAGATTTCATTTTTACGGCGAAGATGTATATCCATTCCAATCAGCCACGGCACGATGCACGCCCAAATATTTCAACTTCCGCGAAACTATTGTATAACTTGCCAAATCCACTTAAATTTGCACTGATATTTTTTAACATTCTGCCCCGTGGCAGCAACAAGCGCTATTAAACTATGAAACCGATTTTCCTGATTGGATATATGGGATGCGGCAAGACAACCCTTGGCTCTGCCTTAGCCGAAACAATGCACGTGCCTTTCATCGACCTCGATGACCTCATCGAGCAACGACAACACAAATCGGTGCGCGAAATATTTGCTGAAATCGGCGAAAACGGGTTTCGCCAACTGGAGCGCAGCACCTTGCTCAACGTGGCACTCACCACCGAAGCAATAGTGGCTTGCGGTGGCGGCACACCCTGCTACGCCGATAATATGGCACTGATGAATCAGCACGGCACCACCGTACACCTCACCACAAGCATCGACCGGCTTACGACACGGCTCACCTTGCCTGAGCATAAAGCCAAGCGCCCGCTTATAGCAAACAAAAGCGACGACGAGATTCGCCAATTCATCAGCGACGCTCTCGCCACACGCCTACCATTCTACAATCAGGCATCGCTGCAATTCGATTCCACCGACATCGAGACTGCCGAAGCCACAGCAATCCGCGCCGAGCAACTGAAGCAAACTCTTGCCGACAAACACCTGCTGTAATCACTTTTTTTACAGATATTAACCCGATTCGGTCATTAGGGCTTGGACGGGTTTCGGAATTTTAGAAGCGCGGATTTTATGGGGATTTCAGCGCTGTCGGAAAACGCTCGTCAGTAGGGATGTGGCATGCCACATCCGCATAATACGTTGGTATTTAATCCATTATCACCACTTATACGCGAACACATTCCCGACAGATGATGATTTTTTTTCACGCAGATGCCCGCAGATTAATCAGATTACGACTCCGCCACCCCCGAATCACAGAAAAATCCCCAACCAACTATTTGGTAAACCGAATAATATTAGTAACTTGCGGAAGTAAACCAATTTCGGGGCATCACACCGACCACAACAGGCGCCCCAAAACCCGCAACACCACAACCATAAAACTACGGCTAAGCATATTATTCACGATGGTGGCAGCGACCGTAATCACGGCGCTCGCCCACACCTCACCCGTGCTTGGCAACGGGGCGGTGGGCATCGATTACGAGTATAACCTGCG
>ERZ780141.625-NODE-625-length-25628-cov-5.551206_pt1 | contig 25628 bp, 16 predicted proteins | sample MGYA00433080_ERZ780141 | MGnify/ENA primary metagenome ERZ780141 (study PRJEB29588, sample SAMEA2154047) | human gut metagenome | biome: human gut; feature: human-associated habitat; material: faeces | place: Denmark | collected 2008/2010 ... | reverse complement strand
AAGAAAATATAGACCTATACTACAAAAATAAGCCACGGATATTTGCAACTGTGCCGAATATTCTCAATTGGTCGTTGGCCAATTATCAGAAGACGGATTATGCACATTGCGATTGGTTTTATAATGGACTGGGAGGCTACATGTGTAAGGAAAATGGTAAAGAGGTCAAAGACGAAGATAAAGGTATAGACTCTTATAAAGATATTGCCCAGGCTCTGAACCTCTGGATAGACGACAAGATAAAGAAAATGTCTGCCCATCCTGATGCTGAACAGACCCGCTACTATCCTGTAGGCCTGGTGCTGATGAACTACGTGACTGATAAAGACTATGGTAAGCCAGTGATGTTGGATATCCTTTCTCTCAACAACAAGTTCCGAAAGGCTTATGACCCCAACAGGGATCCCCTTGACCCATCCAACAACGGGTCATCGTCTGATGTGAATTCCGCTGCCCCTGGTTATAACTCGGGCATGAAGGACAATGGTACAGATGCCATTGGCTGGACACGTTCGCATTAAATAGTTCCCATCCCACTTGGGAGATGTGCTTTCATCCTCTGCTGAGGGTAGGCACTTCTCCCAAGCGGGATTCTCTGATTATAACAACCTCTCATTTTATTATCCATCCATGCTGACTTGCAGACAATCGGCTTCCCTCTGGAGGAAAAGCGCACGATTGGCTTTTCCGTGTTTTTGTTGAGGCCGAAACAGAGCAGCATACATATACTTCCATCAGTACACATCACATTATGAAAAAGAAAGTCTTTTACGTTGTATCGGCGATGGCTGCCGTTCTCCTTGCTTCCTGCTCACAGGAAGAGTATAACCGCACTTCGCCCAAAGACAACATCGTGGCCACCATCCATCCCGCAGCCACAACCCGAACAGCCGTTGACCAACCCGTAGAAAGTGCCCAGGCAGTGGGCATCGCCTGGACAGATGGCGACCAGATAGGTGTATTCGACCACGAATCTGTCACCCAGCGCTGCTACCGCAAGGTTGGGGCAGAGCGTGAGGCATTGGCCAGTTTCACTGCTGCAGGTGAGGCTTTTGCCGAACCCACATACGCCTATTATCCCTATGATGCAGCTAACGACAACAAGGAAATCACTTCACTCACAGGCAACCTCCCCGCTGTGCAGAATATGGACAGCGGCATCCTGCACGGCGACTATAAATATGGTCGCGCGAAGGGAAGCGGAGCCAGCGGACATGAGTTCGCCTTCACCCACATGTTCTCACTCGCACGTGTCACTGTGGATGCTTCAGGCACACCGCTCGCAGGTGAAAAGTTGCTCGAGGTGAGCGTAAGCGTCACACGCAATGATGCTCCTGTGGCAGTGGCAGGACAGTTTGAGTTCAATGCCCGCAATGGTGTGTGGACACAGACCGATGCAGGAAGTGGCACCGTGAGCTTGCAGTGGACCGATGGCCCCCAGCTCAACGGCAGCCTGACAGCCTACATGAGCATGTTCCCCACAGTGAAGAGTGGCGACACCTTCACCATCACCGTGAGCACCCAGCACTATCGCGCCAGCTTCTCTGCACAGAGCCGTGCCGACTTCCAGCGTGAGAACATCTACGGACTGCCCCTCCTGCTCAAGAACTACTCTTCGCTGGTGGTATATGACAACGAGGGCAATCTGGTGTATCCCACCGAAGGCGTTGAGACAGGAACCTTCACCTGTGCTACACTCAATGTGGATGGTTTGCCCTCATCCATCAACAAGGATGGTCCAGGCGAGCAGGGTACTGTAACCCTGGGCAACAAGGCCAACTCGCTGGGATGGGATTTCCTGGCAGTGAGTGAGGACTTTGAGTACCACACACAGCTTGCAACAGCCATGAGCAACTACAATGCAGGCAAGTATCGCGGTTCGCTTGGTGTACTCAACCTCAGCCAGCGTGCCGATACCGACGGTTTGGGCTTCTTCTGGAAGAAGGGGCTGAGCGCCACTGGCGAGACTATGGTTCAATATACAGCCGAGATAGGTGGACTTACCGACGGAGCCAACACATTGATCAAAAAGGGCTTCCGTCATTATGTGGTTACAGTGGCCGATGGGGTAGATGTAGATGTCTATATCACTCACATGAATACCTGGAGCGATAATAACCCGTCCTCCTTCGAACCCGTACAGATAGCCCAGCTGTGCCAGTTGCGCGACTATGTGCTCGCACAGCTCAAGCAGAACAAGCGTCCTGCCATCGTGATGGGCGATACCAACATGCGCTACACCCGACACAAGGTACAGGACAACTTCATCACTCCTATGGCACAGGCAGGCTACGAGGCCATCGACCCCTGGGTGAAGTTCCACCGCAATGGTAAGTTCCCCACGTGGGGAGGCAAGTCGTTGATGATCCGTAGCAACTTCAAGGGCGATACCAAGAATGACATCTGCTGCTCTGACGACCAGAGAGGCGAGGTGGTGGATAAGGTGTGGTACATCAATCATCCCCTGTCCAGCGTGCAGTTGCAGGCTATGGATTGCCGGAATGATGTGGAAAACTTCGTGAAGAGCACCGAAACGGCTGAGTATAAAGGTGTGACCACCGAGGATGCCAACGGCAATATCCTTACCGACCAGACGGTGAACTTCGAGAGAAAGATAGGATTGGCCGACCACTTCCCCGTGGTGGTTGATTTCAAATATACTATAATAAAGAAGTAATATGAAGAGGATGTACCTGCTGGCGGCCATCGTGGGTGTTGTGCTGCCGCTCTTCTGCTCATGTGCAGGAGATGAGACTGTGAGCAGTGGGCAGCCTCGTGTGCAGACCATCACTGCTGCCATGGCCGACCCTTCGGCACCCGAACAGACACGCACATGTATCGACATGAGCGATACCGGCAATGGTTATCTGGGCTTGCTCTGGCAGCCTGCCGACAGCATAGGCGTGTATGGCAAGGCCGGTACTCGCAATGCTCTGTTTCTCAGTGAAGCGCAGGGCAGTGTACCACAGGCGGACTTCAGCGGAACGATGGATGCTGATGACCAGCCTTATCGTGCCTATTATCCCTATAGTGCCGACAATGACGGTGCTGAGATAACCGCCTTGAAGGGTCATCTGCCGCAAGTGCAACCCTTTGATGGGGTTTCGGGCCGGCTCACAGGTGACTATAAATATGGTGCGCCTGTGGGCCAGAGCCGTTGCTTCAACTTCCGTCACCTGTTCTCCATGCTTCGCGTGACAGTGGATGCCAGCGGCACCTCGCTTGCCGGTGAAGCATTGGATAGGGTGGAGCTGACCGTTACCGACGGGCAGGGAACTCCGCGTGGCATCTGCGGAAGCTTCACTTTCAGTGCCATCGACGGCACTTGGGGCAATGTGACAGATGCTTCCGGCAGCGTGAGCATGGTGTGGACAGCTCGTCCGCAGCTGGCCGAGGGCAGCAGCCATCAGGGGTTCATCACCGTGATGCCCACCGTGAAAAAGGGCGACAGGATAAGCGTGAGTGTGCAGACAGAGGCACATCTGGCCACATTTACCGCCATCTGCCAGGCCGACTTCGAGGCTGAAGTGGTGTACAACATCCCCCTCAGCCTGAAGAACTATGCCGCTCAGGCAGAAACCTTCGGCTATAAGGAGAGCAAACTGCCATCACTCAGCCAGTTTGGTTTCTCTGTGGAGCAGAATGCGGGTAAGTTGCTCAACAACAAACTTGTGTGGAACAGCAGAAACCAGCCGCAGTTCAACAGCGTGAGCACCTATCCTGCTACGATAAGCGGCAGCGAGGTGAGCCTCATGATTCCCTATCTCTATGACTTCCATCTGGTGCCCACCTTCACTGCCAGCGAAGGTGCTACCGTGAGTGTGGGAGGATTAAGGCAGACCAGCGGAGTGACAGAGGTGGATTTCACGCAGCCCGTAACCTACACGGTAGAGTCCGACGGCATGAAGCGTGACTATGTGGTGAGCATCACCAACACCGGTTTGCCTGTGGTGGTGGTACAGCAGTCGGCATCGGGTGACTTCAGTCCCGTAACTTCCGGTGGTTTCCTGGGTATTGGCGGCACTACAGTCAACCAGTTTGTGGATTTCATGGTGCGCGACAAGGACACCGAGTGGGTACAGGACGACCAGCTGACCATCTACAATGCCGACGGCACACTGGATGTTCCCACTGCGCTGTGTGGTGTCCGTCTTCGCGGAAACACCTCGAAAGCTTTCCCCAAGAAACCCTTCGCTATCAAACTGGTAGAGAAGCAGAAGGTGCTGGGTATGCCCAAGCACAAGCGCTGGGTGCTGCTGGCCAACTGGCTCGACCACTCCATGATACGCAATGCAGTGGCTTTTGACCTGGCACATGCCTTCGAGCGTGCCTGGAAGTCGGGAGCCATCGAGGAGGGTATTCCATGGAACGTGCACGGTCAGCCTGTGGAACTGGTCATCGACGGCCATCATGTGGGCAACTACTATCTGTGTGAGCAGATCAAGATAGGTTCCAAGCGACTCAACATCCAGGACAATTATGAGGATGCCTTGGAGAAGACGCTGGAGAAGTGCGGCTATCTGATGGAGCTGGACAACAACTATGACGAGACCTACAAGTTCATCACCCGCCATTACTCCGTACCCTTCATGTTCAAGGACGATGTGCTGAGCGATGAGATATTTGCAGCCGTCAAGGCAAAGGTGCAGGGGATAGAGGACAATATCTACAACGGGAATTTCGCTGCTGCCTATGAGGATATGGACATCTACAGCGTCATCGACCAGTGGCTCATATGGGAACTGACCATGAACCATGAGTTCCTTGACCCCCGCTCGGTGTATTACTTCATGAACGGCAACGGCAAGCTGTCGGCTGGTCCGGTGTGGGATTTCGACCGTGCAACCTTCCAGAACGTGGAGAATGCACGCAGCCAGGGCAGTTCGGGCGACCGCCTGAAGCCCTATGACCAGTGGATATGCTGGAGTGCCAGTCCTGTGGCAGGCGGTACAGAGGCCAGTCTGAAGAAGAGTACTTCATGCGTCTTCTACCCCGCATTGGTGAAGGATCCCATCTTCCAGGCTGCTGTGCAGAAGCGTTGGGCTGTGCTCTATCCCTATTTGCTGAGTGTGAAGGACGACATCAGCGCCTACGGACAGAAGTTGGAACGCTCCTATGAGGTGAACAGCCAGATGTGGCCCACCAGCAAAGCTGCCATCCAGAAGTACAAGAACAACTTCAGCGACTGGAGTGGTGACGAGAACATCTCGGCCTACAAGGATGTGATAGACAACTTCCTGACGGTGTATCAGAAGAGACTCGACGGCATGAACATGCTCATCACCTCGGGACGCTTCGCCAAGTAGGGAAGGCGGATTCAAAAGGGTGAGAAAAAGAAGTAGTACTGCATGGGCGATAGAAGATATACTTTGTTGGCGATAGCAGTACTACTTCGTTGGCAAAGTAAGTAGTACTGCTTGAATTCTTCCAAGACCTGGTTCAGCGACGGCAAATATGCCAATGCTTATGCCGGAGCGTTGCGTGAGGGAAAACTAATGAGCCAGGTGAATATCCTGACATATTATATTATATAAGGAGAGGGGGGAGAGACCATAGCCCAAGCAAGCCAGTGGCCTCCTCTCCCTCTCTTGTTTTTTATGTGTAAAAAGTATCTTGGGATACTTGCCCAAGTAAGAAAAGCATCCTATTTCTATATAAAGAATGGAAAAACGTGTCACAGACATCAGACAATAACAAACGAATAGCCAAGAATACGCTGCTGCTATACGTGCGTATGTTCTTCACGATGGGAGTCAGCCTCTTCACCTCACGTGTCATCCTGAACACTTTGGGCGTTGAGGACTATGGCATCAACAACGTCGTGGGCGGAATAGTCACCATGTTTGGCTTTATCAACAGTTCCATGTCATCGGCCACACAGCGTTACATCACTTTTGCTTTGGGCAAAGGAGACAAGGACCAGCTCCATACCGTGTTCAGCACTACGCTGCAGATACATGTGCTCATAGCAGGACTGGTCATCGTCTTGGGCGAAACAATCGGGCTCTGGTTTCTGTACAACAAGTTGCAGATACCTGCTGACAGGATGGATGCTGCATTCTGGGTGTTGCAGTCCTCCATCATCTCTTCGTTCATCATGATTATCAGTGTACCCTATAATGCCTGCATCGTAGCACATGAGGAGATGTCGGCCTTTGCCTATATGTCCATATTGGAGGTTGTGCTGAGGCTGGCCATCGTGTATGTATTGGTAATCTTCTCTTTTGACAAACTGATACTCTATGCATTCCTGCTGGTGCTGGTTCAGATATTCATACAGATTTGTTATTGGACATATTGCAGGAAACACTTTGAAGAAACAGAATATCGTCATGCCTGGAACCGTTCTTTGTTCAAGGAGATGACAGGTTTTGCCGGGTGGAGCATGTTCGGCAATCTGTCGGCAGTGCTGTTTGGACAGGGGCTCAACATCCTGCTCAACATCTTCTTTGGTCCAGTGGTCAATGCCGCCCGTGGTGTGGCGGTGCAGGTGCAAGGAGCTATCCAACAGTTCGTAGGTAATTTTCAGATGGCGCTCAACCCTCAGATTACGAAGACGTATGCCAAGGGCGAAATGGCCGAGATGCACAAACTGATGTTCCGCAGTTCGCGCTTCTCCTTTTACCTCCTGTTCTTCCTGTCATTGCCTGTACTCTTTGAGACCAACTTCATCCTGACTGTGTGGCTTAAGAATGTGCCCGAGAATACAGTGGTGTTTCTGCGCATCATGATATGCACTGCATTGATATATTCCATCGCCAATCCCTTGATAGTAGCCAATCAGGCAACGGGAAAGGTCAAGGCTTATCAGGCAATTTGTGGTAGTATTCTCTTGATGATACTGCCGGTTTCCTATGTCTGCCTGCGGTTGGGATGTCCGGCTTACGCGGTGTTTGTTGTGCATTTCATCATGGAAGCCGTCGCTCAGCTTGCTCGCATGATTATGTTGCGGCCGTTGATAGGACTCCGTGTTAGGGATTATCTCAGCAATGTCTATAATAGAGTGTTTGCTGTTGTCCTGGCTTCGTCACTCTTGCCATGGCTGGTTTATGCGAACATGCAGGACAATGTCTGGAGGTTCTTTGCTGTTGGGATAGTTTGCGTGTTCTCCGTAAGTTCCTCTGCCTACTTTCTGGGACTGTCGGCCAACGAGCGACTGTTTGTCAGAAGCAAGGCTTTGGCCATGATTCAGAAAATCACAAGACGATGATAGAAGTAAAAGACAAGAAGAACTGTTGCGGCTGTTCAGCCTGCGCGTCTGTCTGCCCCAGGCATTGCATCACGATGGGCGAAGATTCTGAAGGTTTTCTCTATCCACAGGTTGATGAGGAAGCCTGTGTGAATTGTGGACTTTGTGAAAAGGTCTGCAATGAGTTGCAGCCGTACGATACACGAGAGCCTTTGCAAGTGCTTGCCGCTATCAACAAGAATGAAGAGGTTCGCCAGAAAAGTTCTTCTGGTGGAATCTTCCATCTTCTTGCAGAAAAGACAATAGGCGAAGGTGGTGTGGTGTTTGGCGCACGATTTGATGAGAATTGGCAGGTGGTGATTGACTATGCAGAGGATATGAAAGGCGTAGAGGCTTTCATGGGCTCAAAATACGTTCAGGCACGCATGGGAAAGGCTTATGCCAATGCCAAACGCTTTCTCTGTGAGGGAAGAAGAGTGCTCTTCTCTGGAACACCCTGCCAGGTGGCTGGCCTGCATAAGTTCCTCCGCAAACCATATGACAATCTCTTGACCGTAGATGTCGTTTGCTATGGTGTTCCGAGTCCCAAGGTGTGGGGTATTTATCTGGATGAAGTGATAAGAGAGGGACAACACATCGGTAGCGTAAGGTTTCGGAACCAAGGGAAGATGTGGAGAAAGTTGGGCTTCTATCCCAGACGCGAGAAGGATAGCCAGATGGTATCCCTGCTTTCGCCTCTCTCGAAGAATCATTTCATGAAAGCATTCTTGGGCAATATCATTCTGCGCCCCTCTTGCTATGAATGCAAGGTAAAGGACTGCAGTAGCCAAAGCGACATTACCATAGCCGACTTCTGGGGAATAGAGACATTGTTTCTCCAGATGGACGACAACAAGGGAACGGGTATGGTTTTCGTTAATACCGAAAAAGGAAAGAGCGCACTCGACTTTGCGCAGATGCGAGTGGCAGAAACCACCTATGACAGCATCAGACCTCTGAATCCTGCATGTTGGCGTTCGGCACAGCCACATCCCAAGCGCGAAGATTTCTTCAGGCGCTTAGGTGAGAGAAGCGTGATAGACCAGATAAACGACTGTACGAAACCCACTCTCAGACAGAGGTTAGGTGCCATCAAAAGGTGCACCCAAGCGTTTGTCGTAAGTCTGGCGAAACCAAACCCAACCAGTGGGGAGATTCCTGAGAAACCGAATAAGCCCTTCCCTAAGGAACCACCCATCATTACGTCAGCCCACAAGATAGCGTCCATAAGTTTCAGAAGCAAGGATGACGGTTGGCGCAACTATAATATGGTGATAAGAATAAAGTGAGATATTAGTGCATCAAGAGGCGGATGAGTGTAGCAACATTTACACTCATCCGCCTCTTCTGTTTTCTGCCCATCCCACGTCAGCAGGTCTGAAGCCTAATCCTGTGCTGCCGAAAAAGGCTGGTGCAAAGGGCAGAAGAGTGCCACGAAATGATTATCTTTGCAACTGAGATGGCAACAGCCATGGTTGTATCAGAACCAGTATAGGGAATGACTATGTATAAGGAGATAATAAACAATATTTGTGGTAATATCCATACGGGAGTGGTCGATTTCGACGAACCACGCAGTGAAGCCTCTATGCCAACCCAGGCTTCTTCGGAATTTATCACCAATAAACAGCAAGGAGACTGGGCAGAAGATGTCTTGTTCCGAGCAATCAATGAGAACTCTGACAACATTGTAGCTGTGCGATATGGCAAGTCTGACGACCTGGTGGCAGGCGATGCTGGCTTTGAGGAATTCTTCAACAACTATCAGGCGGAACTGGACTCTATCGGAAAGCGTCCAGACCTGTTGCTTTTCCGCCGCGAGGATTATGACGAAAGTTTGGGTGAGGATATCAGCAACAGGGATAGCTGCGAGATAGGAGAATATGTGGCAAAGGCCATTGCGGGCATAGAGGTTCGTTCGAGCGCTTTTCTTATTGACAAATACACAGAGGAGGCGAACCGGATTGTGCGTGAGAATACTGCTGGAGCCATTGCACTCAGGGACGAGTTGTTGGGTGAATATCTCGACTTGCTTGAGCAAAAGCGTCCTGAACTTATCGGCATCCTACGCCAGTTGGACGAGCATTCTGTGAGGACGATTGACTTCAGGGCTGTTTCGTATCGCTCTTCGCAGCGCCTGCAGGAGCTTTCTGCCAAACTGTCGGAACTGAAGAAGTATCTGAGGGCTATTCAGAAACGTAATTCCCTGTCTATAACTCCGAAGGTAGAGGACTTGAAGGTGGTGAGGAAGTGGATAATGACGTACGATGTGCCGCATTTCTATGTGCAGGTTTTCTTTGATAAAATGTATGGAATGTCCTTCCAACACATACTGGAACTTGTGTCCAATCCCGACTTGGAGGGCGAGAAGTATTTCATCGAACAGAATACGAAGAACCAGAATAAGACAACCATCAAAATCCCTTCACAAGACGGAGTGTGCCTGGCTGAGAAAGTAGTGGAGCCTAATCACCGAAGTGTCCGTAAGGAACTGAACAAGGGGCGCTTGCTCTTTTATGTGAAGTTTGATGGAGGAGAGGCTTGTCTTGACAAAGAAAGTTTCGATTCGTTGTTCTCTTGTGACCTATGATGACCGAGAAGGAATACGTGGGAGTGGTTGGCCTTGAGCACAGGAAGAGGTTTGCACAGTTCTTCACACCTGAGGCTATAGCGGATTTTATGGCCCGTTGGGTGCTGGATGGCAGGAAGAAGATGGATGTTCTGGAGCCTGCATTTGGCTTGGGAGCCTTCAGCCGTTCCTTGTTCAAGCAGAATCCTAAGGTTAGGGTAGTGGGCTATGAAGCAGACGAAACCATCTATAATTATGCTGCAGAAAATGTGGCGCAGGCTGGAAGCGACGTATTATTATATAATGAGGACTACTTGCGGGCTTCGTGGAAAGACAAGTATGACGGCATCATTTGCAATCCACCCTATCTGAAGTTCCATGATTATGACAATGCTTCGCTTGTGCCATTGGTCAATGAGCAGTTGGGCATACGTCTGAATGGCTTTACCAACCTATACACACTCTTCCTGCTCAAATCCATTAGCCAATTGCGGGATGGAGGCAGGATGGCATATATAGTTCCCTCCGAGTTCCTGAATTCGGATTATGGGGTGGAGGTGAAGCGTGCTTTGCTGCGGAGTGGTGTGCTGAGGCATGTGGTGGTAGTGGATTTTACTCAGTGTGCTTTCGATGACGCTCTGACGACCGCTTGTATCCTTTTGTGCCACAAGGACGGCAGTCTCAGCGAAGTACGCTTCTCCCACGTCAGTGATGTGGGCCAACTGCAGGCTTCCCTGGCAGATTATTCCGCGTGGGCGGCAGACCAGCTGAAGCCGGAGACGAAGTGGAAGCAGTATTATGAGGGAGCACGTTCTGCGGGCTATCGTCATCTGGTGCCGTTCAGCACTTTTGCCAAAGTGTCTCGCGGGATTGCCACAGGAGCAAATGACTATTTCACTTTCAGGGAGTCCAAGAAGGAGTTGTATGGAATTCCCGAGCGCTGTCTGATGCGCTGTGTCTGTCATTCGACTGATGTTCATGGGCTCTTCTTCACGGATGATGATTTCCAACGGCTTTCACATTCAGACAAGGCTGTGTATCTGTTCAATGGATGTGCCGACGGGGCGGATGAACATGTGAGGGAGTATATATCCTTGGGTGAAGAGACAGGAGCCGACAAAAGGTATCTGACCGCCAGCCGAAAGCCTTGGTATGCAATAGAGAACCGAAAGCCTTCTCCCATCTGGGTGTCGGTGTTCAACAGAAAGGGGCTGCGCTTTGTGAGAAACATAGCTGGGGTGTCCAATCTGACCACATTCCACTGTGTGTATGATGCGGGTGTGGTGGATATCGACGTGCTGTTTGGCTATCTGGTAACAAACGTGTCCAAGGAAATCTTCATGGACAACTCACGTCAGTACGGCAACGGACTGGTGAAGTTTGAACCCAATGACCTGAACAAGGGAAAGGCTGTGGATTTGAGACTGCTCACAGAGGAAGAGGCCCAGCTCGTCAGTGCAGCTTCGCAAAGGTTGCTGTGTCAGGGTATCGAAGATGAAATCATCCTCCTGCTGGACAGCTTCTTCAGGGAGAAATTCACGGACCGGAGCGTCTGCCTGGCATATTATTGGGGACAGTTGCATGATTTGGGACATCCCGATTCGAACCCTATTGAGGAAAGCACACTGCCCACTCATGCCAAACAATTCATCTTCCCCAATCTCTTCAGCTACACTGCTCAGGATAATGCAGCAGAGGCATTGGCGGTACACGAAGATGAAACTTAGGTGGAAAGGCCGAAAAAACGAAGCAAGGTTACTTTGCAAAGTATCGTTGGATACTTTGCGATTTATCCTTGGATACATTGCCAAGTATCCAAGGATACTTTTTCGAGCCAAATTTTTGCAGTGCTCAGCATGATAAACGAAAAAAGAGAGGAATGTTCCTCTCTTTTCTTGTCTTGAGCCGATAGGGGGACTCGAACCCCCGACCCACGCATTACGAATGCGTTGCTCTACCAACTGAGCCATATCGGCGAAACCGACGGCAAAGGTAACACTTTTTTTTGGATTGCCTTGGAATGCTGTGGGGAAAATGTTGTGTGGGGATGCAAGTTTGTGTTCATGGCTGGCCTGGAGCGATAGACGGGACTCGAACCCGCGACCCTCGGCTTGGGAAGCCAATGCTCTACCAACTGAGCCACTATCGCATGTTTTCTTTCTGCAAAGATACACCTTTTATTTGAATACGGGACAAGAAAGGCGGAATTTTCTTGGTACATGCGGCAGCTTTAGTCGGCTTGTCTGCCCAGAGGATGCCTTTTCGTGCACCAAGGTTCCTCTGCCTTATTGTGCCTCAGGTTCGGTGGGTGCAGGCTTGACGGCTGTTACGGTGAGAATGCCTTGACTGACCTGGAAAGAGATTTCGAGGGTGGAGAAGGGTAGCACATAGGTGCGTGTGGGGTCGTCCTGATAATGTGGGCGAGGGTCGGAAGCCAAGATGGCACGCAGGCTCTCACGCTTGGGTTGGGGGATGAGACTCTCCAGCTGGTGAGGAATCTCCACTTGCAGAGGTTCGATGGTCTCGTTCTGCTCCTGCGCAAAGCCGCCGCGTGCCTCGGGATGACAATCCACGTAGGGCAGATAAGGTTTGATGTCGAGGATGGGTGTGCCGTTCATCAGGTCGGCTCCATCCACTTCGATGACAGGACCTTGAGGTGTGTGGAGGTCGATGGAGAGAATACGCACACAGGAAAGCCCGATATGGTTGGGACGGAAAGGGCTGCGGGTGGCCCATACACCCATGCGTCGGTTGCCGCCCAAGCGTGGTGGGCGCACTGTGGGACGCCAAGGTTTGCCGTCGTGAGCCTGACTGAAATCCCACAGAAGCCAGATGTGGCTGTAGCCTTCCAGTCCGCGCAGCGCATCGGCATTCCTGTATTCGGGAGTGAAGACGATGCGTGCAGGTAGTCCGCTCACCAGTCCGCTCTGGCGAGGAACCCCAAACTTGGTGGGGAAATCAGTATGTATGTGCGCGATGATATGCATGGCGGGAGACTATTTGCTGCTCTTCAGGAAGCGCAGCATGTAGAGCACTCCGGCTGTGGTGAGGCCGAAGGGAAATGCCCACCATACACCCGTCACACCCCAGTGACAGGGGAAACTGAACAGGTAGCCCAGCGGGAGAGAGACGATGAAATAGGCAAAGAAGGCTATCCATACCATGGGTTTCACGTCGGCCATTCCACGAAGGGCGTTGGCAAAGACGCATTGCATGGCATCACTGTACTGATAGATGCACAGGGGGATGACGAGTGAACTCACCATCATGCAAACCTCTGCATCGTGGGTGAACCATGCACCCAAGTGGTGGCGAAGCAGGAAGATGGGGATGGCCAGCACGGTGCCCATGATCCAGGTGAGATGCAGACCGGCAAAGGCCACGTTGCGCGAGTCGGCTATGCGGTCTTTTCCCCGGAAGTAGCTTACGGCAATGGCCACGGCAGCTGCCATGCCGTAGAAGAGCATGAAGCAGAGCTGGCTGATGGTAATCACTATCTGATGGGCTGCCAGTTCGGTGCTTCCCAGCCATCCGATGTAGAATGCGCTCAGACTGAATGATGCGCTCTCCATACCCATCTGCATCATGACCGGCAGTCCCAGATGAGTGAGTTCACGCAGCGAAGCACGCTCCACGCGGGCTTGGGCGTAACAGTCGCGATGCTCGCTGTATCGACGTGTGTGGCGGAACACAAGCACCATCGTCACCCACATGGCTATACGGCTCAGCAGAGTGGAGATGCCTGCACCCAGGAGTCCCATCTCGGGACAGGGGCCAACACCGTAGATGAGCAGCCAGTTGCCTATGATGTTCATCACGTTGCCACCCAGCAGCACCCACATGGGCAACTTGGTATCCTGGATGCCGTCGGAGAACTGCTTGAAGGCATTGAACAACATCTGTGGCAGAACACTCAGCGTGAGCACCAGCAGATAGGGTCTCATGAGCGGGATAAGATGTGTGGGCAGTCCCACACGGTCCATAAACAAAAAAAGCACAGCCATAACTGCCATCAGCGCGCTCGCCATCAGGGTGTTGGCAACAAGGCCGTTTTTCAGTTTGCCGCCTATAAGGTGGCTGTTGCCCTGTCCCAGCAGAGCGCCCACTACAGGAGTGAGTCCGTAGGAGAACCCCATTCCCGCTATGAGCACCATGCCCATGATGTTGTTTACGAAGCCCGCTGCAGCCAGTTCGTCTGTGCCGTAGTGACCTATCATCAAAGTATCAGCAAAACCCATTACGATAGTGCCCAGCTGGCCTATCATAATGGGTATGCCTAATTGTAACAGTTTAGGATAATGTTTGCAGTACTTTCCCTTCATCTTGAGTCTTTTTTGGTCGGTGCGGCTGGCTTGTGCCATGTCCGCTTGGCCTGCCCTTGGGCAAAGCGGCTGCAAAGTTACTCCTTTCCTGCTTAATTACCAAATGTGAGTTGCCCGTCCTTGGCATCCACTCTGATGGGACGCTCGCGGTCGATGCCACCTCCCAGCAGTTTCTTGCTCAGGTCATTGAGCAGCAACCGCTGTATGGCTCTCTTCACGGGACGAGCACCAAAGTCGGGATCGTAGCCAGCGTCGGCCAGCAGGTTGATGGCCTCGTCGGTGAGTTCGAGCTTGATACCGTTCTGTGCCAGCATCTTGGTCACACCGCTTATCTGCAGCCTTACCACCTGACGGATTTCGCCCAGCGTGAGCGGCTTGAAGATGATGGTCTCATCGATACGGTTGAGAAACTCGGGTCGGATGGTCTTCTTCAGCAGCTCCAGTACCTGTCTCTTGGCCTCCTCCTGGTCCTTACAGTTCTGTATGATCTGGCTACCCAGGTTGCTGGTCATGATGATGATGGTGTTCTTGAAGTTGACTGTACGGCCCTTGGAGTCGGTCAGTCGTCCGTCATCGAGTACCTGCAGCAGGATGTTGAACACATCGGGGTGAGCTTTCTCTATCTCATCGAAGAGCACCACCTGATATGGTTTACGCCTTACAGCCTCGGTGAGCTGACCGCCCTCGTCGTATCCAACGTATCCTGGAGGCGCTCCGATGAGCCTGGAGACGCTGAACTTCTCCTGATATTCGCTCATATCTATTCGCGTCATCATCTGCTCGTCGTTGAACAGATAGTCGGCCAATGCCTTTGCCAGTTCGGTCTTTCCCACTCCGGTGGTACCCAGGAAGATGAAGCTTCCAATGGGCCTCTTGGGGTCTTGCAGGCCGGCTCTGCTACGTCTGACGGCATCGCTCACAGCCTGAATGGCTTCGTCCTGTCCTATCACACGCTTGTGCAGTTCCTCCTCCAGGTGAAGCAGCTTCTCGCGCTCGCTCTGCAGCATACGGCTTACTGGAATACCTGTCCAACGGCTCACCACATCGGCGATATCGTCGGCAGTCACCTCCTCCTTCACCATAGCTTCGGCTCCCTGCGTCTGATGCAGTTCATCCTGAATCTTCTTGATATCCTGCTCCAGCTGCTGCAGTTTGCCATAGCGTATTTCGGCCACTCGTCCGTAGTTGCCCTCTCGCTCGGCTTTCTCTGCCTCAAACTTGAGCTGCTCCATCTCCTGCTTGTCCTGCTGAATCTTGTTGACCAGAGCACGTTCTCCCTCCCACTTGCTGCGGAAAGTCTTCTCCTGCTCCTGCAGGTCGGCTATCTCCTTGTTCAGAGCCTGTAGCTTGTCAGAGTCACCCTCACGCTTGATGGCCTCGCGCTCAATCTCAAGCTGCTTGAGGCGTCGGGTAAGTTCATCCAGCTCCTCGGGCAGTGAATCACGCTCCATACGCAGCTTTGCAGCTGCCTCATCCATCAGGTCGATGGCCTTATCGGGCAGGAAACGGTCGGTGATGTAACGTGTGGAGAGTTCCACGGCTGCTATGATGGCATCATCCTGTATGCGCACATGGTGATGGTTCTCGTAGCGCTCCTTCAGACCTCTGAGGATGCTTATGCTGGCGGCAGTGTCAGGTTCGTCCACCATCACAGTCTGGAATCTTCGCTCCAGAGCCTTATCCTTTTCGAAGTACTTCTGGTACTCGTCCAGTGTGGTGGCACCTATGCTGCGCAGTTCACCTCGTGCCAGAGCAGGCTTCAGTATGTTGGCAGCATCCATGGCACCTTCGCCCTTGCCGGCACCTACCAGTGTGTGTATCTCATCGATGAAGAGGATGATGCGGCCTTCGCTCTTGGTTACCTCGTTGACCACGCTCTTGAGCCTCTCCTCGAATTCGCCCTTGTACTTGGCTCCAGCCACCAGAGCACCCATATCGAGGCTGTAGAGCTGTTTGTCCTTCAAGTTCTCGGGCACATCGCCACGCAGTATCCTGTGAGCCAGCCCCTCTACGATGGCAGTCTTACCAGTACCTGGTTCGCCTATTAGTATAGGGTTGTTCTTGGTACGACGCGACAGAATCTGCAGCACACGCCTTATCTCCTCGTCACGTCCTATCACGGGATCCAGTTTGCCTGCCCTTGCTTCATCCACCAGGTTACGTGCATATTTGCTCAGACTCTGGTAGGTGTCTTCGCTCGACTGGCTGGTCACCTTCTGTCCGCCTCTCAGTTCGCTCACTGCTTGCTTGAGATCGTCCTTGGTGAGTCCCATGTCCTTGAGAATCTTGCTGGCAGTGCAATCCACTTCGGCAATGGCCATGAGCAGATGCTCCACCGATACATACTCGTCGCCTCCCTTCTGTGCCAAGTCTTCGGCTTTCTGCAGCACCTGACTTGACTGCTGGCTCAGGTAGGGTTGGCCTCCCTGCACCTTGGGCAGACTGCTTATCTGTGCATCCACGGCTTGCTGCACCGTGGTGGGGTTCATTCCCAGCTTCTGGAAGATGAACCGTGTGACCTCCTCGGCCACCTGCATCACGCCGCTCAGCAGATGCTCAGGCTCAATGGCCTGCTGCCCTTGGCGCTGTACGCGCTTGAGAGCTTCCTGCACTGCCTCCTGGGCTTTGATGGTGTATTTGTCCATGTTCATATCTTGTCTCCTTTCTTTTCTTTAATGTTTCTGCTATGATAGTTACAAGAAGCGTGCAAGTGGTTATGCCTCAGACATTTTGACGTATCATTGGACAAATTGTCGTAAAGCGGCCTGCGCTCGCTTCTGTCCTATTGTACAAAGTGTCATGCCTCGCGCGCGTATTATATATATAATGTATAGGGCAAATGTCTGTGTGCGCTGGCATCCGCTGGAGAGTTCAGTAGCGAGGTGGCTTTTTTCTGTTTGCCGATTATAGGTTAAGGCAAATCCCGCTGCAGTGTGGTAGCTCTTGCCAGTACGGCAGTGGACGAACTTTCTCTCCTTTGAACGTGGGTGGGTCAGAATATATTTGTAACTTCGCAGGGTCAGTCGTGTGTTACTGATAGAAAAAAACGAACCTCTATGAAACAGATTTTGTCCTTCGTCATTCTGCTCTTGTTTCCCTGTCTCATGGTACAGGCCAATGATGCGGTGTATTATGCTTCGGGCAGTTTTCTCTTTCCCACGCGGGAGACAGATATCTCAGTGAGCAAGGAGATACTGACCATCACCCTTCAGAAGGGCGATTATGCCAGTGTGGATGTCTATTATGAGTTTGCCAATCCAGGAGAAGCCAAGACGGTGCTGATGGCCTTTGACGCGGGAACAACCTATAATGTGTTTGCCCCCTTCAACCGTTCGGGAGTGCATCCCTTCATCAAGGATTTCACAGTGACCATGAATGACCGTCACATCGCACACCGTAATGCCGTGATAGCCGAACCCAATGACGGAGGGAAGTCAGACACCCAGTGGGACTATACAAAACTGGATGTCAATGACTGGAAGGCTTATGGGGAAGTGTCTGAAGAGAAGTTGCCCATGGACGGATACCTCTATAATCCGCGCCTGGACAGCACCATCTCCTATTCCTATGCCTATTTCTTTGACGCACCTTTCCGCGAAGGGAAGAATGTGGTGCACCATACTTATCGCTACCATTTCAACCAATACGGCATGACCAACCAGTTTGAGCTGTCTTACTGCCTGGTTCCTGCCATTCGTTGGGCCAACGGGCAGATAGATGACTTCACGCTGCGCATCATCGACCGGCGTGGCGACGGGTTCTGCTTGATTGACTCGGTGTTCAGTTCTGCGCCATTCCGTGCGGTGAAGGGAGAGTGCTGGCATCTGACAGATGTCTATTACGATGACGAGTATAAGTATGATGAATCATTGCTGTTGGCCAGCGAAAATGCCACTCTGGAATGGCATGCGCGCAATTTCAAGCCCACTGACAATCTGGTGATGTGGGGTGGCGACTACGTGCGCACAGCCGGTCTCATGCGTGCTTATTCCAATCAAGGGTGGGTGGTGGAAGATGACCATCACAAGCTGGTGGGAAACTATCTGGGTACCTGTGGCGATGATTATCTGGTGGAGGTGCAGGACTATGGCCTTGTGCCTCGCAAGGGACATTCTCTTGTCTATTACCGTGCCGAGGACGGGCGCGGTTGGCTGGTGATAGATGCCAGCCGCTACAAGGCTGTCAACCTGCGCCAGCAGCCGTCGAACAAGTCATCGGTGGTGGGCACCATCACTTGTGACGGCGATGGCATCCCAGAGGCTTATCCTTGCCTGGGACTGGTGCCTGATGTGGACAGAAACCTCTGTAAGTATTGGTACCGTGTACGCGTCAGGAACAAAACAGGCTACATCAACAGCAGTCTGATGCAGTGGAGGCCTTTCTTTTAGATGTTCTGCATCCTCTCCAGCGCAATGGCTATCTCTTGAGCCACTCGTGTTACATAAGGAACGATGATGTGGCACTGCTGCTGGTCTTCTATCAGTCGGCGTGCTTCCTCAAATTCCCACCACAGGCGGTGGTGCTGCTCGGGCAACGTATGCTGCTCGGGCTCCTGTCCGCGGCGGTGTACTGTGAACTCGTTGAGCACGCTCACCGGGCCGGGAATCTCTATCCATCCGTCTTCACACTGTATGCATCCATGACTCCATCCGTCGGAATCCTTCGAGGCCGACAGAGTGGCTACACTGGTGGGGTAGTGACACACGAGCGTGCCACTGAGGTCGATGCCGTTGAAACCCAGATTGCGCGCGTAGGCTACTGTTCTTGGGGGGCCAAAGAGACCGATGGTGAAGCAGAGGTTGTAGATGTTGAGGTCCATCATGCTGCCACCTGCCATCTGAGGGTCAAAGACGGGTGTCATCTCGCCCTTCAGGTAGCGGTCGTAGCGTGAACTGCGTTGGGCGTAGTGTCCCATCACCATGCGCGGTGTTCCCAGTTCCTGTACCACCTGCTGCAACTGGCGGTAGAGCGGATTGTATAGCAGGCTGAAGGCGGGCAGACAATACACGCAGTGCTGGATGGCACAGTCTATCAGCTCCTCCATCTCCACTCTGGTGACCGTGATGGGCTTCTCCACCAGCACGTTGTGACCGCTCTGCATGGCTTTCAGAGCATATTCGTGATGCACGTGGTTGGCATTGGCAATGTACACATAGTCGGCTTCTGCCTCCTGGAGCATGCGGTCGTAATCGGTGAAGACAAACCCGTTGGGGGCATATTTCATGCACAGGTCGATGGCATGTTCCACGCTCTTCTCGCGTGCATAGATGCCTGTCACCTCTATCTTTCCCTCAAACTCCTGGCTCAGCATCTCGAGCACTTCGCCCACTATCTTGCCTGTTCCGGCTATGCTTATTTTCATCCTTTTCGTTGTTAAAATGGTGTGTGCAGACCTTCCAAAAGCCTGCTTCCAAGGCAAAATTACAGAATTATTCTCACAAAACGGCCTTGTGGAGCCTCAGAAAGCGCCCTTCCCATGCTTTTGCAGGCCGCTTCAGCAGTCCTTCCAGCCCAATCAGAGCCTTCGGACAGCCTCCTGGGAGTGCTTTCGGAGAAAAAAGAAAGTAAAAGTGAGGCTGTTGGGAAGAAAAGTGCTAAATTTGCTGTTGGTTAATGTGAGGCTTATGGGAACTGAGAACGATACTTTACTTAGAATAAGGGATGTCGCCAGGTCGGCAGTTCCTGCGGGTAGTCGTGCCATTCTGTATGGTTCGAGAGCAAGAGGTGAAGCCCGTGCCGACTCAGATTGGGATGTGCTTATTCTTCTGGATAAAGACATGTTGGAACAGGCAGATTACGATAGGGTCAGTTATCCATTTGTGTTGCTCGGTTGCGACTTAGGCACGGAAATCAATCCCATCCTCTATACCAAAAAGGAATGGGAGGGCTATAGTTTCACGCCTTTTTATGAAAATGTGAGCCGCGAAGGCATTATTCTGGTATAATATGGAGCAGGAACAGCGCGTGTTATTGGTGAACTTGCAGGCCGAGAAGGCGAAACGCTTCTTGGCGCAAGCGGATGAAATGGTGGGGTTGAAGCATTGGGATCTCTCTGCCAATCGGTATTATTATGCTTGTTTCCATGCTGTGCAGGCTCTGTTCGTAAGATTATCGGGCTGTCACACGATTTTGTGAACGTTGTGCTTTCATTGGCTGAGTAATCATCTTCTGCGCCCTTCCCATGCTTTTGCAGGCCGCTTCAGCAGTCCTTCCAGCCCAATCAGAGCCTTCGGACAGCCTCCTGGGAGTGCTTTCGGAGAAAAAAGAAAGTAAAAGTGAGGCTGTTGGGAAGAAAAGTGCTAAATTTGCTGTTGGGTAATGTAATATGATATAAGGAAATGAGAAGGATAATGTATGTTATTCTGGCGTGCTCTCTCGCGGCTTTTGCATACGGAGTGGTGACTGATTGCGGGCTTTTGATAACGGGAGGGTCAGTCCTGTCGTCTTGCATGGTAGGCTCTCTGGTGGGTGATTCGATACACAGAAAGGAGCCTGTATCGCGTGGGCTGCTGGGTGGACTGATCATTTTCGAAGTGCTCAGCCTGGTGCTTATGGGGCTTTTCATGGCCGATTATTTCTTGGAATACAGTCTCCTGCCTGTTTCCATGCCAGAGTCTGTGATAGGACTCTTTGTCTATTCCTCCATCTCGGTCGTGCTCGGTTTGGGACTTCTTGGGTACTACTGCAGGAAGGGCGGAAAGGGATAGCGTGGGCTGTTCTTTTGCGCAGAAAGAACCGTTGGACTAAGAAGATAAAGATAAAACAATGCGGCACACTTGCCTGATGAAAGGCTTGTGTGCCGCATTTGTTCTTGTTCTGTGCGATGCGGAGTGGTTCTCGGTTCAAGGGGTGATGAACGAGAACTACTCCGCTGCTGTTTTCCGTTTAGCGGATGAAGAGCATTTCGCGGTACTTGGGCAGAGGCCACAACTCATCATCAACGATGAGCTCCAGCTTATCCACGTGGTAACGGATGCTCTCGAGCAGGCATGCCACTGTATCGTGATAGGCGATGGCCTTGTCGCGCTCGCTGGTGAGCTTGTTGGCCACCTTGCGTGCGTTCACCAGTTTCTCCACATTCTCGGTGATGAAGCTGCTGTGCTCGCTTATCTTCTGTATGAGCACCATGTTGTTGGCACTCACTTTCTCGGCGATGGCAGGCGGGAAGATTTCCTTCACCTTGTGCACGTTGTCGATGAGCTGGCTCTGATAACGTGTGGCCACAGGGATGATGTGGTTGAGGCAGAGGTCGCCGAAGATGCGTGCCTCTATCTGTATCTTCTTGGTGTAAGTCTCCTGCTTGATCTCCAGTCGTGCCTCCAGCTCGGTCTTTGAGAGCACATGCATGCTTTCAAACATCTTGATGCTCTCGGGCGACACATAGTTGTCCAGCATGAGCGGAGCGCTTGACTCCACGTCCAGACCACGCTTGGCTGCTTCCTTTTTCCATTCGTCGCTGTAGCCGTTGCCCTCAAAGTGGATGGGCTTGCAGATTTTCAGGTCCTGACGCAGTACCTTCACGATGGCCTTTGTGGGCTCTGCACCGGCTGCGATGAGTGCATCCACACGGGCCTTGAAGTCGGTGAGAGTCTCGGCCACTGCTGTGTTGAGCACAATCATGGCAGCTGCACAGTTGGCCTGAGAGCCTACAGCACGGAACTCGAAGCGGTTGCCTGTGAAGGCAAATGGCGATGTGCGGTTGCGGTCGGTATTGTCCAGCATCAGTTCGGGTATCTGGGGGATGTCGAGGCTGAGTGCCTGCTTGCCTGCCAGATTGAACAGCTCGTCGTCATCGGTCTGCTCCAGTTTCTGCAGCAGTTCGGTGAGCTGCTTGCCCAGGAAGCTTGAGATGATGGCTGGAGGAGCCTCGTTGGCACCCAGACGATGGGCGTTGGTGGCACTTATGATACTTGCCTTGAGCAGTCCGTTGTGGCGATACACAGCCATGAGCGTCTCTACGATGAAGGTCACAAAGCGCAGGTTGTCCATCTGAGTCTTGCCGGGAGCATGCAGCAGAATGCCTGTGTCGGTAGCCAGAGACCAGTTGTTGTGCTTGCCCGAACCATTGATGCCGGCAAAGGGCTTCTCATGCAGCAGGCAGCGGAAGCCGTGCTTGCGTGCCACTTTCTTCATCAGGCTCATGATGAGCATGTTGTGATCTACTGCCAGATTGGTCTCCTCGAAGATGGGAGCCAGCTCAAACTGGTTGGGAGCCACCTCATTGTGACGAGTCTTGCAGGGGATGCCCAACTCCAGAGCCTGTATCTCGAGGTCCTTCATGAAGGCAGCCACACGCTCGGGGATAGAACCGAAGTAGTGGTCATCCATCTGCTGGTTCTTTGCGCTGTCGTGGCCCATCAGTGTTCGTCCGGTCATCAGCAGGTCGGGACGAGCTGCATAGAGTCCTTCATCTACCAGGAAGTACTCCTGCTCCCATCCCAGGTTGCTCACCACCTTCTTCACATCGGGGTAGAAGTAGTGTGCCACTTCGGTAGCAGCCTTATCCACAGCCTTCAGAGCCTTCTTCAGGGGAGCCTTGTAGTCAAGAGCTTCGCCGGTGTAGGAGATGAACACGGTGGGAATCATCAGCGTATCGCCTATCACGAATACGGGGCTGGCAGGATCCCAGGCGCTGTAGCCGCGTGCTTCGAAGGTGCTGCGTATGCCGCCGTTGGGGAATGAGCTGGCATCGGGTTCCTGCTGCACGAGCTCTTTACCAGTGAACTCCTCAATCATTCCACCCTTCCAGTCGTGCTCCACAAAGCCGTCATGCTTCTCGGCAGTTCCCTCGGTGAGGGGCTGGAACCAGTGTGTGCAGTGTGTGGCACCCAACTCCATGGCCCACTTCTTCATGCCTTCGGCTACAGCGTTGGCTGTGGCCATGTCGAGCGAAGAGCCGTTGTCCATCACGTCGCACATCTTGTTAAAGACGTTGACGGGCAGATACTTGTACATCTTCTGTCGGTTGAACACGTACTTGGCAAAGTATTCGCTGGGGCGCTCTTTGCGGTTGGGTACTTCGATGGCCTTCTTTCCGAAAGCCTCTCCCACTACCTGAAATCTTAAAGTACTTGACATAAAACCTGTGTGTATTAAGTGTATGTTTATCTTCTCTTGCTATCTCTCTTGTTCTCTAATGCAGCCACTTGGTGAGCCGCTCCATCGCCCGTTCGCAGTCGGAGCGGTCTCCGAAGGCTGTCAGACGGAAGTAGCCCTCGCCGCTTGGGCCGAATCCCACGCCTGGTGTACCCACTATGTGGGGGCCGTGCAGCAGTTGGTCAAAGAATTGCCAGCTGCTGGTTCCCTCGGGTGTGCGCAGCCAGATGTAAGGGGCATTCACACCTCCGTAGGCCTGCAGGCCTGCTGCTGACAGGGCATCGAGCATGATTCGGGCGTTCTGCATATAGTATTGTATGGTGGAGCGTACCTGCTCCTTGCCCTCGGGCGAATAGGTGGCCTCGGCGGCACGCTGCTGTATGTAGCTCGTTCCATTGAACTTCGTACACTGTCGCCTGTTCCACAGGGCGTTGAGTGCTACGCGCTCGCCTGTTTCGGCCACGGCGGCTGTGAGCTCCTTGGGAACTATCGTGTAGCCGCATCTTACGCCGGTGAAGCCTGCTGTCTTGCTGTAACTGTGAAACTCGATGGCGCATTGCTTGGCCTTGGGAATCTCGTATATGGAGTGGGGGATACCCGGCTCCTGTATGTAGGCTTCGTAGGCTGCATCATACATGATGATGCTGTCGTTCTTGATGGCATAATCCACCCACCGCTTGAGCTCCTGCTTGGTGATGACGGTACCTGTGGGGTTGTTGGGGTAGCACAGGTAGATGACATCCACCCGCTGGTCGGGCAGCGCAGGCGTGAAATTGTTCTCCGCGTTGCAGGGACAGTAGATGATATTGCTCCAGCCGTTGTCTGTGAGTGTGCCTGCACGTCCGCACATCGCGTTGCTATCCACATATACGGGGTAGATGGGGTCGGTCATGCAGAGCGTGTTGTCCAGCCCCAGGATGTCGCCTATGTTGCCTGTGTCGCTCTTGGCACCATCGTTGATGAACACCTCCATGGGGTCAAGATGGATACCACGAGGCTGGAAGTCGTTCTTGATGATTGCCTCGCGCAGGAACTCGTAGCCGTGTTCGGGCCCGTATCCACGGAAGGTCTTTTCCGATGCCATCTCGTCGGTGGCCTTGTGCAAGGCGGCTATCACGGCAGGTGCCAGAGGCTGTGTGACGTCGCCTATGCCCAGTCGGATGATGTCGGCATCGGGGTTGGTGACGCGGAAGGCGTTCACTTTGCGGGCGATGTCGGTGAACAGGTAGCTCACGGGGAGCTTGAGGAAATTTTCATTGACCAGTGCCATAGTGCTTCATTTTATCAGTTTGCTGTTGGCAGTAAGATGTCTCCCTCAAAGACGGTGATCGCCGGACCTGTCATCATGATGTGTCCGTTCTGCTCGTTCCACTCTATCTCCAGTGTGCCGCCATCCATCTCCACGCGGCTCTTGCGTCCGCTTCGTCCGGTCAGGCAGGCTGCCACGGCTGTGGCGCAAGCGCCTGTTCCGCAGGCCAGTGTGATGCCGCTCCCGCGCTCCCATACTCTCATGCGCAGCGTCCCGTCGGCCTTCACCGACACGAACTCTATGTTGCAGCGCTCGGGGAAGATGGCATCATGCTCCAGCCTCCGGCCTTCGGTGGCCACATCGATGCCGGTGGCATCGGGCACGAAGCATACAAAGTGCGGGTTGCCCATGCTGACGAATGTACCGCAACGTCCGCTCACCAGTCCGTCGGTCATACTTCCGTCGGCGGTGGCCAGCAGGTGCTTGCTGCTCAGGATAGGAGTGCCCATATCCACCGTAGCGCTCTCCACCTCGCCGTTGGCGTTCGGGTGCAGGGTGATGAGCTTGATGCCCGACAGGGTGTCAATGGCTATGTCGGTCTTGCTCGTGAGCTTGTGGTCATATACGAACTTGGCCACGCAGCGCACTCCATTGCCGCACATCAGGGCTTCAGAGCCGTCATTGTTGAAGATGCGCATGCTGAAATCGGCCTCGGGCACCGGGCTGTCACCTATCAGGATGAGTCCGTCGGAACCGATGCCAAAGTGCTGTCTGCTCCACTCGATGCTGGCTTCCGCAGGATCAGGGATGCTGTTCTGCGGAGTATAGACGTAGATGTAATCGTTGCCTGCTCCGTGCATCTTGGTGAAGTGAATGTGCTTGCTCATATCTCCCATTTGTCTTATTGCCTTGTTTCAAGCGCAAAGGTACGGCATTTTGTCAATATACGATGTATGTTTTATAGAAATATTTTAGCAAAAGAAGCGAAATGCTTTCTTTTTGCATCATACTTCTTTGGATTTGCTTACTTATTGCTCTTTCTCTTGCAGCCTTCTGCTTGCTTTCTGTCAGCAGGCTTCTCACGCGCGCGTATTATATATAATGTATAGATGCCCGGTGCATGGGGCGGTGGGGGAGTGTGCTCCCCTGGTGTCTCAGTCGATA
>ERZ780141.623-NODE-623-length-25686-cov-3.983575_pt1 | contig 25686 bp, 18 predicted proteins | sample MGYA00433080_ERZ780141 | MGnify/ENA primary metagenome ERZ780141 (study PRJEB29588, sample SAMEA2154047) | human gut metagenome | biome: human gut; feature: human-associated habitat; material: faeces | place: Denmark | collected 2008/2010 ... | reverse complement strand
CCATATTGCATCTTTTTGTTTCTAATATATGAGTATTTTACAAAGTTATTATCATTTTTATTAATTAAAATCTAACATTACTCTGTTGCATCATAGAATTCTTTCTCCGGATATAATTCATTCAAATTTTCTGCTAAATCAATTTCTTCAAGTAAAGCATTATAGTTCATTTTGATTTTCTCAGATTTAATTAAACTTAACATAGCATCTGCAATTACCGGATCAAATTGAGTACTTTTACCTTTTTCAAGTTCATTGATTACAATTATTGAATCTAAATGTTTCCTATATACTCTGTCACTTGTCATTGCGTCAAAGGCATCTGCTACAGAAATAATTCTTGCAATATAAGGTATTTGTTCTCCCTTTAAGCCATCTGGATATCCTTTTCCATCATATCTTTCATGATGATATTTTACAATTGGAATAATATCCTTAAATATATCTGCGTCTCCTAACATATGAGCTCCAATTGTAGGATGATTTTTTATTTGTGAATATTCATCATCATTTAATTTGGAGTCTTTTAATAAAATACTATCAGGAATACCAATTTTTCCAATGTCATGGAATAAACCACCGAATTTTTAAAATGTGTAAAGTTTGTTCATCTAAGCCAAGTTTTTGCCCAATTAATACAGAAAATTCAGAAACTCTATCAGAATGACCACGAGTATAAGGGTCCTTTGCCTCAACTGTGTAACGCAATATTCCAATAGTATCTAAATATGCTTTTTCAAGCTCATCATTTTTATCTTTTAATTCGGCATTAATTTTCTTAATAGTATTCATTTGTTCAATAGACTTTATACCAGACTCAATCAATAATAATAATTGGTCAAATTTATCACTTTTTTCACAATATCCTTGGATATCTAATCTTTTGATGGTTTCTAATGGAGGAGCTAAATCCTTGTGACCTGTTAACAAAAGGATATATAAGTCTTTATTAAATTTTCTGATTTCTTCAACTACTTCGTCTCCATGGATAGGGTCCATCATAAAGTCCAAAATCATTAAATCATAATGATTATTTCGAACAAGTTCAATTGCTTCTAATGGATTTGTAACGCCAGTAAAATCATAACCAGAACGTTTTAAAAAAATAGATAAAGAGTCAACGATTCCCTGCTCATCATCAACGACAATGATCTTGTAACCGTTTGACTCTTGTACTGCCATGTTTTTTCTCATAGTATGTGTATCCTTTCTGAGAATTATTATGATTTTAAAAAATACAATTCTATGTCCACATTATAATAATAAAAGTCGAAAAAAGCAAGAAAATAAAATAAAAACTTAATTTATTTTCTTGCTTTTGACTTATATGTAAAAATATTCTACACAAAATAAACTTTATGGTAAAGGAATTATTACATTAAATGTAGTTCCCTTTCCAACTTCTGATTGAAATGTTATATCACCGTTAAAATGTCCTTTTATTGTTGAGTATGACATAAACATACCAAGTCCCGTGCCGTTTTTTCCTTTTGTTGTAATCATTGATTTAAATAATTTATCTTGAACGTCTTGTGGCATTCCGCAACCAGAATCTGCAACAGAGATAATAATATTATTATTTTCTATTTTGGCTGATAATGATATAGATTGTCCCTTAGTTGTTTCGTAAGATTGTATAGCATTTGTTATTAAGTTATTTACAACTTGAACAAGGCTATTTACATCACCATGTAATTGGGTTGTAGATGGTACATCAATATTTGTTACAAGAGTTAAAGAAGCGTTGCTTATTTCATGTTTCATTAAAATATTAACTCTTTTAAATAATTCGTCAATTGTGAAAATATCTGCTTCGTTTTCTGATAAAGCAACAGCCTGCCCTTTAACAGCTGTAATAATATCTGACATATAAGATGTATAAGAATGTATCTTAGATATCCATTCTTTCATATCATTTGCTATTGCGTGATGGTCTTCAACTGTCACTTCTGGATCCCCAAAGGATAATTCATATTCTTTTATTAAATCTGTTAATCCTTCTGCGGCACCAGAAATTGACATTATTGGTGTTTTCAAGTTGTGTGATATTCCACCAATTAATTGACCTAGAGATGCTAGACGTTCTTTTTCCATTAACATATCTTGATTATTTCTTATAGTTTCTAAGTCTTTTTTGTGTTGGGTAATGTCTTTAAATAACATAAGAATTCCTAGATAAGCATCTTGATCATATATTGTATTTATTTCAATAGTAAAATATTTATCTAAATTTTTTACATGATGCTCAAAAGAAATCGATTTATTAGAATTCTGAACTTTTTGTAATGCAGATTGCAATTTTTTTATATTAATATTATATCGTTTGTGTGATTTAAAAAATTCTATTATATTTTTTTCACGAATATCAGTGCCTTTTAAATGCAATGTTTTTAAAAAAGTAGAATTAAAATCTGTAACACAAAAATCCTCATTTAATACAACGAAACTATCAGACATTTTATTTACGATGGTTCGTAAAGCTATTGGAGCTACACCTAAAAATCTAAATTTAAATATTGCTAATGCAAAAAATGCTAATGCAATCATAAAAGTAATTGGTGTTATATAAATTGTCATAGGTATAATATTAAGAGTACCTAATAAATTTGTGATAACAGGAATACTAATTCCTAAAACAATAAATAAAGATTGTTTTGAGAAAAATCCTGAATTTCTGCTTGTTGCTTTTAATAAATAAAAAATTCCAATAAATAATAATAAATATGAATAAATATCATGAATTATTTTATATTTTCCATAAATACAGTCATTAATATTTATAGAATAATATTGATAAAAAAGATGATGATAATCATTTGTCCAAAGTATAATTAATGATAATATTGGAATTACTGTTAAAAGTAAATATTTTTTTGAAAATTTAATTTTTGTTTTTAATAATATTTTTCCTGATAATAATATTCCTATTGGTAAAAAGCATGTTCCAATATAAACGAAATAATCAAAATAAATTGGTTGTATATTTAATGGAGTTGATAGCAAAATTTGTGCTATCAACCCTGTTAAACATATTAATGTGCAAAATAAGCTTAAAGAAAATGCTTCTTGAAGTTGATTTTTATTTGTATTTTTGAATATTAAAAATAGCAAAAATACATTAACGAATGCAGCAATAATTAGTATAATTAAGGTTATATTAAGACTAGTCATTTTTTCCTCCATTAAAATATCTTATGTTTATAAAATAATTAATATATTTTTTAATATAATTATTATTAATCATTGGCCAATTAAAGTCAATAATGTTTAAATATTTTTTAGAAAAGTCTGAAACAGGAATAACATTTGAAATTAGATTTAAGGATTTATTATCATCTAAATCAGTAATAATTCCAGATATATCATCTGATAAATTATTATTATTTAAAAATGTATCAATACAATTTTTAAATTCTTCATCAGATACAGGTTTTATATTTATTCCAATTGAATTTAATATTTCCAAAAGCTTTTTACAAGTTATTGTATTATCATCAAATAAATGGAATACAGTAAATTCTGGATTTGAATCTACAATTTTTATTATTGATTGAGCACAAGTATCTACTGGAGTAAATTCAACAGAATGCTCTAATAATTTTTCTGGAATTACTTTCATTGCTAATAATGATTTTAACCTGTTTACAAAAGCATTTTCGCTTACATTTATTTGGAATACTCCGTCAGAATATCTATTTGTAATATTTCCAATTCTTAGTATGCAAGCATCTAAGCCGGTTTGAATTTTTTCTAAAATTAATTTTTCTGCTTCAAATTTGGTATGAATATATACATTACTAAAATCTTGTCCAATATAAAAGTTTGTTTCATCAAATTTTTGAATTTCTTTTGTTTCATCGAAACTATTTCCTGAAACGCTTAATGTAGAAATATAATATAATTTTTTATTGTATTTATGTGCGAAATTTATAATATTATTAGTTCCGTTAACATTTATATCATAAAAATGTTGATAACTACCAAAATGCTTTACTAAAGCAGCAGAATCGATAATTGTAGTTATATTTTGAGCTAAATATTGTAGCTCGCTTTCAGATAATGTAAATTTCGCATTTGTTATATCTCCAGTAATTACAATAATTCTTTTATCAAAATAATCATCATATTTTTTTCCAAAATAAAAGTTTAAAGTATCTTTTAATCTTTCTTTTGGAGAAGTTAATGATTTTTCTCTAATTAAACAGTAAGCAATTCCGGTGTGAGTTTTTAAAAATTCATCTAAAATATGTGCGCCTAAAAATCCTGTTGCTCCTATAAGTAATATGTTTCCAATATTTGATTTTAATTTATTTATTTTATTAATATTTTTTATATTATTTTTTTCTAATAAATTTGATATATTTGTATAATCATAATTAGATATATCAACTGAATTATTTGTGTCATTATTTTTTTCTGATAATTGTTTAATTGTTGGATATGTAAATATATCTGAGTAAGAAATATTTAATCCTAATTTTACGGCTTCAAGTTGGAATTTTATTGCTAAAAGTGAATCACCGCCAATTTCAAAAAAATTATCATTTATTCCAATTTTTTTAATTCCTAATAATTTAGACCAAATAAATGCTAAGTTTTTTTCAAAATCATTTCGTGGGGCAATATATTTTGGCCTTGAAACGATGAATGAAGTTGGTAAATTTGCTTTATCAATTTTTCCGTTAACGGTTAAAGGAAATTCATCAATCTGCATTAAAAATGTTGGAACCATATAATCAGCTAATTTATTTTTTAAAAATGCAAATAAATCTGTTTTTGAAACTTCTTTATTACTCGTATAATAAGCTACAATATATTTTTTTGAATTTTTAGTATAAATTGTAGTGAAAGATTTATTTATAGTTGGATATTTCATTATCATAGAATTAATTTCGCTTAATTCTATTCTGTGTCCAGATATTTTTACTTGAGAATCGTTTCTTCCTATGAACTTGATTTTTCCATCTGGTAGCCACAAAGCAAGGTCGCCAGTTTTATACATTCTATCACTACTAGCATCATATATATTTTGTAGATAATTTTTTCTATTTTCTTTGTCGTTATTAATATAGCCTAAACCGATTCCTGCACCAGTTATATATAATTCTCCAGGAATTCCAATTGGTTGTAATTGTTTATCTACATTAACAATATAAGCATTATTATTAGATAAAGGATGACCTATTGAAACAATATCATCATTAGAATTATCTAATTCATATTTTAATGCAGTACTACAAATAGTAGTTTCTGTAGGACCATACCCATTTACAATTTGTAATTCTTTATTTAAATTAAAATAATTATTTAATGTGGATTTTTTTATAGGTTCAACTCCAACTAATAATTTATTTATATAAATATTTTCACTGTCTTTTAAAATATTATATACATCATCAAGAATATTTGGTGGAATATATAATCCAGTAATTTTATATTTAATAATATTATTACAATATTTTATTATATCTCTAATTATTTCTTCTGAATAAAGAAATAATTTACAGCCATTTAATATTGGTAAAAATAATTCCCAAATGCTTACATCAAATGATATATTGGTTGATGCGAGAAATGTATCATTATTATTTAATTTATTATTAAATAAATAATTAAAATTATAAATAAAATTAATTAAATTTTTATTGCTAATAATAACTCCTTTAGGTTTTCCTGTGGAACCAGATGTGTAAATAATATATGCAGGGTCAATAGAAGAATATTTTATATTTAAATCTTCTGAATAATCAGCTATATCTTTGTAATTATCTAATATTTCTTTTTTCTTAGTAAATTCAATTTTATTTGCTAAATTTGTATTAGAAATTAGCAAGCTAGCATCACTATTTAATAGCATATAAGATAGCCTATCTTCTGGGTATCTCACATACATTGGCATATATATACAATTTGCTTTTAAAATAGCCCATATACTTATTAAAAGCTCAATTGAACGATTTAAACAAACGCCAACTACTTCATGAGGCTTTAAACCTTGAGCAATTAATTTATTTGCTAATGCAGTAGATTTTTTATCGAGTTCGTTATAAGTTATACTATCATTATCAGTTTCAATTGCTATTTTATCCCCATTTGTTTTAACAATATTTTTAAATAACGAAACAAGAGTTGAATTTTCAGGAAAATCTAATTTATTATTATTGAAATTATTTAATATATATTTTTCTTCTGAATTATCAAGCATATTTATATTTTTTATTAATATATTTTTATTATTTAAAAAATTATTTAAAATATTAATATAATGATTAAATAATCGTTCAATAGAATTATGATTAAATAAATCTGTGCGATATTCAATATTAAAATATTTTTCATTTGGATTAATTTCAAAACTTAAATTAAATTTCGCAATATTTAAATTAGCAGGAATTAATTTTGATTCTTTTCCATTAATTATAAATTTATTGCTTGCAGTATTTTGGTATGTAAACATTGTATTAAATAATTGTGTATTATTTGGAATATTTAATTTTTTTATTAATAAATCATATGGATAAATTCCATTATTTATATCAGATAAAATTTGCTCTTTTATATTATTTAAAAATTCCACAAAAGAAATATTTGAATCTATTTTTGCATCAACACATAAATTATTTACAAACATTCCTATAATATTGTTTGTTTCAGAAATATTTCTGTTTGCAAATGGTGTTCCAACAATTATCTCATTTTGACCTGTATATTTATATAATAAAATAAAATATGCAGAAATAAAAATCATATAAGGTGAAACTTGCAAGTCATTTGCTAATATATTTATTTTATTAATTAATTCATCATTTAAATTTTTAATTAATCTATCACCAACAAAAGATGGTGTTGTTGGGTTAGGGTAATCATATGGTAAATTTAAAGATGGAATTTCTGAACCCTTAAATTTATTTATCCAATAATTTTCTATATTTTTAATTTTATCTGATGATATTAACGAATTTTCCCATATTGAATAATCTTTGTAATCTATAGATAGTGGGCTAATAGTATCATCATTATATAATTTACAAAATTCATCAATTAATATATGCAAAGAAGTTCCATCCATTACAATATGATGAGAATCAAAAAGTAATAGAGTTTTTTCATTATCTAAATAACATAATTGCACTCTTAACAAAGGTGCTTTTTCTAAGTCAAAAGGTTTTGAAAAAGTATTTATAATCTTACTAATATTTTTTTCGGAATTAGTACTCGTTTCAATATTAAAATTAACATTATCTAAAATTTTTTGCTTTACTTCTTCATTGTCTAAGATGAATATTGTTCTGAAACTAGGTTGCTTTCTTATTATTTCTGCAAAACAGTTTTGCACTTTTTTAGCATCTAAAATACTATTAATAAGTATGGCACCTGGTGTATTGTATACTAAGCTATCTTCAGAACTCATTTTACAAGCATAATATATTCTTTTTTGTGCCGAAGAAATAGGGTAAAATTCACTTCTTTCAACATGCTGGATTTTGTCGAAGTTTGTAGAAGTATTAGTTTCTATTAAAGAATCTGATAAATCTTTTATAATAGGATTCTCTAAAATATCTTTGACACTAATATTTAAATTAGTGCTTTCATTAATATGTGTACAAATGCTAATTGCAGATAATGAATCTCCGCCTAATTCAAAGAAAGAATCTTCTATACTTATTTGTTTTATTCCCAACACTTTTCTGAATGCTTTGATTATAATATTATCAATTTGATTTCTAGCCTTAATAATTTCTTTATCATGATAAACTTCATCAGGTATTGGCAAGCTATTAAAGTCAACTTTGCCATTTATATTCATTGGAACTTTGTCTATTTCAATAAAATATTGAGGTATCATATAATAAGGTAGATCAACTTGAAGAGATTTTTTTATGCTATCTATATTAATATTTGCAGATTTAATGTAATAAGCGCATAGAATATCTCTATTATTTTTATTTACTTTTTTTGCAACAATACATGTTTTAATATTTTCATTCTTTAATATTTGTTCTTCTATTTCTCCAAGTTCTACTCTAAAGCCACGTAGCTTTACCTGTTTGTCCATTCTGCCTAGATATTCTAAGTTTCCATCTTTGTGCAAGATTGCTAAATCTCCAGAATGGTAAAGTGTTTCACCATAGTATGAATTTGGAATTAATTTTTGAACGTTTAAATCTTCTCTATTTAAATATCCTTTAAATACACCTTGCCCTAGTACGCACATTTCTCCGGGTACACCGTAAGGTAACATATGCAAATTTTTATCTAATATTAGAACTTCTAAAGTAGGAATAGGTTTACCTATATTAGAAACGTTGGATTTTAAGTCTTTTTCAGTTAATTCTTTAAATGTAACGTGTACAGTTGTTTCTGTGATTCCATACATATTTATTAATTTTGTATTAGGATATTTTATTACCCATTTTTGTATTAATTTTGGCTTTAAAGCTTCTCCACCGAAAATAATATATCTAATTGATAAATTGTTATCGGCTCTTTCTGATTCAGTTGCTAATAAATTATAGAAATACGTTGGTGTTTGATTTAAAACAGTAACATGCTCTTTACGTAATAAATCTAAAAATAGATTTGTATCTTTTGCTACTTTATCAGGCACTAGTACAAGCTTTCCGCCAAATAATAATGCACCATACATTTCCCATACAGAGAAGTCAAATGCTACAGAATGGAACATTGTCCATACATCATTTTCTCCGAAATCGTATAATGGAGAGTCGTTTTTAAATAATCGCACAACATTTCTATGGCATAGCATTGCGCCTTTAGGCTTACCAGTAGAACCTGAGGTATAAATTATATAAATTAAATCCTCTGGAGAAATTGATATTCCTAAATTAGTAGAATCTAGTGAATAAATATTTGTTTTATTTAAATCAATACATAATTTAGGAATGGTAGTAATAATAGCATCTACCATAGAGTCTACAGTTAAAAGGAATTTAGCACCACTATCAGACAACATATATTCTACTCTTTCTTGAGGGTATGATATGTTGATAGGTAAGTATGTACAGCCAGCTTTTATTATTGCTAAAATTCCAACTATCATTTCAAAGCTCTTATCAACTCTTATACCAATAACATTGCCTTTTTTTACTCCATTATTTAATAAATAACGGGCAAGCTGATTAGCTTTTTTATTTAAGTTTCCATAGGTTAGACTCTCGTCATTAAATGAAACTGCTATATTATTAGGTGTTACATTTGCTTGTTCTTCAAATAAATCTACTATTGTTTTATTTTTTGGAAAGCCAATATTAGGTTTATTTATTTTATATAATAATTCGTTTTTCTCATCTTCTGTTACGATCTCTATATCTTTAACAGGAATAGCTTCATTAGCTAAAATTTGCTCAATCATAAATAATATACGATTATGAGTATCTACAATATCTCTATCACAATATTTAGGCACGCTATAGTCATATAAAATATTTAAACTACCACTATTGCTGTAATCAACTATATGAATTTGTAAGTCATCAGCAACAGTGCCATTAAATGTCCAATGAGTAGCACAATCCATATATTCGTTTACAGTTCTAGTAATTTGGTAAGATAGTATTACACTATATAAATTTGGTAAAGAAGAGTCTTTTTGCCTCAAATCTTCCAATAATTTTTGATAAGGATAGCGTTGATGTCTAAGCATTGATAGTGAATCTTTAGAAATTTTTTGAGTAAATTCATAGAAGCTAGAATTGTTTTCTATATTAATAAGAAATGGTACAGTACTAACAAACATACCATTAGTATTTTTGTCAGAGAAATTAGTTCTATTTAAAATGGGAGTACCAATTACCAAGTTATCTAAATTAGAAACTCGGCTAAGGTATATTGAAAAAATCGACATAAAAAAATTGTATACAGAAATTTTGTAAGTTTTACAAAATTTATTTATTTGGTCCATAATATTTTTAGGAATATTGAATTCTTTTCTATTTGCAGAACAGCTAACTTTTGATACTTTTCTATAAGAAGTGCTTGGAATAGTTGCTAATTCTGGAACTGTAGTAAATAAATTGTTCCAATATTCTTGGTCTTTAATAAAAGAATCGCTTTTCATGTATTGCAATTCTTTATCAATATAATCTTTATAAGAATATGTATTTTCTGGAATTTCTATATCGTGAATTAATTTATAATATGTATCAACAATTTGCTTACATATTAGACCGAAAGTCCAAGAGTCAGCCAATAAATGATGCATTTTTACAATAACACCACCATGGCTATTAGGAAATCTAAATATTTTTATTTCAAATAATTGATTATCTGAAATAGAAAGAATTTGCTTTGCAAAATTATCTTCATAAGAAGTTAATTCGTCTTCATTTGCAATGTCAACAATATCAGCAGTATAGTTTAAATCATTTACAAAATACTGTTTTACTGTGTTTTCTGTGGTTGATATTTTTATCTTAAAGTTATCATGTGTGTTAATTAAAATATTTACAGAGTGTACAAGTTTTTGAAAGTCTAATTTTTCTTTGATATAAACTGTACCACAAATATTATTAATAGGGTTTCCATTATAATATTGCTCTGTAATCCAAATATTTTTTTGAGGGTTTGTTAAATCGTACAATACTTTGTTCATATAATCACCTTAATTTTTTAATATTCCTTATTTGTATCACTTTTTCATTATAGCATAAAAACAGTCAAAATATCAATAGTTTTGGAAAAACATGGTAAAAACAAAATGAATAAGTATTAATTTACTAATAAATAAAAAATATAATTGAATAGATATGGAAAAATAGGGAAAAACATAAACAAGGTGAGGTTATATGAGAAAATACGAAAATAAAAAAACAAAGAAAAAATTAGGGATAATAAAGTCGTTAGAAATAATTGTTTTAATTATATTAATAATATCATTTGCAGTATTAGCATATTGTGTATATGTTTCATTTAAATTTGATAAATCTACAGAGAATTCTAGTTATAAGGCAACAGAACTTTCAACTCAAGTGGGAGCTAACAATGCTCTAAAGGAAAATACAGATATTTCTAATACAATTGAAAAAGTAAATAGTGCTGTTGTTGGAGTTGCTAAACTTAGAAATATAGGTAGCACGATTTTTTTGAGTGATGGAGTAGAATCTTTGGGATTAGGTACGGGTTTTATCGTTTCTGATGATGGCTATATATTAACAAATGAACACGTATCAGGCAGTAAATATTCCTCTTGTTATGTCACCCTAGAAGATGGAAAAACATATACAGGGAGTGTAGTTTGGTCGGATAGTGATATAGATATTAGTATAGTAAAAATTTCTGCAAATAATTTACATTTTTTGGAATTAGGTGATTCTAATAATTTGAAAATAGCTCAGAGTGTTTATGCTATAGGTAATCCTATAGGTTCAGAGTTTCAAAGGACTGTAACGGCAGGGATAATAAGCGGATTAAATAGAACTATAAAATTAGAGGAGAATAACAACACTTCTTATATGGAAGATTTAATTCAGACTGATGCAACTATAAATCCTGGAAATAGCGGGGGACCGCTGATTAATATAGATGGAGAAGTGATAGGAATAAATACTGTAAAAATTACTTCTGCAGAGGGAATTGGATTTGCCTCTCCAATAAATATAGTAAAGCCGATTTTAAATAAATTAATAAATGGAGAAGATTTTAATCAAGCTACTTTAGGTGTATTTGCTTATGACAAAAATATAATTCCATATATTAATCAAGATTTAGGAATATCACAAAATTTTGATAGTGGAATATATGTGGCAAAAGTAATAAAGAATTCACCAGCATATAAAGAGGGAATAAAAGAGGGAGATATTATATTACAAATAGATGATGTGAAACTGGAAAAAATGGCTGAATTGAGAGAATATATATATTCTAAGAAACCTGGAGATGAGGTGAGAATTATATATTTAAAAAATAATAAAAAGACAGAAATAAAATTAAAATTAGCAAAAAAATAAAAAGGAGCTTGTAAAAAGCTCCTTTTTCTGGTCGAGGTGACAGGGATCGAACCTGCGACCTCATGGTCCCAAACCACGCGCGCTACCAACTGCGCTACACCTCGATTATTATTTGTAACAAGTACTTATTAAATATAGCACAAATATGAGCGATTTGCAAGATGTTTTTATAAAAAATAAATAAATTTCTCAAAAAACTAATAAAACTATTGAAAAAAAAACAAAATACAAGTATAATAAATAGGCAAATGCATTTGTAGCTTAGCTGGATAGAGCGTTCGGCTACGAACCGGAAGGTCGGGGGTTCGAATCCCTCCAGATGCACCAATAAAAAATCAATCAGAAAATAAAATCTGGTTGATTTTTCGTCGTCTAAAAACAATATTAAAATCATCCAAATAAAAAGATAAAATTAGCAGAGTTAGAAGAATATTTAAAAAATATATAAACATTATTTTGATTTGCTTTTTCAATCAAAATATGTTATAATAAATTTAATCTATTGTATTTTACACAACAAAGTACAGAAGAAATTAATCATTTTTTTCTGGAGGGGTTGTGTAAAACCTCCAGAAGATAATTTTAGGAGGTAAGCAGTATGGTAAAGGTTATAGTTTTTGAAAAAAATGGTGAAATTCGGTTAGCAACTTTAATCGATGACGACAAAAGCGTATGCAGAGAGAATTTCACAGATGTTGTTCCGTGTCCTGAGGAATTGTTGGCTTGTGTGCCGAGCGAGATTGCAGAGTTCTGCAAAGAAACGGCACCACAATACCTGTACTTCAATTTTGAAGGCAAGTGGGAATCAACTAAAGATCCTATACACCTTAACTAGTATTGGTTTCTCCATCACATGTGTAACTAATCATGTGGTGGAGTGACTATTTATTGTTACAAATTCTATATGTTATTTTTGTTAAAAGTATTGATAATTAAAGAAAATTATGTTAAAGTAAAAACAATGAATTGATTGATATTCGTATCAATCGTCAAGAGAGCCGAAAAAAGTTGTAGATAACTACGTCAACGGCACCATTATATAATTTTTATATACATTTAACAATTATTTGCCAATTTCAAAAGAGAAATTGGTATTTTTTATTAGGAGGAAAATATGATATATCCTGAATTTATAAAAAAAGGCGATACGATAGGAGTTACAGCTCCATCAGCTGGAAGTGAAAATGAGATAGATATAAAAAAATTAAATATGGCGGAAGAAAAGCTTAAAGATCTAGGTTTTACAATAGAAGAAACCGAGAATTGCAGAAAAGATACTGGAACAGGCAGAAGTGCAAGTAAAGAAGAAAGAGCAAAGCAATTGAACAAGCTGTTTATAGATGAGAAAACAAAAGCAATAATTGGATTAGCTGGAGGCGAGTTTTTAATAGAAATGCTTCCATATGTGGATTTTAAAAATATTTTAAATAATCCTAAATGGTTGCAAGGCTATTCAGATATAACAGGTTTATTGTTTCCAATTACTACAATGCTAAACCTGGCTACGATCTATTCAAACAATTTTAAAACATTTGCTATGAAGGATTGGCACAGGTCTATAAAGGAAAATTTAGAAATATTACAGGGGAATTTAATCAAGCAATATAGTTATGATTTGTATGAAGATATAAGAGCAGAGAGAATAAATGGGGATGAGCCATATAACTTAACAGAAAAAGTTAGATGGGAAGGGATAAATGAAGAAGAAAATATTAAAATGCAAGGCAGAATGATAGGCGGTTGCTTAGATGTGATTTTGTGCTTAATTGGAACAAAATATGATAATACAAAAAATTTTATTGAAAAATATAAGAAAGATGGAATTATATGGTTCCTTGATAATTGTGAATTAAGTAGTGAAAGTTTAGTAAGAGCAATGTTTCAATTAAAGGAAGCAGGATATTTTAAATATACGAAAGGAATTGTTTTTGGAAGAAGTGGAATAGAAAAAAGTTGTTATAATATTAGCTTTAAAAATGCGATAAAAAGTTCATTAGAAGAATTAAATGTTCCTATTATAATTAATGCTGATATTGGGCATAAACCGCCGCAAATGACTATTATAAATGGCGCAATAGCTAGAATAGAATTGAATGCAGGAAAAGGAAGTATAGAATTCAAATTAAAATAAAGTGTAGAAGCCTACACTTTATTTTAATGTTATGGACCTACTGCCACTATTTTATTATGTGGATTGTAGGTATCTCTTGAGATACATTCGGTAGAAACTACATTTCCAGTAGAATCGTATAATGTTTTGTATGTGGCGGTTTTACAGCCGTTTGAACCGTTAGAAATTACACGGGTTTGGCCAGTGGCTAAAGATGAATCGGTTTGATAAACTGTTTGCGCATAAACTGTTGAAAGATATTGTGCGTCTAATACCACTTTGTAATCGTTGTCGGTTTTTAATCCGTAAATATAGATTCTTAGAATTTTGCCTGAAGTATCACAAACTATTTTTATTGGATAATTTCTATTATTTGTAAATTTAAAATCTGGACCACCCCATGATACGGTAGCATCTAAACCAGGTTTTACATATGAAGGTTTAAAGCCATGATTTGTTCTTTCGGTGATTTCCAAGTTTGCATATAATACTGCATTATAAAGAGTTGATGAAACTTGGCATATTCCTCCACCGTATTCTTGAACTACTTTTCCATTTAAATATGCAGGAGCTTCTTTAAATCCAGCAGCTTTAGTACGCTGACCAACAACTTGGTTGTAAGAAAATGTTTCTCCAGGCATTAAAACAACTCCATTTATCTTCGAAGCAGAAAGCGAAATATTGGTAGAACGGTTGCTATTACTGCTTGTAAAAGAAGTAGAGAAGCTAGATAATAAATCTGGAAAAGCCTCTGCGTCTAATTGATTTGTAGTTACAGAAGGATATAAAATTTTTAAAGGAATAGTATATTCTTCTTGATATGTACTAACTATATTTTTAGCGTCATCTAGTGAAATATTGAAATCTAATCCATTTGATGAAGGATAAACAACATATGGATTTGTTTGGTAGTAAGCATCAACAGGTTGCTTATGAACTTCTGTGTAGATAGAATCAATATCAATATTTTTGGCTGAAACAGGCGTTACAGGTATAGATATTGAAATATTATCTGTACTATTTGTTAATAAAAATAATATTTCATGTATTAGTGAATCAGAATCTACAATGAAGCCATCCTTGCCATTAGAAATAATTAAGGAAGTTCCATCAATAGAATAGCTAGGATTAATTACTGCATCTGGCAAATTTGAATTTATTTCAGTTACTAAATTATCATATAATTCGGTATCATAGTAAATGCTAGGTCCTATATTAAGATTGGTGCTTAAGGCATTAAGAATTGTGAAATTGTTTATAAAAATATTGCTTGATCTGCCTAAAGCAAAAGCATTTTCTACAGCAAGGTCTGTATCAAAAGACATATTAATTTGAGAAGGCGATATGGTAATAGAATAATCTTTGTGAGATAGAGTAATTTCCTTAGATAATTGTTTTTTTATTTCTTCAGAAATTTTTGCTTTTGCTTCATCTTTTGTTAATCCAGAAACAGAAATACCTTGTATGTAAATACCTGAAATAATGGTATCTTTATGTATATTCAACAAAGCAAATATAGTAGAAAAAAATAGGGCTATTATAATTAATATTGATAAAGGCAAAAAAACAAAAAGAAAAACCTTTTTGCCTTTATGTTTTTTTTCAGATTGCGTTTGTTTTATTATTTGCTCTGCATCTTGTAAAATCTGTTGTTCCTCAGATAATTCTTCAAAATCCGTGCTTATTTGACTATCTTGTAATTTATTCATCATATTTCTCCAAAATTTTATTCTTCTATATTAAACTATAAAAAATAACATTTGTAAAGAATATGTATTATTAATAATAAATATTATAAAAAACGAAAATAATACTAGAAAAAGTAATAATAAAATGATATACTTTCAACAAAAAAGAGAGGAGAAATTGATTATGATTGAAAAAGAACAAGCTGAAGAGTTAAGAAAAAAATTATTTGATGAAAAAAATAATGGCTGGGAAAACACTTCAGAAGAAGAGAAAAAACAAATATTTGAGTACAGCGATAAATATATGGAATTTTTAAACAGTTCTAAAACAGAAAGAGAGATTGTGGCAAATTCATTAGAAATTGCAATGGCAAATGGATTTAAAGACATAGAAGAGTACGAAACGCTAGAATCAGGAGACAAAGTTTATTTCGTAAATAGAGAGAAGAATTTGTTTTTAGCAGTAATAGGAAAAGAAGATATAGAAAATGGAATAAATATAATAGGATCACATGCAGATTCACCAAGATTGGATTTAAAACCAAACCCAGTATATGAAGACAATGGATTTGCTTATTTTAAAACACACTACTATGGTGGTATAAAGAAATATCAATGGACAACTATACCACTTGCAATTCATGGGGTTATAGCAAAGGCTAATGGTGAAAAAATAAAGATAAATATTGGTGAAAATGAAGAAGATCCAATATTTACAATTACAGATTTACTACCACATTTGGCTCAAGAACAAATGCAAAAAAAATTAAAAGATGGTGTTGAGGGCGAGAATCTAAACTTATTAATAGGAAGCATACCATTTGATTGTAAAGATATTTCAGAAAAAGTAAAATTAAATATATTAAATTTACTAAATAAAAAATATGGAATAGTAGAAAAAGACTTTTTAAGTGCAGAAATAGAATTGGTACCAGCATTTAAATGCAGAAGCCTAGGATTTGACGAGAGCTTAATTGCAGGATACGGACAAGATGATAAAGTATCAGTATATACTTCTTTAACAGCAATATTAAATATAGAAAATCCAGAAAAAACAGCTGTATGCATATTTGCAGACAAAGAAGAAATAGGTAGCATGGGCAATACAGGAATGGAATCAAATGTGTTTAGCACATTTATGTCAGAAATATTAAATAAAATGAATGCAAACAGACCAAATTTATTGGATAAAATGTTTTGTAACTCAAAAATGCTATCAGCAGATGTAGATGCTGGTTTTGATCCAATTTATGCATCAGTATCAGATACACACAATGCTTCTTATTTAAATAAAGGAGTTGGAATTGCTAAATACACTGGAGTTGCTGGAAAAGCTAATGGCTCAGATGCAAACGCGGAATTTGTAGCATATGTTCGCAATATATTTGAAACAAAAGGAGTAACATATCAAATTGCAGAACTTGGAAGAGTTGATTTGGGCGGTGGCGGAACAATCGCATACATTTTAGCTAATAAAGGAGTTGATGTGTTGGATTGTGGAGTTCCAGTATTATCAATGCATGCACCTTATGAAGTAACAAGTAAATATGACGTTTACCAAGCATATAGAGGATATGAAGCTTTTTTCAAAGCTTAAGTTAAAAAATATAAATAAAAACCACCCGTTTTACGAGTGGTTTTTTATAGGTTTTGCATAAAATTTTATGGTGAGCCAGAAGGGATTCGAACCCCCGACCCCAGGCTTAGAAGGCCTGTGCTCTATCCAACTGAGCTACTGACCCATAACTCAAATGCAAGATATATTATAATGCGAAAAAATACATTTGTCAATGGTTTAAATAAAATTTCAAAAAATATAGAAATTTTTTGAAATATAGTATAGAATATACTATATAAAATATTAAGGGAGTATCTGATGAAGAAAAACGTATTTCACAAAATAATATGGTATATAGTAATTTTTAGCTTAATAGGCTTGTTTATAGAAATAATGATGGGATTTTTATCAACAGATAATAGAAGAGGATGTATATTAGGACCTCTATGCGTAATATATGGAATTTGCGCTACGGTTTTAATATTCTCACTTCAAAATTTTAAAAATAGCATAGTTAAAATATTTATTTGGGGAGCCGCAGAAGGAACGTTAATGCAATTTTTGATAAGTTTTGCATTTGAGGCAGCGTTTGGAATAAGATTTTGGAATTATACTAATATGGGAAATGTAAATGGAAGAATATGTATTGCGTATGCAGTCTTGTGGGGAGCAATTTCAATAGTATTAGTTGAAATTGCAAGCAAAATACTTGATAAAGCAATAGATAAAATCCAAGGAAGAAAAAAAGTAATTATAGATACAATACTAACAATATTAATCGTTGCAGAAACCTTATTCACAGTTTGGGGTATATATGTGTATAAAGCAAGGGCAAAAATGATATATAATGATGTTGTAATATTTGAAGAGAAAAATGCAATTGGAAAATTGGGAGATAAAATATTTACGAATGAAATAATGAAAAAAGTATTTCCTAATATAAGATTTTTAGATGAAGAAAAAAATGAAATATGGATAAAAGAATTGATGAAATAAGAAAAGGGGTTATAAGCATAAAACTTATAATCCCTCCTTTATTTTGGTAAAACAATTTTTGAATTTTTTTTTCTAGCTCTATATAAAGTTATTTTATTACCAACTGATTGCACAAAAATAGAATTTGTGGCTTCAGATATTTCTATTCCTAATGGTTTAACAGCATCAGGAGCAGTATCTAAAACACTAATTTTAATTAGCTCTCTTGCTTCTAGAGCATCATCTATTTGTTTTATTAAATTTTCAGATATTCCATTTTTTCCTATTTGAAAAATAGGAGTTATAGAATTTGCTAATCCTCTTAAATAAGCTCTTTGTTTACTTGTCATAATTTCCTCCACTATTTTAATACTTAATATAATACCAAAAAAATGAATTTTTTGCAACAGTTTAATTATTGTGTGAAATCTTTGTGAAAAATTATAGAAGTATATTGCACCAGTAAAATTATAGTGATAATATTTAATTATTATTTAGGGAAATAAGAGATTGGAGGAAAAAAACAGTGATAGAAATTACTAATGTTACAAAAAAGTATGGTAATTTTACAGCAGTAGATGATATAAGCTTTACCATACAAAATGGAGAAATCATTGGATTTCTTGGACCAAACGGTGCAGGGAAAAGCACTACAATGAATATGATAACAGGCTACATAGAGCCAACAGAAGGTACGATTACTGTAAATGGTTATGATATTCAGAAAAAACCTCAAAAAGCAAAAAAACAAATAGGTTATATGCCAGAGGGGGTGCCATTATACCAAGATTTAACAGTAAAAGAATTTGTAACATATATGGCTGAATTAAAAAAAGTAGACAAAAAAGTAAAGAAAGAAGAAGTAGAAAAAGCCTTAACAGAAACTGGAATAAAAGATGTTGAAAAGAAACTAATTAGAAATTTATCTAGAGGTTATAAGCAAAGAGTAAGCATGGCAGGAGCCTTAGTAGGAAGCCCAGATGTACTTATACTAGATGAGCCAACAGTAGGCTTGGACCCAAAGCAAATAACAGAAATAAGAAGCTTAATAAAAGAATTAGGGAAAGAACATACAGTAATATTAAGCTCACATATTTTATCTGAAGTAAGCCAATTGTGTGAAAGAGTAATAATTATAAATAAAGGAAAAATAGTAGCAATTGATACTCCAGAAAATCTAGAAAAAGCTACACAAGAAAAGAATATTATTTTAGTAACTGTTGAAGATAAACAAAATAAAATGAAAGAAATAAATACTTTAATTCCAGAGATAGCAAAATGTGAAGAAGTAAAAGATAATGGCGATGGAACAAAGCAATACATGATAGAAGCCAAAAAAAATGCAGATTTGCGTAAGCAATTATTCGAAGTATTGCCTAAAAATGATATTACAATATTTGAATTAAAGAAGGCAGAAACATCTTTAGAAGATGCATTTATAACTTTAATAAATAAAAGCTCAGAAAAAGCAAAAAAAGAAGGAGGTAAAAAATAATGTTTGCGGTATATAAAAAAGAATTAAAAAGCTATTTCTTATCTCCAATTGGCTATGTTGTGATAGGAATATTTTTATTATGCTTTAGTGTTTTTTTCTATTTAACGGTATTTAATTCAAATACTGTAGATTTAGGAGCATTATATTATTATACAGCTTTATATGGTTTAATAATTATAATACCAATATTAACAATGAGAATATTTGCAGAGGAAAGGAAAAATGGCACAGAACAATTGCTATTAACTTCTCCAACGGGAATGCTAAAAGTAGTGTTTGGAAAATTTTTTGCAGCACTATCTGTAATATTAATTACTTTATTAATATCACTAATGTTTTTTGCGATAATAAGTTATTTTGGAAAACCAAACATTGGAACAACTTTAGTAGCAATTTTAGGATTTATATTTTTAAGCATGGCTGCAATATCTGTAGGAATGTTTGCATCAAGTTTAACAGAAAACCAAATAATTGCAGGGGTAATTACAGTTGCATTTTTAGTAATATCTTTATTTACAAACAATATTAGCTCGTCTTTAGAAGGAATAACACTAATTGATTATTATACAAAATTTGCACAAGGAATAATTTCGATTGAAAATATTATTTCATTGCTATTATTCACATCTGTATTTATTAGTTTAACGATAATTGTAATGCAAAGAAGAAAATTAGTGAAGTAAGGAGAGAAAAAAAGTGAAAAAGAGTAAAGAATTAACAAAAATACAAGATAAGCCAGATGGCAAGATAAAAAAATTCTTTCACAAATGTATAGATGTGTTAAATAAAAAATGGCTAAGAAATGGTGTAAATACATTGTTACTAGTTGCGATAATCATCTTAATTTGTGTGGGTATAACAGTTTTATTAAAAAACATTAATTTACCTGAGATAGATTGTACATCAGATAAAATATATTCATTATCAGAAGAAACCAGAACAAAAATATCTGGAATTGATAAAGATATAAAGATTACATTAATAAATTACGGCAGTAACGAAAACATGAATGATATAATAAAAAAATATAAAGCATTAAATAATAATATAAGTGTTGAAACTATAGATAATTTAGCTTCAAGATCTGATTTAATGACAGAATATTCTTTGAAATCTACAGATACACTAATTATAGTAAGTTCTGGAGATAAAGAATCAACAATTGATGAGTACAGTTTATATACATATGATTACACAACAGGAAAACAAATTGATACAACAGAGGAAGCAATTACAAATGCAATAATAGATGTTACTTCTGATGTAAAACCTAAGGTATATATTATGAATAATCATATAACATACCCAACAAGTTATTATTCAACATTTATGCAAGAACTAAAAGACGATGCAAATGATGTAGAAACATTTGATTTGTTTGTAACAGGCAAAGTTCCTGATGATTGTAGTTGCTTAGTTATAACAACTTTAAAAGAAGACATAACAGAAGCAGAAAAAGATAGCATAACAGAATATATAAACAAAGGTGGAAAAATATTATTGTTATCTGGAGCAAACACAAGAAATGTGGTATTCACTAATTTCCAACAAGTATTGGATTTATATGGAATAACGATAGAAGATGGAGTTGTATTTGAAGGCACTGATACAAATATGTTATACCAATATCCAGACATGATAATAGAAAATACTCAATCTATAAGCAATACAAATATGAATATGACACTAAAAGGTTGCTTTGTAGATGCAGCACCAATAAAAGTTACAGAAGATTCTGAAAAACAAGATGAATTAGGAGTATCTTATGAAACTTTGGCTACAACTTCTAGCACAGCTTTTGTAAGAACAAACTTGAATATAACATCTGTAAATAGAACTAGCCAAGATAGTGAAGCAGGTACACAAACTATAGGGGTACTAGCAACAAAAGAAATAGATGATAATACAACATCAAAATTAATAGTATATTCTGATGAGTTCTTTACAACAGATATGCCAATCCAAATAGGAAATTATCAATATACATTTATAAGTATATGTAATAATAATGATATAGCAGCAAATGCAGTTGCATATTTAAATGAAAAAGAAAATACAATAACAATTAGAAAAAATTATGATACAGTAACATATACTCCTACTAAAGCTGAACAAAAAGTAGTAATGTGCATTATATTTATTACTCCATTTGTAATAATAGCTATAGGCTTAGTTGTAAAAGCTGTAAGAAAAAGAAATAAATAGTATAAAACTAAAATCCCCTCATAAATATTATGAGGGGGCTTTTTATGTGCAATTATAAAAATATATTAAAGGTATTATTTGTTGTATTAGGAACAATTATAGGTGCAGGATTTGCATCTGGAAAAGAAATATATAATTTCTTTGCTGTATATGGATATATGGGAATATTAGGAATTAATATAGCTGGAATATTAACAGGAATTATAATATACAGCACATTAAATGTATGCGAAAAAAGAAAAGTTAAAAATAACAAAGAATTAATGGAAAATATAAATGAGCCGCAATTCTTATATAATATTGTTAATATTTTTTTATTAATATCTTTTTACATTATGATAGCAGGATTTAGTAGCTTTTTTAAGCAGGAATATAATATTTCTACATATATTACTAGCTCTTTACTAGCAATTTTCATGTATTTTATTTTATCACATAAAATGTCTGGAATTATAAAAATAAATGTTCTTCTGGTTCCGTTACTAATAGTAGCAATGATTTTTATCAGCTTTAAATATGGAAATTTGCAAGCTTTAGGTACAGAATCTACAAAGGTTTTACCTTGCACGATAAGTGCAATTCTATATGCTAGCTATAATAGCATTACATTAATTCCAATTTTGATTACACTAAATGATTTAGTACAGAGAAAAAAGGAAAAAGTGATTGTTAGTATTTTATCTGCGATATTTATTATAATATTGGCATTTGGAATTTTTGGAATGCTAATAAATTCTAATATGAATATTAAAAATGTTGAATTGCCAACGATTATGATATTAAATAATAAAATAGAGAAAATAACATACTCAATAGCCATAGAGGTTGCAATATTAACTTCAGCAGTAGCTGCAGGATATGGAGTGTTAGAAAATGTAAAAGAAAAAACAATTGTAGATAATAAAAAATATAAGAGAATAGTTGCTATTATGTGTATAATAAGTATTCCGATATCTACAATAGGATTTGGAAATTTAATTAAAACATTATATCCACTTTTTGGAGCTTTAGGAATTTTGCAAATTGTATTAATATTAAAAAATAGTGTTGCAAAAGTATAGCAAAACTGGTATAAAATAATAAGAATTATATATTTAAAGAGGTAAAAATGAAACCAAAGAAAGACAATGTAACATATATAAATGATTTTAATAAAAAGATAAATAAAAAGAAGCTAATAATAGCTGGAATCTTAGGGGCTATAATATTAATTTGGCTTATATGCTTTATTATATATGCATTTAATGCTCAATTTAGAATGTTTTGCGATATTTATATTTTTAGAAAAGAAATAGAAGAAAATAATGCTACGCAGGTTAAAATATCAGATATAAATGTTTCGAATGTATTTGCTTTTTCAAATTATATTGCAGTAATTAAAGACAATGTAATGACAAAATATAATTCTGCCGGTAATGAGGAGTCAACTCTTAAAATTGAAATAACGAAACCTTTAATTGATACGAATGGAAATTATGCAGCAATAGCAGAAAAATTAGGGCAAAAGATATATTTGGTTAAAAATAATGAGATTGTTTGGGAAAATACTTTGTCTGGAAATATATCAACAGTAGATGTAAATGAAAATGGATATGTATCGGTGATTTTGTCAGGAACTTCATATAAATCTGTAATTATTTTATATGATGAAAATGGCAATGAGTTATTTAAAACATACTTATCTAACACAATTGCAATTAGCTCTGAAATCTCTTCTGATAATAAATATCTAAGTTTTGCAGAGGTTAATACATCAGGAACTTTAATACAATCAAATATAAAAATAATATCAATAGAGAAAGCAAAGCAGATGCCAGCAGATGCTGTGATATATACATACAAAGCAAACGAAAATAGTTTGGTAACCAATATAAAATATCACAAAAATAGATTAGTGTGTATGTATGAAGATTCAATACAAGAAATAGAGAATAATGAGAATAAAGAGGTTACACTATTAAAGGAAAACGACAAAAAAATTACATTTGCAGATATAAATTTATTTGATACAGCATTAAAAATAGTAGAAAATAATGAAGGGTTATTTAATACAAAAACTGAAGTTCAATTAATAAATACGTCAAGCTTAAAATCTAGTGTGTATAATGTTGAAGGGGCTGTCAAATCTGTAAATTGCTATGGAAACAGAATAAGCATTAACTTAGGAGCAGAAGTTCATTTTATAGATAGCAATGGCTGGTTAATTAAAAAATATGTGTCTACACAAGAAATAAGAGGAATAGCAATGAATAACAAAATAGCAGGAATTATCTATAAAAATAAAATAGATATTATAAATTTATAGAGGAGGAAAAATGGGAATTATAGTAGATTTAATTTTAATAGGAATTTTATTAGTTTTTATATTTGCAGGATATAAAAAAGGATTAACTGGAAGCTTATTAAAGCTAATTTCTTTTGCACTATCAATTGTAATAGCATTTGTGTTGTATAAGCCGGTTTCAAATATTATTATAAATAATACACAAATAAATGAAAACATAAAAAGTGCTATAATAAATAATTTCAGCGAAAACAAAAATGAAAATAGCGAAGAGCAAAATAAAATACAAAACTCAATTTTAAATAATGTAAACAAAGAAATAGAGAATGCAACAACAGAAGCAAAAAACACAATAGTAGAACAATCAGCAGAAAGAATATCAACAACGATTATAAATTTGGGCTGTGCGATAATAGTTTTCCTAATTGCAAAAGTTATATTATGGGTAATTAGTTTCTTCATAAAAGGAGTTGCCTCATTTCCAATAATAAAACAAATAGATAAATTGGGAGGAATTGCTTACGGCGTAGTGGAAGGATTAATAATAATATATGCTGTATTAGCAATAATATCATTTGCAAGCCTAGTATGGACAGATAGCACTATGATTCAAGCAATAAACAAATCGGTTTTAGGAAATAATTTCTATAATAATAATATATTGATAAATTTATTTGTTAAATAAAATAAATGCCATTTAAGCAGAATTTTGACGGCTTAAATGGCACTTTTTTTATATGCCAATATTTTTTGATTAGTTTACACTATGTTTTTGAAACTATTTATAAAAATATAAATAATACTTGCAATAAATAAAACACATTGTTATAATAAAAGCAAAATAAAAAATAACATAATGTTTTGCTATTTCCTTAAGTTATATACTTAATGAAGCTATATATCAAAAATTATATTACTAAAGTCCTTGTATTTCAAGTAAAAAATCGAAAAAGTAATTTTTTCATTTTTAACTTATTAAAAACATTTTTGAAAAAGTAATAAATCTTTGAAAGTCAGTTGTTTCAAAAAGTTAGGACGATATTTTTTAGAAAATTTACTTCGTTAAGTATATAACTTAAAGAAAAGGGGAATAATAAAATAAATCATAGAAACAAAGGAGAAAGAAGGGAGAAAATGTATGAAAAAAGAAAAAAATAAAAAGTATGATGGAGGTATAACATTAGTCGCTTTAGTAGTAACAATAGTCATTTTATTAATTCTAGCAGGCGTGAGTTTGAATCTGGTAATAGGTAATGAAGGAATTCTAACAAGAAGTAAAGAGAGCAAAACTAAAACAGAGATAGCAGAAGTAAAAGAAAAAGCCCAATTAGACATAACAGAGATACAAATACTAAATGGAGGAAAGATAACATATAGTGAATTAAAAACAACATTGGAAAAGTAT
>ERZ780141.622-NODE-622-length-25690-cov-8.683402_pt1 | contig 25690 bp, 21 predicted proteins | sample MGYA00433080_ERZ780141 | MGnify/ENA primary metagenome ERZ780141 (study PRJEB29588, sample SAMEA2154047) | human gut metagenome | biome: human gut; feature: human-associated habitat; material: faeces | place: Denmark | collected 2008/2010 ... | reverse complement strand
TTTTTCATAGTTTTACCCCGAAATTCGTTGCACTTCTATTTGGACACTGCAGATTCATAAAAAATCATCACAGCACACTCCAAAGTCTTTCTCTGTAGAAATTTTGCAGACATCCACTCCCAGCCCTTCCATGCGCGGCAACACTCGGCGTTTAAATACCAAAAAAATCCTCTCCCCGAGTGAACGAGGAAAGGATTTGTTATTTTGGAAATCTAATTGATTAAGCGTTCTTTACTTTATCAACGATAGCCTTGAAAGCTGCAGGGTTGTTCATTGCGAGGTCAGCGAGCACCTTGCGGTTGATCTCGATACCAGCTTTGTGAATAAGGCCCATCAACTTAGAGTATGAAAGATCTTCAAGGCGAGCTGCGGCATTGATACGTTGGATCCACAATGCACGGAAGTTGCGCTTTTTGTTCTTTCTGTCACGGTAAGCATATGTCAAACCTTTTTCCCAAGTGTTCTTGGCAACGGTCCACACGTTCTTACGGCAACCAAAATAACCTCTTGTAAGTTTTAAAACTCTTTTTCTACGTGCTCTTGAAGCAACATGATTAACTGATCTAGGCATGTTTTTAAACGATTTTGAATGTTAGCGGCTTTTTTGCTCTTTTATTGCTAAACATTCGGTTAATAAAAAAACTTTAAGAATCTCTTTGTTTAAATCAATTGAAACAATCTAATTGGCTAAGATTACTTCATCACCAACATCTTGCGTACGTTGTTCATATCAGCAACGTCAACAAGTGAGAAGTGAGTCAAGTTTCTCTTTTGCTTCTTAGTCTTCTTAGTCAAGATATGGCTCTTGAAGGCATGTTTTCTCTTGATCTTTCCTGATCCGGTAAGGGTAAACCTTTTTTTGGCACCGGAATTAGTCTTTACCTTTGGCATTTTCTTAAACAGTTTAATAATTTATAGTTTTACAAATAGGGGTTGGGCACTTACATAACCCAACACCCTTCTTTTTTCTTATCTTTGAGATATTACTTCTTCTTTGGAGAAAGCATAATTATCATACGCTTACCCTCAAGCACTGGCATCTGTTCCACCTTGCCATATTCCTCAAGGTCGTTGGCAAAACGAAGTAGCAAAACTTCTCCTTGCTCCTTAAAGAGAATAGAGCGACCTTTGAAGAACACATAGGCTTTCACCTTACTGCCTTCTTTAAGGAATTCCACGGCATGCTTCAACTTGAAGTTGTAGTCGTGATCGTCGGTTTGAGGTCCGAATCTGATTTCCTTCACCACTACTTTTGTAGATTTCGCCTTCTGCTCCTTCAAGCGCTTGCGTTGCTGATACAAGAATTTCTGGTAATCAAGCACACGGCACACCGGAGGCTGAGCGTTTGGTGAAATCTCAATCAAATCGAGTTCCAAATCATCAGCAATCTTCAATGCCTGAGCAATAGGATACACCCCCTGCTCCACATTATCGCCCACAAGGCGCACCTCTTTGGCACGAATGTGTTCATTTATAGCATGTTGGTCGCCTTTATCTCTATCATTTCTACGACCATTTTGTTGCCTATGATCGGCACCCATTGGCTTTTTAGGGCCGGTAAACAATGGTTTTTTCTCCATTCAGTAATATTAAAAGTTCGTCATTGACTCTATTTCACGAGCGAATTCGTCTGCAAAGGTAGTAATTTTTTTCGTACCTTGGTCACCTCCACCCTGTTTTCTTACAGAAACTTCGTCATTTTGTGCTTCTTTTTCGCCAACAATCACCATATATGGAATTCTCTTAAGTTCGTTGTCGCGAATTTTCTTGCCAATTTTCTCATTTCTGTCGTCAACAGATGCACGGATATCTTTCTCTGCCAAGATGTTTACAACCTTTTGTGCATAGTCGTTGTATTTCTCGCTGATTGGCAATACCACAATCTGATCTGGTGCCAACCATAATGGCAATTTGCCTGCAGTGTGTTCGAGCAACACGGCGATGAAACGTTCCATCGAACCGAATGGCGCGCGGTGAATCATCACTGGACGGTGCTTCTTGTTGTCGCTGCCTGTATATTCCAAACCGAAACGCTCTGGCAAGTTATAGTCTACTTGGATAGTACCCAACTGCCAACGGCGTCCGATAGCATCTTTCACCATGAAGTCGAGCTTTGGACCATAGAATGCAGCTTCGCCTTGCACTGTCTTTGCCTTCAAGCCCTTTTCTTCACAAGCTTCGATGATAGCGCGTTCTGCCTTTTCCCAATTTTCGTCTGTACCCACATATTTTGCCTTATTATTAGGGTCGCGAAGTGAGATTTGCGCCTCAAAGTTAGCGAAATTAAGCGCCTTGAAGATATAGAAGATAATATCCATAACCTTCAAGAATTCATCCTTCAACTGCTCAGGTGTGCAATACAAGTGAGCATCATCTTGAGTAAATCCGCGCACACGGGTCAAACCGTGAAGCTCACCACTTTGCTCATAGCGATATACAGTACCGAATTCTGCAAAGCGCAATGGCAGATCCTTATATGAACGTGGTGCAGTCTTGTAAATCTCGCAGTGGTGAGGGCAGTTCATTGGCTTCAAGAAGTATTCTTCGCCCTCTTCTGGAGTGTGAATTGGTTGGAACGAGTCCTTTCCATATTTAGCATAGTGACCCGAAGTAACATAGAGTTGCTTGTTACCGATGTGTGGAGTGATCACTTGCAAATAGCCATAACGCTTCTGAATCTTGCGGAGGAATTGCTCCAAGCGGTCGCGCAATGCTGCGCCCTTTGGCAACCACAATGGAAGACCAGGACCAACGTTTTGCGAGAAAGCAAAGAGTTCCATCTCCTTACCAATCTTGCGGTGGTCGCGCTTCTTTGCTTCTTCAAGGAGTTGCAAATATTCATCAAGCATCGATTTCTTAGGGAATGTAATACCATACACACGCAACATTTGCTTACGCTTTTCATCGCCACGCCAGTAAGCGCCGGCAAGCGACAATATCTTGATAGCCTTGATTGGAGCGGTGTTTGGCAAGTGTGGGCCACGACAAAGGTCGGTGAATGCACCTTGTGTGTAAGTGGTGATGTGGCCATCTTCAAGTTCGCTGATAAGCTCGCACTTGTAGGTTTCTCCACGTTCGCCAAACATCTTCAAAGCATCTTCCTTTGAAATGTCGCGACGAACCACCTCTTCCTTCTTGGCAACCAATTCTGCCATCTTCTTCTCGATTTTCTCGAAATCGGCCGATGTGATTTGGTTTTCACCTGGATCGATATCGTAGTAGAATCCGTTTTCAATTGCCGGACCGATACCGAACTGTATGCCTTGATACAATTCCTGAAGAGCCTCAGCCAAAAGGTGTGCCGAGGTGTGCCAGAAAGCATGCTTGCCTTCAGGATCATCCCACTTGAACAGCTTTATCTCTCCATCGTTACAAATTGGACGAGACAAATCCCATTCTTCTCCATTCAAAGTAGCAGCCAAAACTTCTCGCGCCAAACGAGGGCTGATACTTTCTGCAACCTGCAATGGTGTAGTACCTTGCTCAAATTGCTTTACGCTTCCATCTGGAAATGTTATATTCATCATAATTTCTATTTGTTTTTCGCCGAATAATACAACAACTCGACTTCGTTTTAATTTCGGACGCAAAATTAATCATTAATTACCTAAAAACGAACACTTATCGTCTTTTTTTACCTAAACATCAGCCTTTTTGGTGTTCTTGACTACCTTGACATGCGTTTAAGCACATTATATGATGGCAGAATGCCAAGTTCTCCGGCCTTGCTTAAGTCCGACAAGCCTTTTTCTTTATTGCCCAATCGCAAATACACGAGTCCTCGGTTGTAATAAGCCTCACCAAAATCTGGTTTTATAGCTATCGCTGCCGAATATGCGCTAATGGCAGAAGTTTCGTCTTGCATCATCATATACACGTTACCCTTATCGTAGAGCGCATATACGTTCTTTGGCGAATACTTAAGCGCAGCAACAAAGTCGGCAAGAATCTCTCCGTAGAGCGCAGCATCCTTGCGGCTTTCGAGCATTGCCCTATCCTTCATCGACGCAGCCTGCATGGTGAGCGACTTGCTTTCCGGAGAAGCCACAGCGATGCCCATCTCATGCTTCATATATTTTGCGTAGGCTCTCGCAAAATACGCCAGCGAGAATTTCTCACTCAATGCGATAGCCTTATCCAAATCGGCAATCGCCGCATCTGGATTCTTCACCATCAGCAAATCCATTGCTCGTGCAAAATAGTCTACTGAGCGAGGATTAGAGGTGGCAAGCAGTCCATTGTAATACTCTATCGAGCTAAAATGCTTGTTTATTTCGTCTTCGCTTAGGCGCACGCTTGAGTTTGTGAGAACCAACGTAAACGGCAGCATGCGAGTGTCGTTGATTTCCGTCACATCCTTTATATAGTTTGTGGTTTCACGCAGCTTGCGATTCACGTCGTAATACGACACATAGAACATTGGCTCAGGGTCGATTTGATAATTATTATCCTGAATGCGACCACGAGTCTTGTTCTCATATTTTGGAGTGATTTTGCTATCGGTCTCCACAGTGAGAAGCGTATTAAACTTGTTCATCACAGCCGATTCGCTTTCCACCTCCTCATTGGCCTGCTGTTCGTCCTTTTCCGGATCGTATTCAGCCACCTTTTTCTTCTTTTTCCACAATGCGCGCGAGCGATTGTAATCGCGCTCTCCACCAGCCATATCGCCCATTCGGCGCTTACACTCGCTGCGGGCAAATAGACCAGCCTCAAAGTCGGGGTATCTATTCAGCACCACATCATAGTCGGCTATCGCCTTGGCATACTGGCCAGTCTTATAATAGAGCAATGCACGGTTGTAGCGCGCGAGGAAATTATTCGGGTCGCTACCGAGCACGTAGGTGAAGTCGCGTATCGCCTTGTCGTTTTCGCTCACCTCCACGTTGAGCAAGCCACGGTTGAAGTGCGCAGTCACATTCGTTGGCTCAAGATCTACGGCATAATCATAATCTGCCATCGCACCAAAAAAGTCCTCAAGCTTATATTTCAAGAATCCACGATTGATGAAATACCCTGCATAATGAGGCTCCAACTTGATTGCCTCATCCATGTCGGCAAGCGCCGCCTTATAATCGTTGTCGTGATACATAGATATCTGCGAACGTATCACGTATGCCGTAGGGATAGTCTTGTCGAGCGAAATACATTTATTCACATCGGCCAACGCCGACACCGTATCGCCCTTTTCGAGCATCAACTGCGAGCGTGCAAGATAAGCCTTCTCAAACTTAGGATACATCTTTAGCAGCGCATCGTATGTTGCCATCGATCCGTCATAGTCCTTCAAGTCTTCTTGGCAAATCGCTTTATTTATAAGGAACACCTTTTCCTCCGGCAGATATTTCAATCCCATATTATAGTCAGAAACCGCCTCTTTATATTTCTTCAGCGTCTGTCGGGCGATGCCGCGCACCTGATAGGCATCCACAATAAACGGATTGATTTCGATAGCCTTGTCGCAGTCCTGCTCAGCTCCCTGATAGTCGTCAAGGTTGATCTTAGCCACAGCACGATAGAAATATGGCTCGGCAAGATATGGTTTTGCCTTGATTACTTGATTGAAATACTGTATCGAAAGCACGTAATCTTCAAAATACAACGCATTGCGCCCGATGTTAAGCACCTGCTCAGTGTTTATCTGAGCATCCGCCTTAAAGGGCAACAACGACAAAACAATTACATATATAATATATAATCCACGTGGGATGCGAATATTCTTCATCTTTCAGTATAATTCTATTTTTGTGCAAAGATATTACCTATAATGCCTCCACAACTCGGCTTTAATAAAGTTTAACTACTTATTTGACCACAAAAACCACTTATCAGCCCCGCACAAGACCGAAAATTGCAAAAAAATAGCGAAATTTGAATTTTGAAAATTTCACAACTCAAATAATGATGAAAAAGACCATAACAATCATAACTCTTATATGCCTTATGCTTGCACCTGCGGGCATCGAGGCGAAAAAGAAAAAGAAGAATAAGAAAACCAACATTGAGCAAGTAGCCACAGTGGCTCCTGAGCAAAAAGAGGAAATCAAGGCATTTGTGTTTAGCAACCCAACGGTGCAATTATCAGGAGAATGGACTATCAAGAAAGTCCGTAACAAGAACATCACCACAAGCGAACGTGCCTACCTCAACTTCGACGTCACCAATGCTCGCCTATACGGAAGCAACGGTTGCAACGTGATCAACGGTGCGTTTGCTCTCAACGGCACTGGCATCATCTTTAACCACATTACCACCACTCACAAATCATGTAACAACAACTCTGCCAGCAGAAACATAATGAAGGCCATCTCGGAAACAACCAACCTGCTTATCGAAGAGGAAAAAGGCATAGAATATCTCGTACTTCGCAGCAAAAACAACCACGAAACACTGCGATTGAAGCGCAACAATTTTGACTTTGCCAACGGCGCCTGGACTGTGAAAGAAATTGCCGACGCTGACATTTCAAACAGCGACATGCGTTTGGTAATCGACACTGACCAACTAAGCATCCATGGCAACACCGGATGCAATATCATCAACGGCGTGATCACCATTGATGGCGACAAATATCACGCCATCCAGTTTGAGGACATTGTGTCTACCCGCAAGCCTTGCCAAAACATCTCTAACGAAACGGCTCTGCTTGTAGCGCTCGAAGAGGCTGTTAGCGCTCGCCTCGCCGACAAAAACACCCTACAACTGATCGACAATAAAGGCAACGTGGTGGCAACCCTATCTCGCCTCAAAATCACCAAATGACACTCCATATAGCGTAAAGTCTCCGCAGAAAATACAGCCCGGCCAGAATCCACTTTGAACAGCACCCCCAAAGTTTTGTGTATCTAACTTTTGGGGTGCAGTTCATTCAGTTTCAGCCGGGCTTTTTTGTGTATTATCGCAAATCCACGTTTATGCAAAAAACAATGTGAGTCCATCTTTTCGACGAACTCACACCTTATAATAATGTTATACTCTCTCTTTTTCCTACTGCCTTATTTATAGGCCCTCACCTTCGATGCCTTCGAGCGACGACAATTCATCATCCTCATAGCCTTGGTCACCATAGAAGTCTTCATCCATGTCGCCAACAGCTGTGGCAGCGGCATCCACCTTACTATCAAAGGTGTTAATGTCCATCAACTGTACTGGAGCCTTGCCTTCCTTACGTTGACACAAAGGATCGTGAAGTATCTTACCAGTCACGATTTCCTTCATCTCCATATAGAAGCAACGGCCTGTGACATAATCAAACATAAACATCAATTTTTGACCCTCATCTTCTATGAGCTCACTCAATTGAGTATCTTCCATCAACCAAACGTCATCGTCGGTATCGTCGTCCATTTCCATCAAAGTGACTTCGGTACGTTTTGTCCAATCATCATCACAAATAAAGAATGAATCAAGCTGATTTTTGTCATAACCAACCGAATCAAGAATGGTATTTCTCAATCTCATAAAAGTGTCGTCAGAATCAATCAAAATTTCCAACTTGAAGTTTTCTACTTCATCTGAAACAATACGAAATTTGTATAGCATAATCTTTTATTGTGTTATCTAATTTGCACTGCGAAATTAATAACAAAAAACTGATTTGATACTATATTTTTCGAAATATTTTTCCACTATTTTGCACTTTTTCAAAAGAGTTTTCAACAACTCCAAAACTATAACAAAAATCCGCTCATAAGCAAATATGAGCGGACTTTTTTATCCTAAAAATAATCTTAAAATTAATGATTTTTTATTTCAAGATTTCATATTTTTTGAATACCTTTTCAATTTTTTCGAGGGCGTACTCTACTTGCGCCTTTGTGTGAGTAGCCATCAGGCTGAATCGTATCAAAGTGTCGCTTGGAGCAACGGCTGGCGAAACAACTGGGTTAACGAAGATTCCTTCTTTAAGCAAATCTGTAGTCACCATAAAGGTCTTTGCGTTATCGCGGATATAAAGTGGGATAATCGGAGTAGAAGTATGACCGATTTCACAGCCCATTTGACGGAAACCTTCAAGAGCGAAGTTTGTAACCTTCCAAAGGTTTTCTTGGCGCTCTGGCTCTGCAATCATGATATCAATTGCCTTGCTTGCTGCTGCGGTAGACGCAGGAGTGATGCTGGCAGTGAAGATATATGAGCGAGAGTGGTGACGCAAGAAGTTAGCAACATTCTTGTCGCAAGCGATAAATCCGCCCAATGATGCAAACGACTTGCTGAATGTACCCATCACGAGGTCAACATCATCTGTTACACCGAAGTGGTCGCAAGTACCACGACCGCCCTTACCAAACACACCTATACCGTGAGCTTCGTCCACCATCACGCTTGCATTGTATTGCTTAGCCAAGCGAACGATTTCTGGCAAATTTGCCACGTCACCTTCCATTGAGAACACACCGTCTGTTACGATAAGCTTAATCTTATCTGGATCGCACTTCTTGAGTTGTTCCTCAAGCGATTCCATGTCGTTGTGCTTATACTTCAATGAATTTGAGAATGACAAACGACGGCCTTCGATGATTGATGCATGGTCTTGTTCATCCCAAATGATATAGTCGTTACGGCCTGTAAGTGTTGATACCACACCAAGGTTTACTTCAAAACCTGTTGAGTAAATCAAAACGTCTTCTTTGCCGATATAGTTAGCAATCTTTGCTTCAAGTTCTTTGTGAATGTCTAATGTTCCATTCAAGAATGGTGAGCCAGCACATCCAGTACCGTACTTCTTGATAGCCTCAATTGCAGCTTCGTGCACACGAGGGTCGTTAACCAATCCTGAGTAGCAATTAGAGCCGAACATCAAAACTTTCTTTCCATCAATAAGTACTTCTGTGTTTTGTTCGCTCGAAATTGCTCTAAAGTATGGGTATACACCTAAAGCTTTATACTTTTGGGGTTCATTGTATTGACCCAACTTCTCACTTAATAAATTCATAGTTTATACAGGGTTTTAATCTTATTTACAACTATCTGCAATTCCACATTGCAGAGTGCAAAGTTACAAATAAAATCTCAAACACATATAATTTCTCTTTCAAAAAAGCACAATTAAGTGTTTATGTGCACACAAAAAAAGTTAATGATGTATCAAAATCGCACTAATCATCAAATATTGTGCATCTTCTTTAAGCAAAACGTGCGCTTTGGTTAACACTTGGCTTTATACCGACAAATCCTTTATCACGCACCCTTCATCACACAGAAAAGCAATGCGGCGTGCAGCCTTTCATCAACCAAGAGCCACACACCGCACCACGCTTTATGTCAAAATAATATTATTACTTAAATGCATTCCATCCTTGTGCCGTAAGCGCGATTTCGTTATCATCACGGCTCACAAGACAGCAGCCCAATTCTGGCTTCGTAATTCGACCAATAATTTTTGCCGACTTCATAGATGCCACCTTCTCATGATCCACAAGAGGCACTGTGAACAGCAGTTCATAATCCTCGCCGCCATTGAGTGCAGCGGTATAGAGGTTCATATTGAATTCCTCTGCCATCAACGCAGTCTGATAATCAATAGGAATACGGTCTTCATAGATGCGACATCCCGTCTTACTTGCCTTGCAAATGTGCAACAACTCCGACGACAAGCCATCGCTAACGTCCATCATTGCAGTAGGCTTCACGCCAAGCTCTGCCAATTCGGCAATCACATCTTTTCTCGCTTCTGGCTTAAGTTGGCGCTCAAGAAGGTATTCCCTACCCTCAAATGCTGGTTGGAAATCTTTACCCATACCCTTGCTCACATTCAACTCGCGCTCAAGAAGCTGCAAGCCCATGTATGCAGCGCCAAGGTCACCACTCACGCATATCAAATCGGTATCGCGAGCGCCATTGCGGTAAACAATCTTGTCTTCTTCGCCTTCGCCAATGCAGGTTATGCTTATCACAAGACCCGTAACCGATGCCGACGTATCACCGCCAACCAAATCCACGCCATACTTTTCGCACGCGATGCGAATGCCGGCATACAATGCCTCAATATGCTCAAGTGTGAATCGTTTAGATATGCCAAGCGACACAGTGATTTGCTTGGGCGTACCATTCATGGCATAAATGTCGGAGAAGTTCACCACAGCAGCCTTGTAGCCCAAATGCTTCAAAGCCACATAGCGGAGATCGAAGTGAATGCCCTCAAGCAACAAGTCGGTCGTCACAAGAGCCTTCTTGCCCTTATAGTCGAGCACGGCTGCATCGTCACCGACACCATACTCCGATGAATCATTCACCAAAGGCATGTTCTCAGTGAGGTGTTCGATAAGTCCGAATTCGCCAAGTGTAGATATTTCTGTTTCTGCCATTCCCTAAAATTACATTTCTTCAAATTGATTGATCAATTCCTTCATGATAAAGGTCATGATTGGCTGAGCCTTTGCTGCGGCCTTTTGCACTTCCTCATGCGACACGTTTTCTACCACGCCTTCCACACCGAGGTCAGTAACCACCGACATACCAAAGACTTCCATACCGCTATGGCGAGCAACAATCACTTCTGGCACAGTGCTCATACCCACAGCGTCACCGCCGATGCGATAGAAATATCTATATTCTGCTGGTGTCTCAAATGTAGGACCTTGTGTGCCCACATACACACCCTCAACAAGGCGAATATCGTTATCCTTAGCAATCTGCTTAGCCTTTGCTATCAATCGCTTAGAATATGGTTCGCTCATATCCGGGAAACGGGGCCCGAGTTCATCATAATTTTTTCCGCGCAATGGGTGGTCTGGGAACAAATTGATGTGGTCAGTGATAATCATCAAATCACCGACCTTGAATGTAGGGTTCATTGCGCCAGCAGCATTCGATACGAAAAGCGTGTTGATTCCCAACTGCTTCATCACACGAACAGGGAATGTCACCAACTGCATATTATAGCCTTCATAGTAGTGGAAACGACCTTGCATAGCCATCACACGCTTGTTGCCCAATTTGCCGAATATCAACTTTCCGCTATGACCTTCTACGGTCGAAACAGGGAAATTTGGTATCTCAGAATATGGAATTGTTTCAGTGATTTCAATATGATTTACAAGTTCACCAAGACCTGTGCCAAGTATCACAGCTGTCTTAGGCATATCTTCTACCTTACTTGCAATATATTCTGCCGATTGTTTAATTTTTTCCAACATGGGTTTTTCAATTTAAGTTGTGTATTAATCTTTATTTTTTCTCTATCAACTTTATCACATTTGCAATAAAGTCTTTACTTTTTTCTCCGTACTGCAAAAATTCCACCTTGATAGGTATATAATAAATATATTCTCTCAGTTCTGGTGGAAAATATGGATTATTCAGTATGCGCACCGAGTCTTTCTCTGTAGTGAGGATGTATTTCTGCTCGCCTGGCATCTTCTTGAAATAATCCATTATATACTGAAAATCTTTGCGCGTAAAATAGTGATGATCATCAAAATGCATCACACGCACATTTGGCTGATACGCACGAATGTACCTCACAAATGGTTTTGGCTGAGCAATACCAGTCACCGCCAACACCGAGTCACGCTGTGTGAGCAGCGACAATGAGTGTAATCGAGGATTGCGTAGCGCAAACACCGGCACGGGGTCGGCATATCTAAACTCCGAGAAATGCAGGTCGTTGGCTGGATACAAGTCAAGTCCGTTTTGCATCTCGCGGAAATTGATTGGCTTAATGTCGCTCGGGCACTTTGTCACTACCACTATATCGCTACGCAGCAAGCCACACAATGGCTCGCGCAAGCGTCCCAAAGGCAATAACCTGTCGCGGAATGGTGGCCTATTATAATCAACAAGCGCAATGTTCACCTTTGGCAACACATAACGATTTTGATATGCATCATCAAGCAAGAACAATGTGATAGTAGGGTCAATCTTAAGCATCTCTTTTATACCTTTCACCCTATCCTCACACACTGCAAGAGTTATCATATTGCCATACTTACGATACATCTGGTATGGCTCATCGCCAAGATCTTTCGGCGACAATATTTCGTTAGCAAGGACAAATCCCTTTGTGACACGTTTGTAGCCTCGGCTCAGAACACCTATCTTATAGCGAGTACACAACTTCTCTATCAAGTATTCCACATGCGGCGTCTTGCCCGTACCTCCCACAGTGATATTACCAACGCATATCACCGGAACATCAAATTTAGTTTGTTTCAGCAGCCCAACATTGAAAAGACGATTGCGCACCTCAACCACCGCTCCATATATATATGAGAACGGCGTAAGAATAGCGTCAATAATCATTTTTTTCGTTTCTTTGTTCATTTCCGTATTTGGGCTATATTTTTATTTATAAAATAATCTCACACGGTTCCATCAAGCAAAGCACCTTGTCGCGTCCAAGCACTCGTTTCAGCACTTTCTGATAATCGCACAATTCTCCAAATTCGCTTCGCATCTGTGCTTCGTAGCGCGCCATTGCGTATTTTTCAATCATACGCTGCCAACGTGTTTTCACCTCAGGATAAGTGGCAATACTATAATCACCTTCACACTTGGCCAACTCTGCTGCCTTGCTTATAGCATATTTCATCGAACCGAGTTTATCAACCAGCCCGATTTTGAAAGCAGAAGTTCCGTCCCACACTCTTCCCTCAGCAATGCTCTTGATAGAATCAATAGGCACATTGCGGCCTGTGGCACAACGTGATGTAAACAGTTCATAACCGTTGTTCACCATTTGCTGCATAGCGTCGCGCTGAGCTGGAGTCATACGGGTAATCAGCGAACCGAACTCGCCATTGGCATTTGTTTTCACCACACATTGGTTGATACCGAGCTTATCTTCAACAAGTGTTTCTGCACACGGAATTACACCGAAGATGCCAATCGAACCTGTAATAGTGGTTGGTTCTGCCACGATATAGTCGGCTCCCGAAGAAATATAGTAGCCACCCGATGCTGCGTAATCGCCCATCGAAACTACCACCTTTTTATCTTTCTTCTTAAAGTCTTCTATTGCTTTCCATATTTGTTCCGAGCCAAAAGCACTTCCGCCTGGCGAGTTCACACGAAGCACCATTGCTGCCACATCGTCGTCCTTAGCCAACTCGTTGATGGTCTTCACCAATTCCTGCGAATCGATTCCCTCAGTGCTATTGCCATCAATTTCTCCCACAGCATACACCACTGAGATTTCTTTCTTTCCGCTTGGCACTTTCGCAAGCGGCATATCGGCTGGCGTTATGAGATTAAGATCGCCATCCTCGCCGCAGGTCAATGCCTTGAGCTTGTTTTCCATTTCGGTGCGATAGCACACGCCATCTATCAGTTTGTGCTTCAACAGGTAATTGTGATCTTTTGCCACAAGCATACTGTCGGCAAGCGCATTGAGTTGCTTTGACTCTATACGGCGCGAACCAGCCATTTCCAAGAGCATACAATTCCAGATGCGGCCAAGATAATGCTCCTGCTGCATGCGATTGGCTTCGCTAATCTCAGTGAGCATATATGGTTCAACAGCGCTCTTAAATGTGCCAACTCTTATCACCTGCATTTCCACGCCAATCTTGTCAAGCAGATTTTTGAAGAACAGATTCTGCGCTGCAAGACCATGAATGTCTACCGATGTATATGGTGATATGAAAATGCTATCAGCCACCGAAGCCACATAATAGTCGGCTTGCGCTATGCCTGAATATCCGTAGGCATAGACAAACTTGTCGGAGCACGCGAAGTCAGAAAGCGCATCGCGCACCTCTTTCAGCGTAGCCACGCCTGCTTGCACACCATTGCAGTCAATTATGATGCCTTTCACCTTATCGTTTGTCTTTGCAGCACGTATCGCGCTCAGCATTTGGTCAAGACCCACGGTGCTTCCGCCATTGCCCATAACCATCGACATCACATCATCATCAGTGCTACGCTCAGTGATTGCCGTACCCAAATCGATATGAAGTATCGAGTTGTCAGACAAAGCAACTTTCGACGACGACGCATTCGACATCATACCAAGCATCATAAAACTTAGAACGATCGAAAGAACCGATGAAATCATCAATGCGAGCCATGTGCCCACAAATGACCCAAGAACTACAGTAAAAAACTTTTTCATATCTTTACGAATCTATTTTTTCATCACACATGCCTCGTGCCTTTACACATTCAGCACAAAAATAAATATCCTAAGATGCAAAGATAAAACTTATTTTGTTATCATTGCATTGCTTTAAAGCAAAAAATATCTCGCAGCACGAATAAATTTCGTTTCTGCGAGATATTCATCAATTATATCTTTATTTATCGTTTATTTTCCGATAATATCATTCATCACCTTTTTCATTTCAGCGATAAGAGCTTCAGCCTTTTCCATTGTGCCTGCCTCAGCATAGATGCGCACGATTGGCTCGGTATTACTCTTGCGGAAGTGTACCCAGCAATCAGGGAAATCAATCTTCACACCGTCAATGTCAGTCACAGTTTCATTCTTGAAGTGTTCTTTCATACCTGCAAGAATCTTGTCGACATCAATTTCTGGAGTCAATTGCAATTTATCCTTTGCGATGCTATATGCAGGGTAAGTCTTCTTGAGCTCGCTCACCTTCTTGCCCGACTTTGCAAGCAATGTAAGGAACAATGCCACACCCACCAACGCATCACGACCGTAGTGAAGGGCTGGATAAATAACACCGCCATTACCTTCACCACCAATCACTGCATTAGTGCGCTTCATTTCCGTTACAACGTTCACCTCACCCACTGCAGCTGCTGAGTATTCGCAACCATGAGCGCGAGTCACGTCGCGCAATGCTCTTGACGATGACAAGTTGCTCACTGTAGCGCCTGGTGTGTGTGAAAGCACATAGTCTGCCACAGATACAAGTGTATATTCCTCAACGAAGAATTCGCCATTTTCCATAATGATTGCAAGGCGGTCAACGTCTGGGTCAACCACAAATGCGACATCTGCCTTGCCTTCCTTCATAAGCGATGAAATCGCAGTAAGGTTTGCAGGGATTGGTTCTGGAGTGTGTCCGAATTTACCTGTTGGGTCACAGAACAATTCGATAACGTTTTCTACGCCAAGTTTCTTAAGCAATTCAGGGATAACAACACCACCGATAGAGTTTACTGCATCAACAGCAACTGTGAAGTTTGCCTTCTTGATTGCCTCCACGTCTACCAAGTCAAGTGCCAATACGCTATCGATGTGACGGCGCATATAAGTAGTGTTGACATATTCATGACCAAGGCTATCTACATCGGCAAAACAGAAATCTTCTGCCTCAGCAATGCGGAGCACTTCCTTACCTTGTGCGTCATTAAGGAATTCACCATCACTATTAAGCAACTTCAATGCGTTCCATTGCTTTGGATTGTGAGATGCTGTGAGGATGATACCACCACATGCGTTTTCCCAAACTACAGCAAGTTCGGTGGTTGGTGTTGTAGCCATACCAATATTAACCACGTCAAAGCCCATGCCAGTAAGTGTGCCGATCACAACCTTGCTAACCATCTCACCCGACAAGCGAGCATCGCGGCCCACTACTATGGTGTTTGATGTCTTAGTTGTGTTGCGGCGAATGAATGTAGCATAAGCCGATGTGAATTTCACGAGATCAAGTGGAGTAAGCGAATCGCCTGCTGGTCCACCAATTGTGCCTCTGATTCCAGAGATTGATTTGATTAGTGACATTTTACTTCTTTTATTTACTAAGGTTTATTATAATTTACATTTTGCTCTTGTAGTAGCGCACATGCCAGTGATATGGGTTTACGTCTGCCACCTCATCGGTCAAGCCCTTTTGCGATTTGATGATAAGGTTTACCTCTGAGCCTACGCCCACAAATTGCAATGGCATTTGTATTCCCTGTCCGTACTGCACCGAGGTCTCTACAGTATAATTGTCATACAAGAAATATGTTGATGGATTCTTCATATCATCCATATTGCCAACTTTTGCTGCGTCTCCGTTGTTAACACACCATGTGATCACGTTATAGCGCATATATCTGAAATACACCACATCATCGGTCTTTGGACGAGCATCAAGCCCGGTATTTGATAGCACTTGCATATACACGTTGCCATCTTCGTCGATACGATAATATGGAGCATTGCTTCCTGTCTCGAATATTGTGTCGGCTGGGATGTCATTCACCACTCTTTGTCCAGCCAAAAACAAGTTTACTGCCACACGCTCATCAGCCAACTGCTCGGCATAACTCTTATTATTGCTGCACGAAGTAGCACCAATAGTTACTGCCACGAGCGATAGCAATAGCATTTTCAATTTCAAATTCATCGTTTTATCGTTCTTTTAAATATTTCTCTTTATGTTCCAATATATTGTTTTTCTCTTTCAACAGTATGCCATAATACACGCTTACAGCATCTTCAAGCGAACCATGAAACTCTCCTGCTGCCGCATTCTTATGGCCTCCGCCATTAAAGTAGCGCTCGCACAAATCGCGCACCGAAAAATCGCCTACTGAGCGCATCGAAATCTTCACACAACTATCGTCTTCGCGCATAAACACCGACCAAAACACCTCTGGAATACGCAACGGCTGATTCACAAGACCTTCAGTATCGCCATTGGTATAGAAATATCGGCGAAGCACTTCCTGCGACAATGTCACTAATGCCACGCCATAGTCGCGCTTTATCTTCATTGAGTGTGCCAAGGCGCATCCTTGCAGGCGCATACTATTGTCTTTCTGCTGATTGAATGCTCGAGCATATATTCTATCTTTCTCTGCTCCCTTGCGCAGCAATTCTGCTGCCACCTCAAATGTTTCTGGATTGCTTGAATTATAAGCGAAATTTCCTGTATCAGTCACCAAACCCATATACAGATACGATGCCGACAACTTTCCCATTCGTTCGTCGAAGCCCATTGCCTTGAGCAATCTATATGTCAACTCGCAAGTCGACGACAATTCAGGGTAAGAGAAATTCAAATCGCAGAACTCCTTTGGCGAAAGGTGATGGTCAATCAGCACTCGCTTGGCCGAACTACCTTCTATCAAGGCCTGAAGTCCCTGCGTGCGGCTCAAGTCATTGAAGTCCATACAGAATATCAAGTCAGCCTCAGCCACAAACTGCGACATCAATTCTTGATTGCCCTCTTCATACGACAAAATTTCTTCGGAATCTTGCAGGAATAGCAGATTGGACGCTGGCATATTGGGCACAATCACATGCGCATTTTTGCCAAGGCGCTTAAGCACCACGCACAATCCCATAGTAGAACCTACGGCATCACCATCTGGCGACTTATGACAAGTGAGAACAACATTGTTGCTCTCCACTATCATCTGCCTAAGGATATCTATCTTTTCATTCTCTACTATGTCACTTATCATCTTCTATGCAATTACGATTGATGCTATTTCTTTGCAAAGATAAAAAGAATATTCCTATTTTTTCCATCGGTTGAAAATAATAACTTCCTCTCGGCTATAAATTAGTATTTTTTTGCTATTTTTGCAGATTGAAGACTGTATGCAATAAAGCAAATTATTATAATCAATATATATGAAGCGTAAATTCACACTCCTGTTGGCGATGATTGCCACAATTTTCTCTATTAGTGCGCAAATCACAAATGCCGTTTCTTGGACAGCAAATCACAAGCTTACCAGCAAAAACGAAGGTGTAATCACTTTCACTGCAAAAATTGCTCCAAGCTACCACATGTATTCTATGGACATCATTGAAGATGGTCCTACTCCCCTCTCATTCACTTGGGATAAACTCCAAGGTGTAAAACTTAAAGGCAAACCTACTCCAAATGTAGCGGCTCATAAGCAACACGATGATGTTTATGGACAAGCACTTTCGTGGTGGACAGGATCTGTAACACTCACACAAGCTTTTGTTGTCACCGAACCGAATTATTTCATCGACTGCTCGGTAGAATTTATGGCGTGCAACGACAAAAACTGCTTAGCCCCAACAAACGAATCTTTCCAATTTAAAGGCACTTTGCAAAACTTCGAAAAAGATGAAACCGTAGCTAAGGAGGATGCAAAAACAGAAACCGCAATTGTTGCCGACTCTGTTTCTGCCGCAGCCACCGATTCTGTTGCCGGCAAATTTGCTGACGAGCAAGGCGACCTTTGGGCTCCTGTAGATGCTTGTGACAACAACAATAACAACAGTAACGGCGAAAACAGCAGTTCGCTTTGGTATATCATCATCGCTTGTTTCCTTGGCGGTCTCGTAGCGCTACTCACACCTTGCGTATGGCCTATGATTCCTCTCACCGTTAGCTTCTTCTTGAAGAAATCAAGCAATCGCGCAAAATCAATTCGCGACGCTCTCACCTACGGATTCTCTATTATTATAATATATGTGTTGCTTGGCGTACTCATCACCGTGATTTTTGGTGCAAGTTCTCTCAATGCTCTTGCTACAAGCGCTGTTTGCAACATAATTTTCTTCTTGCTCCTTATTGTTTTTGCAATATCATTCTTCGGAGCTTTCGATATCAAGCTGCCTGACTCATGGAGCAATAAGATGGACTCTGCCGCAGAAAAGACCACTGGTCTGCTCAGCATCTTCTTCATGGCATTCACTCTTGCTTTGGTATCATTCTCTTGCACTGGCCCAATCATTGGCACTTTGCTCGTAGAAGCTGCAAGCCAAGGCAACATCATAGGCCCGGCCATTGGTATGTTCTCATTTGCACTCGCACTTGCCATACCTTTCTGCCTATTCGCTATGTTCCCATCTCTCCTCAAAGGCCTTCCTAAATCGGGCGGATGGATGAACACCGTGAAGGTGGTGCTTGGCTTCGTTGAACTTGCCCTTTCGCTCAAGTTCCTCTCTGTAGCCGACTTGGCTTACGGATGGCACATCCTCGACCGCGAAACATTCATCGCTCTCTGGATTGCAACATTTGGCTTGCTCGGCTTGTTCTTGCTCGGCAAATTCAGTTTCTCTCACTATGGTCCTGAGAAAGGCGGCATAGGCGTATTCCGCTTCTTCTTGGCTCTGACATCTTTTGCATTCGTTGCATACCTCATTCCTGGTCTTTGGGGTGCTCCTCTCAAGAGCGTGAGCGCTTTCGTTCCTCCATTGTACACACAAGACTTCAACCTCTATGGTGGTGAATCTGAGATCTACGACGATTACGAAGAAGGTATGAAGGCTGCACAACGCCAAGGCAAACCAGTGCTTATCGACTTCTCTGGATACGGATGCGTCAACTGCCGCAAAATGGAGGCTGCTGTCCTCGACAACGAAAAGGTGCACAAAACTATCGAAGACAACTTCGTGATGATTCGCCTTATGGTTGACGAAAAAACAAGCCTTCCTGAACTTATCACAGTGACAGAAAACGGCAAAAACGTGAGACTTCGCACCGTAGGCGACAAATGGAGTTACCTACAACGCTATAAATTCAAGGCTAATGCCCAACCTTACTATGTTGTGCTCAACAATAAGGGTGAAATGATGTCGGGACCTTTCGTTTACGAAGAAGACATTGATGGATTCATCAATTTCATGACATCGGGTATTAATGCCTACAAAAAATAATTTACAAAAATGGCGAACGATAGAACAGAAAAATTAGAGGCATTTGGCAAATTGCTTGATGTCATCGACATTTTGCGCGTCAAATGCCCTTGGGACGCTAAGCAGACCAACGAAAGCCTACGCCCCAACACCATCGAAGAGACTATGGAGCTTTGCGATGCGCTTATAAACGACGATGCAGTGAACATCAAAAAAGAACTCGGCGATGTGCTTATGCACATTCTGTTCTATTCTGTCATCGCCAACGAGAAAGGACAATTCGACATTGCTGACGTGTGCAATGCCATACGCGAGAAACTCATATACCGACATCCTCACATCTTTGGCGAAACCAAAGTGAATAGCGCCGAAGAGGTCCTGCAAAATTGGGAGGCTCTTAAACTGAAAGAGAAAGGCGGAAATAAGACTGTTTTGGCTGGCGTTCCAAAGTCACTTCCTTCTATCATCAAAGCCGAACGTATACAAGAGAAAACCTCTAACGTTGGCTTCGATTGGGCTAAAAAAGAGGATGTTTGGGATAAGGTGAAAGAGGAAATCTCTGAAGTGGAACAGGAGATGAAACGTGGCGATAACGTTAACACCGAAAAAGAATTCGGCGACTTGCTGTTTAGCGTCATCAATGCTGCACGTCTATATGGCGTACGTGCCGACAATGCTCTCGAACTCACAAACATCAAATTCACGAATCGCTTCAACTACATCGAACAGCAAGCCTTAAGCCAAGGCAAGCGCGTCAACGAACTCTCGCTCGACGAGATGGACAATTTATGGAACGAGGCTAAGAATTTAAACGAACAATAAAAATAAAAATCACTTACTGCTGCCGATGATAGTTTGCATCACAGAGAAACCTTCTGTTGCCAAAGACATCGCCGCCATTCTCGGTGCTAATGTGCGCCGTGACGGCTTTTATGAAGGTAATGGATATAATGTCACTTGGACCTTTGGACACCTTTGCTGCCTGAAGGAGCCTAACGACTATTGTGAAGAATGGAAATCGTGGAATCTTAGCACTTTGCCTATGATTCCGCCGCGTTTCGGCATCAAACTAATCGACGACAAGGGCATTATCAACCAGTTTAAAACCATTGAGAGCCTTATTAAACAGGCCGACGAGGTGATTAACTGCGGTGATGCCGGGCAGGAAGGTGAATTGATTCAACGTTGGGTGATGCAAAAGGCGGGTTGCAAAAAACCCGTGAAACGACTTTGGATTTCTTCTCTTACCGAGGAGAAAATCCGTGAGGGCTTTGCCAATCTCAAACCCCAAGCCAACTACGACAACCTTTATTACGCAGGCTTGTCGCGCGCTATTGGCGACTGGATTTTAGGCATGAATGCCACACGACTCTACACTAAGCGCTACGCACAAAATCGCAATGTGCTTTCTATCGGTCGAGTGCAAACCCCTACTTTGGCTCTTATCGTGGCTCGACAACGTGAGATCGACAATTTCGTTCCTGAAGATTTCTGGGAAATAAAGACTAAATATCGCGACACCACTTTCAATAGCACCAAGGGACGTTACTCTTCTGAAGCCGACGCCTTGGAGGTGATTGAAAAAATCAAAAGTTTCCCTCTCACCATCAATTCTGTATCGGAGAAAAAAGGAAAAGAGGCACCTCCTCGCTTGTTCGACCTCACATCGCTTCAAGTCGAGTGCAACAAAAAGTTCTCTTTTTCGGCCGATGAGACGCTCAAGTTGATTCAATCGCTTTATGAAAAGAAGGTGACTACATATCCTCGTGTCGACACCACTTATCTTAGCGAAGACATCTACCCCACCATCCCAGGTGTGCTGAAAGCGCTCTCTCCCTACGCCAAACTCACAGAACCTGTGTTGGCTGGAAAAATTCCAAAGACTAAAAAGGTTTTCGATGACTCTAAGGTCACCGACCACCATGCAATTATTCCTACCAACGTGCCTCCTCAGACTGCGGCTCTCACTCGCGACGAGAAATTGGTGTACAATCTGGTGGCGATGCGCTTTATTGCCGCATTCTATCCCGATTGTATTTTTGCCACAACCACTGTAATGGCGGATATCAACGGCACGCCATTCAAGGCCACTGGTAAGGTAATTTTGTCGGAAGGTTGGAGGAGCGTTTTCAACAAGGACTATTCAAACGAAAATCAAAATGGCGAGCAACAGGACGACAATGGCATCTTGCCTTCCTTTACAGAAGGAGAATCGGGCCCTCACGAACCTTCTTTGCTCAAGAAAACCACGCAGCCTCCAAAACTCTACAACGAAGGTACGTTGCTTAGAGCTATGGAAACTGCCGGCAAATTTGTCGACAATGAAGAACTGCGTGAAGCAATGAAGGAAAATGGTATCGGTAGACCTTCTACTCGCGCTGCCATAATCGAGACTTTGTTCAAGCGTCGCTACATTCGCAAGGAACGCAAAAGCCTTATCCCAACACTGGCTGGAACTCAACTCATCGACACTATTAAAGAGCCTCTCTTAAAATCGGCCGAGTTAACTGGTATTTGGGAAAACAAGTTGCGTATGATTGAACGTGGCGACTTCAGCGCAGCACAGTTTATCAACGAGCTCAAAGCACTTATCCACGACATTGTGCTCAATGTGCTTCGTGACAATGGCACATCATCAATTGCCGTAGAAAACGACTCACCTAAAACTCCACCAAAGAAGCCACGTGCTTCCAAGGCAAAAAAAGCAGAATAACATCATATCATCGCATCTATGAGTAATACCGAATTATTTCCAATCGTCGACGAAAACGGACAAACAATAGGCAAAGCCACTCGTCAGGAATGCCATAGCGGTTCAATGTTGCTACACCCAGTTGTGCACCTACATATTTTCGACACTCAGGGCCGTCTTTACTTGCAGAAACGATCTATCAACAAGGACATCCAGCCTGGAAAGTGGGACACCGCCGTGGGTGGTCACGTTGATTATGGTGAAACCATTGAGCATGCACTACTCCGCGAAGCTCGTGAAGAATTATCTTTTACTGGTTTTGAGCCCACTCATTTGTTCACATACATCTTCCAAAGCAATCGTGAACGCGAAATGGTGAACGCTTTTTGCACCACCACCGTCAACACAAGTTTTCGTTTTGACCCTATTGAGGTAGATGACGGCAAATTTTGGTCACGCGAGGAAATTGCCAATGCTATGGGAAAAGGCATCCTCACACCTAATTTCGAGAAGGAATACCAACGTCTGTTGGATGTCTTACCCCAAAATCCCTACATTATTCACTAAGATTACATGTTTTATGCAGTAAAACCGCAAAAAGTGGGTCAAAGATTTGCAGTAATGCGAAAAAATTGATACCTTTGCAATACAAAAATAATGGTCGCATGGATGAGTGGCTTAGTCAGCGGTCTGCAAAACCGTGCACGGCGGTTCGAATCCGCCTGTGACCTCAAAAAGAGATATATCTTTATTAGATATATCTCTTTTTTTCTTATATTTGCCTAATAAAAAAAGTGCGTTTTACATAGCATAACTTTTAAACCCAATTCGGACATTTGGGTTGAAACAAACTTCTCAAATAATACAATAATGAAACGATTTTCAATCATCTCTCTTTTTCTTGCATTTGCCACATCAATAAATCTATATGCTGCCGACGATATCAGTATAATGTCATACAACGTGCGTAATGGCATTGGCATCGACCGCGTCACCGACCTATCGCGCGTGGCTGCCACCATCAAAGAGCAAACTCCCGATGTGGTATGTCTACAGGAAATCGACAGTGTCACTGTTCGAAGCAAAGGCAAATATGTGCTTGGCGATCTTGCCGAACAATTGAATATGCAGCCCTATTTCTCTGCAGCAATTAATTTCGGCGGCGGTAAATATGGCATTGGGGTCCTATCGCGAAAACCAGCAAAACATGTTCAGCGCATTCCGTTGCCTGGCAGAGAAGAAAGCCGCACCCTGCTTATCGCAGATTTCGGCAACTATGCTATTGCTTGCACTCATCTTTCTCTCACTCACGAAGACCAACTTCTGTCCATCCCAATCATAATTGCAGAAGCAGAAAAATACGACAAGCCTTTTTATATTTGTGGCGACTTCAATGCAAAACCCGATTCTCCCACAATCCAAGAGCTTAGCAAGTCATTCACCATCATTAGCCAAACCGATTCGGCCACTTATCCTTCCGATAAGCCAACAGAATTAATCGACTACATCATGGTGTATAAGGCAAATGAGAAGCGCGTAAGCATTCAAAATGCGTATGTGGTAAATGGCACGCTTGCATCAGACCATCTGCCACAATGTGTCAGAGTCACACAAACAGACAACTAACTTCACCTCTTTCCAAGTGAGCCCCATCGCCAATCCATCATTGGCAACATCTCCTCTCCATCAGCAATCCACACTTGCGTCGTGTCGACATTTGTGGTTACTACACTATTTTTTCCTCGCTCTGGAATAAAACAATCAAGGTTTTGCACCTTGGTGTGCTTTGTCAGTTCACCACGAATACGTGTCAGAGCGCCAGTCAAATCTATCGACACATCATCGGTATCATCGCACCCCATATCGTAGTATATTTCGCGAAACACACTCAATGCTCTGTCATTAAGCCGCATCTTCCTATCGGCATTCAGCAAGCTCTGCTGCAACATAGTCAAATATATCGCCTTAACCTTTCTTGACAGATTCACAACATCATCCAACTCGCGAAACTTCAGTACACCTGTCTTCACATCATACAGCAATGTGCATTCTTGCTTCCGTGCCGAATAGAGCATCATGTCAAACAGCGAGCGATGAAAGCCAAAATACGCAATTCTATTCCTTGAGGAGAACGAAAATGATGTATTAAGCACCTCTATAATCTCTTTATATCTATCAACAAAGGCATTTACGGCATTCATCACACCATCCCCTATTCGTAAGCATAGAAACTGGTTATACGATTTCTGCACCACCGACCCATCTTCTTCATTCACGAAAGGCTTTGTCGTTACGCCCAATGTTATCAACAACGACGGCTCAATACGCCGCATCACGTTCAATCCCAGTTTTCTTGCCAGCAATTTTTCGCAAAAACCATAAGTCGTGATATTGCACAATGATTCATATATACTTTCGCGCTTTTCCTCTTTCACGCCAGGCGACAAATAAGCAATCACCTTTCTCAGATAATCATCACTCATATTGCGAAAGTCCTCCGATACACTTGGCATATACACAAAATCCATACCTATCACTTTGAGTTCGCTCTCGATATACCGCAAGTTTTGCTTGATTTCTTCATTCAAAGCATCGTTATACCGGCTTTCCACATAGATAACCTTCGTACGATCAAACAGCACACCCAGAGATTCCGCACTTAGCACCATAGCATCCATTTTCACCGGTCGCTCCACGCCCAGGCAATAATCAACAGCCATAAGCAACATAGCCTCCTGTGGCACACACTTGCCATCCGACATCGTCATCTCCTTCAAACTATCAATCAATTCCCTGCGCTGTTCAAATGTCATTTGCATTAGCTCAGTCACTGCATCTGAAAACTGCACTGATTGTGCATTTATTCTGTCTTGCTCATCTATATTATATTTCCTATACAATCGGTTTAGAGCATCGATTTCTCCGGCATCGATAATGCTATCGGCATTTATGAAATCCGACAACAATCTCGCTATGGCACTCTTCTTATTCATAAACTCACTCAGTTGTTTCTACAAAGATAGTGCAAACCAAATGCAAACAATCAACTTTACCCAATCTTTTTCTCTCACCCCCGTATCAAATATTGCCGCAAGACTTCTACAAATCAATCATCGGCATATGCATTAACAAAGTTCATTAAAACCATTTCTCCATAAAAGCGATCTTACGAGATAACGCAAACTGAAAAGCAACTATTAAAAAAACAAATCTTATAGATCCGCAAGGTAATCTCAATAATCAAACGCCAATACTACGCAACAGTCTCAAAGAGGATGATAGGCACTAATTCATCACAATTAAACTGATTCCACCAGACAGAGCACTGAAACCACTAATTATTAACCGCTGCCGGTAGGGACGCGGCACTGCCGAGGCCACTTAAAAAGTGCCCTATTTTTAGGGGGTGAGCAAATTTTGCTTACAATCAGTTACTTTTTTATTGCTGTCCGGTAAAACTCCAAAGAGCATAAAAACCCTGCCCGAAGCCCTGTGAAATTGGACTTCGGGTTTATTTTTTCAAAAGTAAG
>ERZ780141.621-NODE-621-length-25773-cov-13.957073_pt1 | contig 25773 bp, 24 predicted proteins | sample MGYA00433080_ERZ780141 | MGnify/ENA primary metagenome ERZ780141 (study PRJEB29588, sample SAMEA2154047) | human gut metagenome | biome: human gut; feature: human-associated habitat; material: faeces | place: Denmark | collected 2008/2010 ... | reverse complement strand
GCCCGCAAGGCAAGCATCAACCTTTCTCCTGGCGAAATCAAGACAGCAGGTGCTGTAGAGAGCACCATGACCATCCCATCTCGTACTAACGACGAGTGGCGCACCATCGTGGTTCCTCAAACCGTGGCTGCCGGCACAACCCTCTTCAGCATCACCATCGGCGGAACGCCATTCAAATTCTCCAAGCCAGCCGCCTTTGAATACAAGGCGGGCTATATGATGAACTTCAGTATCAAGGTGGACAAGCAGGAAGTCAGCGGCCAGTATAAGCTGACGCTTGTGTCGGCGAGCATCAGCGAATGGGAAAGCGACCTCGTAAGCCACAACGCTACGGCAAAGGAATATATCGTGGTGAATTCCACTCCCGGCAAACTGAAAGACGCCATCGCCGCCATTGGCAAGGACTATGAAAAAGTGAAGAACCTGAAGATTACCGGCGAGATAAACTCCGAGGACTTCTACTTCATGCGCGACCACATGCCGAAACTCTCAGCCCTGAATCTTAAAGAAGTGCGCATCAAGGCTTCTTGCAAACCAGGTGAGGGCGAAGAAGGATATGACGACCAGATACCGGGTAGTGCTTTCTATTATCAGCAGACAGGCGGTGGTAGTCATACTCTTAACCGTATTATACTCCCCGACCATCTTAGGGCTATTGGTGGCAATGCTTTCTATGGATGCAACACCCTCACCGGTTCGCTTATTATTCCTGAGGGAGTGACCGAGATAAGACGCGGTGCTTTCAATGGCTGTAGCGGACTGAATGGCACGCTCACGCTCCCCTCCACATTGAAGAAATTAGGAAATAACTGGAACGATGATTCTGCAGATGAGGGTACAGATTATTATGGTGGAGTGTTCCAAGGTTGTTCCAGTCTGACCGGAAACCTCGTGCTGCCCAACAATCTCGAATTGATTAGAGGGTATTGCTTTGCTGGATGTTCTGGGCTTTATGGCGAGCTGCGACTACCCGAGAAACTGAAGTATCTGGGACGTAGTGCCTTTTCATATTGTCCAGGACTGACAGGTTCGTTAACGATACCGCAAGGTATCTCAACAATTCCGGTGGAAGCTTTCAGCGAATGTGGTTTCAATGGTACGCTTACTCTTCACGACGGAATAACGAATATAGGCATTTTGGCTTTCAATAACTGTAAATTCAAGGGAGAACTTCACCTGTCAAAAAATCTTAAGACAATCTCAGAGCGCGCCTTTTTTAACAATGATTTCTCCGGCGAACTGAAATTACCATCGGAGGTTGAGCATATAGGTAGTTATGCGTTTGCCAACAATGATCGAATCACTGGTGTCCTTAATATCCCGGAAGGTATATTAAGTATTGGCGTGGAGGCATTTATGGGTTGCAAGATGCTCGAGGGTGTCGTCTTTCCTGAGTCTATGGAGACGATACGCCAGAGAGCATTCAACAACTGTTTCGGCATCGGTTCGATAGAATGTCGTGGCACTATGCCGCCCCGTATAGAAAGCGGTGCTTTTGATGGGGTTTCAAAGGAAAATTTCACCGTTGAGGTTCCGTCTTCCGCCGTAGCACATTATCAGGCGGCTCAGGGCTGGTGCGACTTCAAGCGCATCGCCGCCCACCACGAACTGACATGTAGCCCCTCTGTAGCTTGCGCCCTCAGTACGGAGCATAAGCAGACCATCACCGTCAATGCCGAGGGCGAATGGGAGGTGGCAAGCAAGCCAGACTGGTGTGAGGTGTCGCCAATGAGCGGCAACAAGAAGACTAATGTTACAATCACCATCAAGGCAACGGCGAAAAGCTCCGGCAGCAAGCGCGACGGAAAGGTGGTGTTCCGGTTGAAAGACAAGGACTACACCCACGAATGCAGCGTTTCGCAGTATGGCTACCAGTATGGCGAGGACGAATGGGTAACGCTGCAGAAGGCGACACGCGGCAACCGTGGTGGCATCAACATCGTACTGCTTGGCGACGGTTATGACGCCAACGAAATTGCCTCTGGCGAATATCTGAAAGTGATGAATCAGGAGATGGAATATTTCTTCGGTATAGAGCCATACAAAACCTACCGCCAGTATTTCAACGTCTACACCGCCATGCCGCTGTCTACGGAGTCGGGCATCGGTTCGGTGAATACCATCCGCTACAACCGTTTTGGCACCACCTTTGCGGGAGGCTCCGGACTGAAAGCCGAATACGACGAGATATTCTCTTACGCCCTGGGAGCACCCACCGTTACGAAAGACAACCTCTGTCAGACTCTCATCATCGTAGTGCCCAACTCCACCGACTATGGCGGCATAACGCAGATGTGGGCAGATGGGTCGGCAATCTCCTTCTGTCCGCTCAGCACCTACGGCTATCCTCTCGACTCCCGTGGCGTGGTGCAGCATGAAGCAGGCGGTCATGGCTTCGGAAAGCTCGGTGAGGAAGCCATCTGTCACAACGCCTTCATCGACGCTTGCGGATGCAGCTGCTGCGGCCACGTAGACGAACTGAACACCGCCAAGAGCTATGGATGGTATGACAACCTCTCGCTGTCTGGCAAGATACATGGAGTGGGGTGGAGCCATCTCATAAGCGACAGCCGCTACAGTGATATCGTTGACGTGTATGAAGGCGGTTTCATGCACTCCCGCGGTGTCTACCGTTCGGAGCAGAACTCATGTATGAACAACGACATACCATATTACAACACGATAAGCCGCGAGAGTATCGTGAAGAGGATAAAGCGATATGCCGGAGAGACATTCTCGTTTGAAGATTTCGTGAAGCACGACAAGCGTGACGTCGGTGTGGCGCAAAGTCCAGCCAGGGTTTCAGCATGGGGTAGGGCATCGCAGCGGTCTGCCACCACCTATCAGCACAGACCCGTGATACGCAGGGGCAGTCCGCTGCGTATGGCGAAGGTGAGAAGACACAGATAATGACCATTGGATACAATTTTGATTAGAAGATGAAGATACATACTATTATATATATGGCATTGGCGCTGACCGTAGCCGGGATGACATCGTGCAGCCAGGACATCCTGCCTACGGATGAGCCGACAGATACAGAAAACATGAAGATGAAGCTGGTGATGAGCCATCCTGCCCAGAAGGTGGATGCTGCGGCAACGGATTTTGAGGAAGGCGACAAGGTGGGCATCTTCGTGACACAGGCAGACAAGCCACTGCAGCTGGGTGGCAACGTGGTGAACAACGAGGCAATGACATTCAGCGGCAACGGGTGGACGGCAGCCAGAACACTGTATTGGGACGATGGCACATACAATGTGTATGCCTACTATCCATATATCAACAGTCTGAGCAGCATCGAAGACCAGCCGTTCAGCGTCAGTCTCGACCAGACCACGGAGAAGACATCCACAGCCCCCGGTGGTTATGAGGCGAGCGACCTGCTCCATGCCTCATGTAAGGGCGTGGCGGCATCCGACGAACCAGTGAACCTCATCTTCAGACATATCATGAGCAAACTCACGATAAGGCTGATAAAAGGTGAGGACTTTGAGGGCGAGATGCCAGTAAACGCCACCGTATATGTGCATAACACCGTGCCGGAGGCAACGATAGACCTTCAGGCAGGGGTGGCAACACGCAATGCGAAGGCTGTAAGGCAGACTATCACTGCACATCACGACGGCGACTACCTGTATTCTGCCATCATCGTGCCGCAGCGCATAGAGAACCGCATGCCGCTCATCGAAGTCGTCATGCACAACATGAGTTATCTGTATGAAAGCAAGTTCCAGTTCAAACCCGGCATGGAGCATCTCGTGAACCTGATTATCCCCAACAATCCCGACAATATAAGAATAGAGATAGGTGGGGACATAAAGGAATGGAAATAAAACACCTTATACCGTAAATGAAGAAGACTATCAGCATATTGTCCGCCTTTGCCATCTTGCTCTGTCTGTGGCTCGTGGCGTTGTGGCTGCCTGCTCTCACTGAAGAAGGCAAGCCACAGAGCGAGACGAGGTATGGCGTGAGCGAGGGACTGGAATTGGTGGAACAGACATTTGCCGGAAAGGAAAAGAAATATGTCGTTGAGGACGACAGGGGAAACGTGGTGTTTGCAGTGCCCCTGCGTGGCTGCATCATCGATACCCGCTATCGCGGCGGCAGGCTCCGTTTCAGAGAAGAGGGCTCCAGGCGCGAAGGGTATATCGACCGCCAGGGCATCGTGACCTTCTTTGACGAGGGTAAGGCGAGTATCCCGGAACAGGTTGCCACAGGAACTACGGCACGGTTTGCCACCTCCGACGAGGCTTCTGCCCGACAGGAGTATGGCGAGGCATCCGGATCCTTGTCCGGCGGAGGTGCTTCAAAGCCGTCGGGAGCAGGGCGGAGAAGCCTGTCTATATCACAAGTGCCACTGAAGACCATAGCGAAAGATCATGCGTTCTTCAAGGAGGCATCGAAGATATTGCAGGGCAAGTTGACGGAGCAGGATGCCAAGCGGCGCCACACGATACTCAACTACTGTGAGCATCTGCGCTCTGCATACACTACAAAAGACATTGATTTCCTGCGCCAGGTGTTCAGCGACAAGGCACTGATTATCGTGGGCAATGTGGTGAAGACAGCCACGACAGACGGCAAGTGTATAGCAGAACCACGGGTGAGCTACGCCATCCACTCCAAGCAGCAATATATGGCACGCCTCACCAAGGTGTTTGCCTCAAACAGTAAGATTGACGTGAAGTTCTCCGGTTTCCGCATCCTTCGCCATCCCACGATGGACGGCATCTATGGCGTAACGCTGCGGCAGCGCTACAGCAGCGACCGCTACAGCGACGACGGGTATCTGTTCCTGTTGTGGGACTTCACAGACAAGTCGATGCCCGTGATTCATGTCCGCACCTGGCAGCCGGCATCCACTGTTGCCGATGGTGCTGACGTGATAAGCATACAGGATTTCAATCTGCAGTGACAAATGCGTCAGCAGAAATCCAGGACTATGAATATCCTCCCCAAATGGGTTGCTTACCGATTCGGGATAAAGAAGAATAATATAACGAGTTCACTATATATAATATATGAAAAGAACATCATCCTTTGGCAATGCCGGCAGACTGCTCTTTGTCGTCTGCTTATGGCTGCTTAGTGCAGGCAGTGCGCTCTCACAAGAATTCTCGGTGAGCAGTTTCCGTATCCTGCCCAACGACGTGAGTGCCTTTGTTAACAGCGTGCGCGACCTCAATGATGAGGCTTGTGCCCTGGTGAAGGTTGAGGCTCCGGCTGACTTTGCCTTTTCCACACCTTTGGGCATAGTGAAGCGCAAGGACGAGGTGGGCGAGATATGGCTTTATCTGCCGAAGGGAACCAAGATGATAACGCTGAAGCATCCGGATTGGGGCGTGCTTCGCGACTATAAGTTGGGGATGGCATTGGAGAGCCGCATGACCTATGAGATGAAACTGACTCTGCCGAAGCCCACCGTTACGGAGCGCCACGACACCATCGTGCAGGTGAGGACAGTAGTAGATACCGTCACCGTGGCCAAGACCAGACCCAGATTGCCCTTGTCCCTATATGCCCTTGCCACCGTCAGCGCCCACGACAACGGACCTTCGTATGGAGTCTTCTTTGCCATGATGCGTCGCCATGGATTCTTTGTTCATGCCAGCACCGATTTCGGTAGTATAGGCACCACTCGCGGTAGTTGCTCAAAAGACGGCAGCATAGGCGGAGCAGCAGAGAAACCATATTATTCCGGCAATACTGCCAAAAGCCATTACACCGTGACCGCCGGAGCAGTACACTGTCTGACCAGGCACCTGTCTCTCTTCGAGGGCATTGGATATGGTCGCAGTGCCGTGGCATGGCAGTTGGCAGAGAGCGAGGGCGGCGGATATATGCAGAACAACGGACTTACCCATAAGGGAGTGGCAGGCGAGGCTGGTGCGCTCCTGTCGTTCGGTCGCATCGCCGTGTCGGCATCTGCCGTCACCATTGCCGGGAAGCAATGGCAGGGAAGTCTTGGTGTGGGTATAAAACTATGGAGGGATAAGAATGAGAAATGACAAATGCATACCAATAATATGGCGTAACGCCCGTCATATATCCTTGTGGCGAATTGCCAGTCAGCAGCTGTCGGCTCTTTGTTGCATGCTGCTTGTCGCTTGCCTCTTCTCGTGTGCCAGCGACAAACCCGACTATCTGGAGCCGCACATCGCCACGCTGCCAGCCACAGAAATTACACGTACGGAAGCCACGCTTAATGGTTCTGCCATGGTAGAAGGCGAGACGGAGATGCCGCAGCTGTGTTTCAGATACGGCATGACGGAGGAGATGAGTCAGACGATACCGGCTGCCGGCGGCAACACCCCGTCGGCTACGGCACGCATCACAGGACTCATCCCTGCCACCACTTATTATTATATGCTTGAGGGCTACAACGGAAGGACGACAGTAGAGGGAAACACGATGACCTTCACCACGCTGCCCAACGAGAAGCCATCGGTGAGCGAGGCAAGCATCGTCAGCCACGGACCGATGAGCGTGATTGTAAGTTATGAGATAACCGACGATGGCGGAGAGACAATAACGGAGACCGGATGCCTGTATGCCCTTTCCTCTGCTGCCGATGACAGACAGAGAGTACAGCTCACAGACTGTCAGAAAGGCAAGGGACGGCAGACTCTCTTGATTTCCGACCTCAATCGTAATGCCACGTATCTGATATGGCCATACGCCAAGAGCCGGATGGGCGAAACCATAGGAACACCGATAACATTCACCACGGGTGATGCCGTAATGCTCGGCGAGGCGGGACAGCTGCGCTCGTTGTTGGGCAAGGGACTGTATACCTATACCAGACTCTCAATAGCGGGATCTTTGAATGGCGACGACCTGCGTTGCCTGAGAGAGATGATGGGCCGTGGACTTGATGATGCAGCGACGGCAGGCAGACTTTCTGATGCAGACCTGACGGATGCCAGGATAGTTGCAGGAGGCGACCCCTACGACGGTTCGAGATATGCCTCAGACAATGTCGTGGGACAAGGGTTGTTCGCCGGTTGTGAAAGTCTGGTGAAGATAGCCTTGCCTACTGGCACTACAGCGATAGAGAAGGATGCCTTTGCCCGTTGCACAGCTCTCGAAGGCATCAGCATACCGGCATCGGCAGCATCCGTATTGCCGTCAAGCGGCTGTTCGGCATTGCGGAGCATCAGTGTGTCGGGAGCCAACACCCATTATATCGGCAAGGACGGTGTGCTGCTCAATGCCGATGCCACACGCATCGTATGGTTCCCGATGGGCAAGAGCGGAAGCTATACGTTGCCGCCTACCGTCACATCCATCGGCAACTACGCCTTCAGGGAGTGCAGCATAGAGACATTCACGTTTCCGGACAACATCACCACGCTTGGTACCGGCGTCTTCATTGACAGCAAGGTGAAGGAGGTGAAAATGCCGGGCGGTCTGCGCTTGGTTCCTACTGCAACCTTCCAGGGCTGCAAGCAGCTCCGTGTGGTGCGCCTTGGCAGCAAGACGGAGATGATTTCCGACTATGCCTTCTCCGACTGTCCGCTCACCGACATATATGTGGATGCCCAACTGCCGCCTGTATGCAATGCCAAGACTTTTGCTACCGAAGGAACAGGCATTTTCGGAACCTGCCGTGTGCATGTGCCCAAGGGAAGGGTGAACATCTACAAGGCGAGCGACGGTTGGAAATTATTCAAGAACATCATTACAGACTGATTATGACGACACCAGAAATAGAAGAACTGAAACTGCTCATTGAGGAGAAATACGGAAAGTCTCTGAGTACGACGACCGACTTTGAAGAGTTTTCACTGTATCTTAGGAAGAAGGCTGGAAAGAATATTTCGGCATCCACTATGAAGCGCCTGTACGGATATGTGGCTGACGACCACAAGCCGAGGATTTCCACTCTCGACCTGTTGGCGCAATACGCCGGACATGCCGACTACAAGGCTTTCGTGTTTTGGCTGAAGAGCAGCACGAAATACAACTCCTCTTTCTTCATGGCAGACCAGCTGACGAGCGGAGAACTGACCGTAGGCATGGAGATAATGATAGGGTGGAGCCCCAACCGCCTGATAACTCTGCGCTATATGGGAAACAGCATATATGAGGTGGTGGCATCGGCAAACAGCAAACTGCTTAGTGGCGACCGCTTCTGCACGGGATGTTTCATCAAGGGACAGCCGTTGCTGCTGCCGTATATAGACAGGAATGGCGAACATACCATGCCTTTCGTGGCTGGCCGCAACGGCGGACTCACCGTATTGAAGCTGAAAAAATAAACAGGCTGATTGCCGATATGGGATTATTACATTATGCAAGACGATTCAAAACAAATAACCGACGCTGCAGGTCCTCTGGACAGCGACTACACATCAGGCTTCACCGAGTCGATAGACAAGGAGATGGCTGCCGACCCCATGCCTGAAGAGAAGGGATTTGGCAACATCAAGGAGTGTTATGTTTCAAATTCCGGACCTACACGCCTGTTTGCAGCCACGAGGTATGGCAAACGCTACATGCTGAAATGTCTGAAAGAGGATTTCCTCCTCACTCCCATATATCAGCAGGCGATAGTGAAAGAGTTTGAAATCGGTCTGCAACTCGAACATCCGTACATCTGCCGCACCTTTGCCATGGAGCGCTTTGCCGGCATGGGCTATACCATTGTGATGGAACAGGTGGACGGCGACACGCTGCAGACGCTGATAGATGAAAAGAGACTCTCCTCAGAACTTGCCTTCAGAATAGTGTCGCAGATGATGGACGCATTGGATTATATGCACAGCAAGCAGATTGTACACCGCGACATAAAACCGGCGAACATCATGGTGACACACATGGGGAAGAACGTGAAGATAATAGACTTCGGACTTTCCGACAGCGACCTCTTCGGAGTGTTGAAGATGCCGGCAGGCACTTACAGATACCTTGCCCCGGAGCAGCTTCTGGAGGGTGCCGTAGCCGAACCCGGGGCTGACATATATTCTCTCGGTATGGTGATGGAGGATATGGCAGTGGCTGTGGGCAGCAAGAAACTGCGCAGGATGTCGCGGATATGCACCGTGAAGGATGCCTCGCAGCGTCCCGACAGTATAGAAGCCTTGCGCAATCGCTTCATGAGGAGCCAACGTGACCTCCGCATCATCTCCTTCCTCATTGCCCTCGTGGCAGCGCTTGTCTGCATACTCGCAGTATCGCTCTTCATCCGCAGCCAAGATGCTGATAAAGAGAATGACACTGTAAGTCAGCCAAGCGGCTGCAAGGCAAACCGCCAGGATGACAACAGTGTCATCGACTATAATCTATGGGACAGGTGATGAGGATTACCCCAAATCGTTCATCAGGGCGTTAGGCGTTTATTCCCCGTTGAGACACTCTCCCGTTTCGTAGCTCTTCGTCATGTCTTTCAATATTGCAATCATCTTCTGCCGCAGGTTTTCCGGCTTCAATACCATGATGTTGCGTCCGTGCCACAGCAGTTCCTGCAGGAATTCGCGGGTGGGGCGCACACGGAGCGTGTATTCACGATACGCACCGTCGGCATACTCGCCGACCTTCTCCTGACTGTCGTGCAGCGGCACCTCCTCTATATAGTTGTATTCGGGGTAGAATACACGTATGCGGACTTTCTCTATCGGTTCCTCCTCCATACGCATGATGCCGAAACAACCGTCGAAGTAGTTTTCGGGGTTGAGCTGCCGCTTTATCTTTGCCGGCAGAGGATGTTTCTTGCATACTGTCTCCATGAAGGTGATGCGGTCGAACGGCAGACAGCGCACCTCTTCTTTCTCGTTCACTCCAATGACATACCAGCGCTGCTTGAATAACCTCACGAAAGCAGGCTGCAAGGCAAAGTCCTTCTCCACGCCGAATGGCGTGGCGTAGTGGAATTTTAGCAGATACTGCTTGTCTATAGCAGAGAGTATGTCTTCGAGGTATTCGGAGTTGTGGGGTGGTGACTCGAGCATCACCTTGCTGTGGTATTGCAGCATGTCGTGCAGCGATGCCAGTCGCAAGGCACTGAGCATCCACTCCGTTATCTCGTCACACTCCACGGGGTCTTTCTTCAAGTAATAGCGATAGCCGTCAGCCTTGCCACCACATTCCACCATGATGCCAAGCTGCGACTCTATACACTTGCGGTAGCGGTGGAACGTGCGCAGCGGCAGTTCCTCCCTGAAAACATTAGCCGTAGCATCCATCCAGGCATCGGCAATCTCAGCAAATGTCATAGGCCGGCGACTAAGCTGCGTTATCAGCCAGCTATAGAATTTCACTCTGTTGTCCATATCGTCTCCTTTATCCCAAGAATTCCGTTATCACCCTGTGCCAGTAGTCCCACGAATAGCCCACCGACGGATGGTTCACAGCCATCACCTTCACCCGTCTGCCGCTTGCCAGGGTATAAGTTCCTGTTGCCACGCTATAGCCATCCACGATGATGTCCCTGCCGTCGGTCCAGCGCTCGCCGGGAAGCTTGTCCCACAGGCGGTTGCCCCATGCGATGAGATATTCTGGCTGGTATTTTTCCATCATGCAGAACAGTGCCTCGCCGGCTTGGCGGTATTGCGCAGAAGTACCAGCCTCACGCGGACCTCCCATTGCCACTTGCAGATAGTTGTAGAACACCACCGACTGCCATATCCTCTGTCTCAATGCCTGGTCGGTCTCCCTGCCCACGAGCGAGCGCTCGAACTTCAGCAGCGTCTGCATCCATCTCTGCCGCTCCACTCTGTCGTCGAGATATTGCTTCACTACACCATTGGTGAACTCCATACACTCCCGATGACGAAGGCAGTCGCCGCAGTCGGCGCAGCCCTCATCACAGTAATGGCTCTCGCCAAGCACCATTATGCGCTTGCCGAAGAGTCCTCCGTCGGCGTATGACGAGCCGACGAAGGGACGAAAGAATAATCCGTCGTTCATATATTATTGTTTTCAGTGTTGTTCATTTTTTCATCCAATGTCTTCCAGATCTCCTTATAGATGTATTTGTTAGAACTGAAAAACAAACCGGAAGAAGGTCGGGTGTGCCAACTGCCGCATTCAGGGCATTTTACCGGGGCGGTGAACGCCGTGGCGCAATACTCAAAGTCCATTCCCTTGAATTTATGTCCGCAGTTATCGCAGACAAATTTTGTCATTCCTCTAAACATAAGCTATTCCTTTCGCGTTTAGACTATTGCCCCCAATCGCCCCGTCTGCTTGTGTATATTGCATTCCTGATGACCGATTCGGGTTTGGCAGGGCAAAGGTATTGATAAGTTGCGACCCCTACAAGTCCATAATGGTTCATGGATTGCAGATACACTTCAATTTCTCTGTCTTCCCTATAGTCGTTATGTTATTATTTTTGTTTTACGGTTGCAAAGATACTACGAAGCTGTGCCAAATAGTGGCATGGCAGATAAAAAAAGAAACTTTGTTCCCGAATTTATCTTGTATAAAAGATAAAACCACACCACTGGAAAATGGTCGCCAATCATTGAAAAATGGGCACGGTGCTTGCCCATGTTGGGCACGGTGCTTGCCCCAAGTGGGTAACGTGCTTGCCCCGGTTGGGCACGATTTGTGCCCATTTTAGAGATGTTTAGAATGATTAGAATAACATGTGGAAAAAAGCTATTGCAGCTCTTACTACCCAATAAATCAAGAAACAAACAACGGCTATAAGCACTGCCGTGGCAAATGCTTTCTTTCGCACTTTGCTGATAATCTCCTTATCATCCTCGATATAGCCCGTAATCAGCTTCAAGTTATCGACATACGAACGCTTGAATATATCAAACACATTACCGATAACCGGTATGGCTCCAAGCATGACATCTATCAGGATGTTGTATATGACAGCCAAGGTCAGCGGAATGGACTTCACTACACAGAGGCTATAGTATATGAACGGGAAGGCAAGCAAACTTGATATCGTGTCTCCGACACCTACCGGAATCAGTCCGATGAGTGGATCAAGATAGTATTTATCCATATATTTTGCCGTTTTCACCATCATGCGGTAAGACGAGCGGTTCATCATCTGCTCGCGTTTAGCCTGCTTTTTTTCCACTCGCTCTTGCTCCTTGGCAAGAGCCGCATTGCGTTTGAGGTCTTCTCTCTCAAAATTCATTCCCAGATCACTCTGGGCTTGTTGTCTTCTTGAACTTTCCATTATAATTCGATTTGTTTGTTTCCGTTCATAAAATCAGTGAAGTCTTCCATGCTCAGTGAGTATCCGCTGAGGTCAGACAGCATCTCCATCGCCTGTCTGCGTTCCTCCTCGTTGTCTGCCAGATTGATGCGCGTGAAGATCTTGCGCAGGTAAGCGCTCTTGTCATCAATCTTGTCCAGATACCCCTTGAAAGTCTTCGTATATTGTCTCAACTGTTCGTCGTATGCGGCAGCCGCAATCCTTCCGTTCAGCTGCTGAAGCTTGAGTCTCGCCACACTGTCAAACAGGGCGATGCCTTGCTGCAACGTCTTTTCAGCCTTTGCCTCCACCATATCCAGCTCCTCTTCGGTATATGCCGGTGTCTTGGCTTTTTGCTGCGGTTGGGTGCCTTGCAGTTTCTTGTTGTTCTCGCCGGCCAGCTCCGCAACATCATCAAGCAGACGGTTTGTCATGCGTCGGTCTACATGCAGATTGTCTGCCAATACATTCGTAAACTCCGTCAGGTTCTCCTCGATGTCAGCCGGCAGCTTGGTGGTTTCCTTGAAGTCGGAAATCTCCACAGTGCGGAGCAGTTTGTCGTCGAGTTTGCTCTCGGCAATCTCCCGTCCCAGCTTCAGCATCGCCACCACATCTCTGAGATACTTCAGAGTCTTGATCTTCAGGTTGTCGGAGCTGACAATCCTGCTCCTTATATCTCTCGACACGGCATCCAGCCTTCCTGACAGTCTTGAATGCTCGCTCTTCACCATGTCCACCGCTTCTTGATGCGACAGGAGCTCCTCCTTGTCGAGCTTCAGGTCCACCAGCATGTTGTCATACTCCCTGATAAGCGGAGCGCAAGCGGCATCCCATTCAGAATAATTGCGGTAGTAGTTGCGGTTGGCGTTGCCGAATGTCAGCCAGTTCACCAGGAAGAAAGGCTTCGACGGTTTGCGGCTTTTGGCTTTCTGATAGCTTGGCCGTTTGGATTCCAGCATGGTGGTGAGTTCTGCTACCATCGATTTATAGACATCGATGTTCTGGAGATGGTCGTTCATCTCCACTTCGATGGATTTTATTTGCCTGAGCAAAGCCTGACGCTCCTCCTCGAGCGGCCTCACGTTGGCGTCTCCATACAGCGTGTCTGTCATCGACTTGAAATCGGAATCCATCAATCTGGATGCAAAACGCAGATATACATTCGCCTTCGGTATCACGATATCGTTGAGCGTCTTGTATATCACGAGCAGTCGTGACATGTCAGCCTTTATGCGAGTGGCGTCGTGCTTCACGCTGGTCTGCATCACCTGCAGGTCGCCGCGCAGCTGGTTGGTCTCTTCGCTCGCAACCATATAGTGGTTGAGCATTCCAAGTCCAGCCATGGCGAGTCCCAGTGTCTTGTTGCTGTTTGCAGTAGATTTGTAAGCGTTCATGGATTCTTGCAGCGAGGTGCGGAAACTCTCTGAAATCCTGGAAATCAGAAAGCCGCATTTCTCCTGAATCCTGTTGTATTCCAACTCGATTTCCTTGAGCATATTGTCCACATCAAGCCATTCAATCCGGTTGAAGTCGAACAGTTCTGGCGACACCATCTTGATAGAGTCGCCATAGATGTCGATGAGTCTCATGGCGTATTCACGGTAAGTGGCTTCAATGTCGCTGCGCAGCGAAGTGAAGTCGCTGATGTTGTCGCGCACGTTGTCTTCGGCATATCTGTAAGCCTCTACCAGCTTCGTGTATCTGTCGAATATGGCAGACGCCTTGCTCCTCACCTCTTTGGCTCCACTCGTGCCGGTCAGCACATCTGTCATTTTTGATGCCCCCTGAACCATGGCTGTATCAAGGTTGAGCAACACCATGTGCTGCAATGTGTCAAAAGAGTTTGCCGTAACCTGCAGTTCGTTCTCTGCAATCGCCAGGGCATCGTCCATACGTCCCTGTTCAAGACAGTTGTTCAACTTGTAGTCAGCAACGAGTGTAGTGCGTGAATTGTTGGTCACGAAAGCGATGCTGATGTTACTGTCGTTTTTGTAGTAGCTATAGGCTCCAAATACCAGGCTTTCCACTTCAGAAGAGTCGCTCTTTACGCCATACTTCTTCAGCTCAAATGCCAAGTCTGCCCTCAGAAAAGTCTTGTTGTCTCTGCACAGCTCGTCGGCAATCGACTTTATCACTTTGTAGATTTCTTGATTTCCCATATCTGTTTAGATTTAGACCATTTACCCCAATAACGGTCATTGTGCCCTCTGATGTAGTGTCTTGTAACTACTTGTCCTAATGACCGGTTCTGGCTTTCGAAAGATAAAGGTATTGATAAGTTGCGAACTCTACAAGTCCATAATGGTTCAATGGTTGCAACCGACTTTCTTATTCTTCATCTTTCGTATAGTCGTTATATTATTATTGTACTTTACGGGTGCAAAGTTACCGCGTCGCTATGCCAAATAGTGACATTGCTGGAAAAATTATTACCCCATGTTTCGAATGTTTATGATATGTTGTCGGTAGACGAATAGACAAGTAAACGAGCCGATATGCATTATTTGTCGGAATTGAGCAAGAAAGGTATGGATTATTTGTCGGAATTGAGCAAAAACAGTAGGGATTATTTGTCGGAATAAAGCAAAATCTTTATCTTTGTGCTTGATAATCAAGTACTTTTCGTTATGCAGGAATATATTCAGAGAAACATAGACGTAGAACTGTTGGAATGGAAGAATAATCCGATGAGGAAACCACTTCTGCTTAGAGGTGCCCGACAAGTAGGTAAATCGTCGGCAGTAAGACATTTTGGAAAAGAATTCAAGTATTTCGCTGAGGTAAACTTTGAACGTCACAAAGCCGTCAAGAAATTTTTCCAGGGAGATATAGACATACGCTTAATTGCGCAAAAGATAGCAAAATATATCAATGTCCCAATAGAAGAGGGCGAAACTCTTCTGTTTCTTGACGAGATACAGGAGTGTCCGGAAGCCATCATGGCATTGCGCTTTTTCAAAGAAGACTACCCAGGGTTGCATGTCATTGCGGCTGGTTCCCTTCTGGAGTTCACGCTTCAAGAACTACCTACTTATGGCGTGGGACGCATACACACTTTGTTTATGTATCCTATGACGTTTGATGAGTTTCTGAAAGCGAATGATGAAAATGGACTTATAGACATGAAAGGGCAAGCTGACAGCCGACACCCTTTGGATGATGCTTTTCATGAAAAACTCGTAGAATATTTCCGTATATACCTTTTGGTTGGCGGAATGCCTGAGGCTGTGCTGGCATGGATCAAGACTCACGATTTCAACCAATGCAGCCGTGTTCAAGAGGATATTATTCTGACATACGATGACGACTTCAGCAAATACAAGAAAAGGGTCTCTCTCGATTTGCTGAGAACGACAATGCGTGGCATCTGCCATCAGCCAGGAGAGAAGATTACATTCAAACAAATCTCCGCAGACTACAGAAGTTCACAAATCAGAGAGGCTGTCCGGCTGCTGACGCTTGCCGGACTAACCACTCCTGTCGTCGCCACCTCTGGAAATGGTATTCCGCTTGATGCAGAGGCGAACGAAAAAAACATGAAGATTCTGTTTCTTGATTCGGGACTCCTTCTTACGGTTTTGCAGCTTGAAGGAAATCTTGCGCAGCATCTTATAGAGCAGATCATGACTGGCAATCCTCAAGAACTTGTCAACAAAGGTGGTTTGGTCGAGATGGTGGCTGGTCTTGAAATCTTGCGAAATAAGCCATGCGTGCAGCGACAACGGATGTTCTATTGGGAGAAAAGTGGGAATAGCATTGCTGAAATAGACTATCTCGATATCTTTAATCTCAAAGTCACCCCGATAGAGATAAAGTCTGGCACGCAGGGTGGCATGAAGAGTCTATGGCTATTCATGAGAGAGAAACATCTTACAGAGGCAATCCGCTGCTCATTCGAGAATTTCGGAGAATTCAGCTACACCGACTCTCAAGCTGACAATGCCGTGCGTCATATAACCATCGTTCCGCTATATGCATTGGAGAATCTGCAGAAGATGAAATTGGGGAAGGTGTGGCTGCAAGAAACATTTTCGAACAAAAATATGTTAGTTGACAAGGATTATTCGTACAAATAATGTATCTTCGCAGAAATAAGGCATAAACAAGGCAAATAGGAGGTGCTGATATGACAGACAAAAGATTCAGGAGATTGCCGGTTGGCATTCAGTCGTTCAAGGTTATCAGGGAGGAAAACTACCTCTACGTGGACAAGAGCGACATCGTATGGAACATGGTAAACTTGGGAGAAAAGTATAATTACTTGAGCCGCCCTCGTCGGTTCGGCAAGTCCGTGCTTGTCGATACGCTGGAGTCGTACCTTGAAGGAAGAAAAGACCTGTTTGAAGGACTGAAGATTATGCAGCTGGAGAAAGACTGGAAGCAGTATCCTGTCATACGTCTCGACATGAGCCGTGGAGGTGCCAACGAAGACACTCTGCGCTCTTACCTGAACCTGCGCTTCAAGGATTATGAGGAGAAATACAACATTACTCCAGATCCAACTGCCATGCTTGCCGATCGTTTCCACGCCATTATAGCCACGGCATATAAGCAAACCGGGCTGAGAGTAGCGGTTCTCATAGACGAATACGACTCTCCATTGCAACATTCATGGAGAACGCCCGATCATGAAAAATGTACTGGAGTATACCGTGAAGTTTTTGCTATACTAAAGGCGGACGACGAGTACGAACAATTTGTTTTCATCACCGGCATCACCAAGTTCACACAGATATCCCTCTTCTCTGTTCTCAACAATCTGACCAACATCAGCTTCATGCCAGAATACGCAGCAATCTGCGGCATTACCGAGGAGGAAATAAAAGAGAACTTTATGCCAGAACTCAAACAGATGAGCGAAGCAAACGGTTGGTCTGTACAGGAAACTCACGACAGATTGAAGGCATATTACGACGGGTATCACTTCAGTCGTCGCAATATGGTGGATGTTTACAATCCATACAGCCTCGTCAATGCGCTGAAATCAAAAGAAATAATTAACTTCTGGGCTTCTTCTGGAGCAACATCCCTACTTCCAAAGTTTGTTGACAACATAGAACTTCGCCTCGGTAACTATGAGAAATGCTCTGTAATGCGCAACACCTTGGAACTGTCAGACGTAACTGGAGGCGGTGCCGAATTGTTCTTATATCAATCGGGATATCTCACTATAAAGGAAAGTGACGAGTTTGGTTATATATTGGGGTTCCCTAATGAGGAAGTAAAACAAGCGTTATACGAAACGGTGCTGCCTACTCTTGCCATGCGCTCAGAAAACGAAATACTGTCGCTGCAAGCCTGCCTATACAGAGAATTGGGCACTGGTCAGATAGACGAAGCCATGAAATCTTTGAAGGCCCTCATCGCCGACGTTCCATACACCAACAAGAAGCTTGCATCTATGGATATGGAGGAACGTTACCGCCTCATCATCAGCACCATACTCAATGCCATTGGCTTGAATGTAGAGGTTGAAAAGATGATTTCAACCGGCAGAATCGACATGACGGTGAAGACCTCACGCTACATCTATGTCATTGAACTGAAATTGCATAACAACGGCGGAAAGGAAGCTGCCACCGAACAAATCCTCAACCGTCAATATATGGAACCTTTCAAGGCCGACAAGCGCCAAGTCATAGGATTGGGCATTGAACTTGATGGAGAAGGAAAGGGACTCTTAGGCTGGAAGAGAGCGGAATGAATGCAAAAAAACATGGATTTTTTACCCAAATCGTTGTTGTAGAATTAGATTTGGGTAAATAATCGCCGTTTTTTTGTTAAAGGCCTTTAAGTATAGACTAAAACGGTATTACAGCAGAGCGATGTCCGCTTCGATGCTCTCTGGAGTAAAGCGGATGCCCTTCAGCGCCACCTTTTCAAACACCTTCTGCAGCTTGTCGATATCGCCAAGACGAAGTTTTACTATGTTGCCAGGCATCTGTTCTACAAAGCCTGCTTTCTCCGGCACAAGCTTCTTAGCATAAGAGATGGCTGGCGACACAAGCAGTTCGATACCCATCTTGCCGTCATACGACAAGAACAAGTCGGTGCCCTCAATCTTCTTTACAATAAGATTTATGCTTATAGACTTTGTAAAGCCCAGCACCTTTATCGGAACAGAGACTGACATCGTATCTCCATCCACATACCCCACATTCACAGTCTTGTGAAAATGACCAGCCACATAATCCTGCAGCTCAGCATAAGTAATTGACAACTTCATATTATCTAGGTTATTTAGCTGTTTTGTTTACTTTTTTTGTTTTTTTCCATAAGTTTCGGAAGAATTCTTTGCATCCCCCCTTGAGTAGATCAAACAATAACAATCCAGAAATACGAGTGTTCAAACTGCCACACTTTGGACATTTCACAGGAACCGATGCCGACGTACAATTCAACTCCATGTCAATTCCAATGAATTCATGTCCACAATCACTACATTTATATTTATATATTCCTCTATCCATCGTATGATACGATTTATGTGTTATTAATGTTATATATATAGGTATGGCGTAGACGCCATACCTACCTTCTATTATTCCTGTATTTTATTTTGTTATTTCTCCAGTTGTTGCATCCTTGAAATTATTCTCCTTGAATGCTTTGTTCATGTTCTCAATCTGTTTCTTGCAGGATTTGGAAATGCTTATAGTCTTGCTTGCGATATCCTTCAAAAGTCGCTCATCAAGAGTCGTACCTTTATTCTCCAAACTGTCTATAAAGCACTTCTCCACAGCTTCGTTCACCACCGATTCAATGTCTGCACCGTTAAAGCCGTCGGTTATCTGACTGACAGAATTCAATGCCGTTTCGTCAAGGCTTTTCTTCTTTTTACCAATATGGATTTTGAAGATAGCCTTTCGCTCTTCCTTATTCGGCAAGTTAACACAGAATATCTCGTCAAAGCGTCCTTTACGCTTCAGTTCTGGAGGCAGATTGTCTGCATTGTTGGCTGTAGCAATAACATAAACGCTACTCTGCTTCTCCTGCATCCATGAGAGGAAATACCCGAACATACGTGTCATAATGTCGTTGTTGCCACCGACACCCGAAAAGGCTTTCTCTATCTCGTCAATCCAGAGAACGCAAGGAGCAGCAGCCTCAGCAATCTTTATAGCCTTACGTAAGTTGCCTTCACTCTCGCCAACATACTTTCCCATCATACTGCCCATGTCAAGTTTCAACAAAGGTGTGTTAAACAATGCTGCTGATGCCTTTGCACAAAGTGATTTTCCACAGCCTGGCATACCAACAATAAAGACACCTTTAGGTATTGACACTCCAAATTCCTGAGCCTTTGGCAAGTCTGTAATCACCCTTGATTTATTCTTCAGGTAATCCTTTAGAGCTTTCATACCTCCTATGCTATCCAGAGACGCAGGAGTGTCAATCAGTTCCAACAACCCGGATTTCTTTACCATCGATTTCTTCTGCTGAAGAATCATCTCCGTATCCTCTGCACTCAACGAGCCGTTGCTGCTCATCGCCATATCAAGCATTCGGTCAATCTCAAAGCTTGTCATTCCTTTCAAAGACGGCATTAGCTTCTTCCTGTCCTCATCTTTGAAATTGTCGTAGCAGTTCACCTCTATATGCTCGTCTATGAGCTGATTGATTTCCTCTTCTTCTGGGAATGGAATATCCAAATAAGATACATACTTCTCCAATTCTTGTGGCACATTTAGAATAGAGGAGACTATAATGACGGTTGTATTATATTCCCTGTCATACAACTTACGCTGAGCTATCAACTGAAGCAAAGTCTTGATTGCCGGCTCTTCTATAAAATCTTGAATATCCTTCAACACCAAGAACTTTTCCTTGAGATTAGATTCAACAGTATACTTCTCCTTCAAGAAAAACTCCAATGTGTCTTTATCTCCTAATCCTTGACATTCCTTTGTCTTGAAGTTGGTAGTACCAGTTGCAGGATTCCATTCAAACACCTTGCTATTGCCAACAATCTCCTTTATTATTTCATCTATACGGACAAAATCATAATCGTTGATATAGATAATAGGTGTATTTACATCTATCATCTTCTGAAAATCAGATATAATCTTCTTGTTCATATCGCAAGGTTTTAATATTTAAACAAATGGTCAACAATGAAGCCCAACTGATTGGGAAAAGATGTATCAGCAAAAGCGAAACCATCTATCCGATTGTCTATAGGACGATGAATCATATATTGTGCTAATGGGTAATGATAATCTTCAGCTAACCTCACAAACAAACCTGGTATTTCTTTACTATAAGAGTAATGTACTAAATCCAGGACAAACTTACGTTCCTTGAAAAACACATCCGATTCATCAAGATCATCATATTTAGCTTCTGCTTCTGCTGTAACAGATTCCCAAACAAATATCGTATAAGTTTTCCACAATGAGGTAAATTCCTGTAGCAACTTCTTGACTTCTCGAACTATTTCCTCATCATAAGCTGTTTTTTTCGTTATAAAGCCTATTTTTTCAGATTTCCATCTACAAATTAAATTATCTATTTTTTCTTTTGCTTCAGAAGTCAACATAGCCAACTTTCGAGCCACGTCAAATTTATTAGATTTCACAAAGTCTATAGCCTCTTGATTGTGAAGTTCTGCAGCCTTTTCTATCAGTTCTTTGCCACGCACGAGGTCTTTGTCGAAGTTACTCCCATCACTTTTTGTAAATCCCTCAAATGCAAGTTTTCCTTGTTCAAACAAGAATTCAGGGTCTTCCTTATTTTCGTATTTACTGAATATATCCCACCATTCACCATCAGAAACCTCATTTGCATACTGCTTAAATATAAACTTGGCACCTTCATATTGGCTAAGCAAGTACTTACGTAAAGAATCATAATTCTTGGACGTTCTTTTTTCGCAATCATGCCAATACCCAAACAGAGAGTAGATATCATGAATTTGAGAATTATCGAATCGTTCTTTCAAGAATAGTTCAAGCACATAAAAATATGCATGTTCATCAAGTTCTTCATTTATTAAAGACTCTACATTTATTAAAGACTCTACAGAATGTGCTAATTCAGTTTCTCCCAACTGCATCAACCATCTTGACAAACGTTTGTCTTTTATCAATGGCCACAAATCTTGTACGTTGAGATTCTGACGCAAAGAATCAAGCGAGAAGTGTTCCTCCCCGCCTGATTTTATTCTTATTCGTATAGGTTTCGCTTTTGCTATTATGCGCATAATATTATAATTCCAACCAAGAAATCAGTTTCTTACGTGCTTTATCTAAACCTTTAGCAACTGAACGTACTACCGTTTTTGCACCTTCTGCTACATAGTTCAATCCTTTTCGTACTGCCGCTTTTGCAGCAGTTACGATAAACTTCTCTGCATTCTTTATAACTGGAACGAAAACCGAAGCAGGAGGATATACCTTTGCTATTACATCACAAACGCGGTTCAATACTACCGGTACTCCACGCTCTATAACTTTATCAGCAACTGTTACAACACGAGCCACCGTAGCATCAATCAATTTGTCTGCTACTTCAATGGCATCCAAATCCTCATTGGCAAGCTTATATGAAAGCTTTACACGGTTCAGACCTTCGTCTACTGCACTCGCAATAGCAATCGGACTCTTGTCTTCAATAGAAAAAGGTAATGTTCCTTCCTCATTAGCTATTATAATTGCAGTTGCAAATACCTTCTTCAACTTTGCTTCAGAAGCATCACCTACGGGAGAGTCCAGGAATTGCTGAACCACCTTGAACTCTTTAAGGCTCTCTACTTCCTCTTTCTCTAACTCACGGCCAGACAATAATGACTGGAGAGCTGAATACTTGCGACTTTCACCTTCAACATGAGAAACAAACTCATTACGACCTTCATCTTCGTTATATGCAATAAACTTCATAGTCTTAGTCCTCCTCTTCGTTTAAGGTTTCATTATTCACATTCTCACCAGCATCAGAAATGGCAGAGACGATTTCTGCCTTCTCTTGCTCGTCGCGTCCCTCCAATATTCTGTCCATCTCTTCAAGCATCCATTGCTTGCGAGACTTGCCTTCATCCTTAGCCTTTTGCAGTGCAGCCATTTTCTCTGCAAAGCCATCAATATACTCGTTAGTCTCAGAGAGTAATGCCATGCTTTCCTCCGAAACTCCCATTTTCTCACACTCACCCTTAACCAGCACATCAATATCCTGGTCAGGATTATTTTCTAATTGTTCCAACATTGAAGTCAGAACCTCGTCGAAATTCTTTGCCATATTAATTCTTTACAAGATTAAGTTTAGAAATTAGACTGCTTGAGGTAATATTTTCAATTATCATAAGGAACAAGTTTTTTACTACCATTCCGTTCTTCCTATTTTATTATATTTAGGATTCATTTCTGATATTAAATATTCTTCAAGAGAAAGACAAGCATAGGGTTCTTCTTGGCTACAAGAATAACATTGAACATAGGAAATATCATCAACACGTTTATCCTTTAAGATACATTTACCATTTTCCCCAAATCCAAAATAATGATCAAGCCTTGCCCCCATTTGACTTGCTTTTCCTATATACACAATGGTCTAATTTGAATCTAAGAAAATATAGATTCCTGCAGAATCAGGATTTGGCCAAGGTTGCGGCCAACCATATTCTTCTTCTTTAGGATATAAAGCATAAATTACTGTCGGTGTAAAACGCACACAAAACCTATCTTCATACCATTTTATTGCATTTTGTAGACAATATAATCCTTTCATCATATTGTTCTTATATTTTTAATTTGCACTATATTCTACCGAAGCAAAGACCATACTATCCTCACGCAAATGCTTCATCAAGCGGTTTGCTTGTGGCTTGAATGTTATATATGTTAATCCCCCAGACAACCCTGCTCCTAAAAATGGAACCACCTTAGCTGCTCCCTTTGCAAAACTGTCTTTTGTTACCTTTATACCTAACCATTTTGCAATCTGCTTAATAATAGGGTACCAAACAGTCTTGGTCAAAGTCATACGAGGTATACGCTTAACAACTTGCTCCGCTAAAGCCTTTGTCATTTTAGACAATGTTTGATTGGCTAATGAAACACCAAACATGACACCTACAAAAACAGTCAATACATTGATAGCATTATCTGTCAGATTCCCATTTTCATCCAATAAAGAAGGATATCCATATATGTAGGCTAATTTCTGAGCAACTTTTAATACGTGGTAATAGTATTGTGCTGTGTCTGCTGGTAGAGTTCCTAACATAGCAAACCCACCAGGAATTCCAACTGCAGCAGATATAGAAGTAACCTTTATCGTATGATTCTTGATGCAAGCTTTTGCAATAGCATCAAGCATAGCGATGTCCAAATGCTTAACTGGATTTTCTTGTATACACAAACTTATAGTGTTTTGGTCAATATGACGGTTAGATAGTTCTTCTTGTAAAAAGGAAGATCTATTCACCTTTATCCCAGGAACAGCCATAGCTGCAATCATTACCTGGTTCCATTTATTAGATCCATTATCCATTATTCTTTTGGTTTTAGTCTAACTTCTTAAATTCAAAATCATTCTGGTTGCAGCATGCTTTTTTGTAGTCAAAGGCGTAGATGCGCATGTAGACTTCTTGGAGCTCTTTGGCGCCGTTGTAGAATGGGGTGGTGGTGTGCTGCTGAGTGGTTACCGTCACTACCATGTCAGGGGTTAGTACGGTGCCGTTGGAACGCTTGATGCGCTTCGGCCTTACTTGAAAAACTTTACTCATAGGCTGTAAGTTTTAAGTTGTTTGACGTATCGATGTTGTGGGACAAGGTACGATATGTATGTATCTTATGCAAAGATAATCAGATGCCTTGACCCGTACAAGTTCATAATGGTTCATAGAGGGGGAAAGAAAAGCGTAGACTCCTTCTCTCGATATTCCCTTGTAAGTTAGGCTCTGGTAAAACCCGTAGAAAAGAGGATATGAAAGAGGAGCCTACACCATATCCATGGTGCAGACTCGCTCAAACAAATACCAGTTCTTTTATACTTCAGTTCAAATTTACCAGATTTCAACTTACAGAACCGTCACGGTGCACACAAGTTATATTGGTACACCCTTATTTGCTTGCTCGCGTCCACAAGATTTCTTGCGTCATTTCCGGGGCTGCCAGCTTCAGGATTATGTGCCTAACGCTGTTGCTGCCCTTCCATTTGCAAATGTAGTAAAAGTTTCGGATAATCCTCATCTTTCCATTGAAAAATCTTGGTAGGCTCCTCTTTTTCTGGTTTCCGGTACTCTTGTCGCTGCGTGATGAGTCTCATTTTGTCACTGATGTAGTCGAAGCCATTGACTATCGTATTGGCAGGGGAGGGGATGTGGGCTATGATGCCGGCAACGGTCTTGTGGTAGTGGGAGTACATGATGTCGGCTCGCGGCCATCCTTTGTCGTGTCCGATTTCGAAGTAGCATACGTTTGTGATTGCTGTCATGATAAAGAGACAGAAGAGTTTTATCACTTTGGTGAGTATCTTGCGTAATATGGGTTTTATTGTCATGGTGGTGCTGTTTGGTGTCGCGACGGCAAAGGTATAGGTTATGAGTGCCAAAAGATGACATAGCTGGAGGAAAAGTTGCCAACAACGCTGATTTTTAGAAAAACCAAGAATTTTCAAAAAATTGTCAGATTGTCTGGTTTTTCACCGTAATATCCTGACAAACAGATAGTTGACTGCTTGGCGATTGTCAGGCAATTGTCTGGATGGTTGGCTGATGAAAGGAAAAGCGTAAGGCAGCAAGCAGTTATAAAATATTACATTGAATGGTCGAATGACCGTTTGGTGTTAGCTTATTGGGCAGACATCTGACAGCAAATCTGCCCATCCGGGGTAAGCAGCGTGCCCACTTTGGGTAAGCACGTTGCCCAACATGGGCAAGCACGTTGCCCCACTTGGGCATGGTAGCTGCACGGATGTTGCCCATTTGTCCCCGATATGGCAAACTCCGCTTGGGCTTAAGCAGAATCCTGCTTGTCCACTTGTTTTGAGACGAACCAAGACCATCTGTCCCTCCCCTTCGGGGGGGGTTAGGTGGGGGCTGATGACAATTGGCAGAGTAACAACAACTTTTATATAAAGAACAAATACCTTGATTATCATAGAATAAAATTATATCTGTGACAATATAGTGTCCATACGCCTTTGGCGATGGACAAAAATTTAAACACGGATTTCACGGAGAACACGAATTTGACTTTTTCACTGATTTTTTTAGTTGGTAAATGTTTTTTGGATTTCTATCAGGATTTTCGTTGATTTGCGAGTGCTTGGGCACTCCCTTTTCTTTGCTGACTTCAGTCCCTCTCGTTCTCAAACCTATCCTGACCTTCTCAAAGGGAAGGAATAAGTTACTCTACTTTGTCAAAGACTTCTTCAGTCAATTACTTCAGTCAATCACTTTAGCCCCCTCTCGTTCTCCCCCGAAGGGGAGATGCAGGTTACTCTGGTTCTGTCAAAGACTGGTTGATGCAGGTTACTCTGGTTCTGTCAAAGACAGGTTGATGCTGGTTGCTCTTGTTGTTGATAAATCACTGACAATCAGGCGGCTACAAGCCAACAACAATATAGCCAATGGGATCTGTCCCTCCCCTTCGGGGGAGGGTAGG
>ERZ780141.616-NODE-616-length-25932-cov-7.563203_pt1 | contig 25932 bp, 20 predicted proteins | sample MGYA00433080_ERZ780141 | MGnify/ENA primary metagenome ERZ780141 (study PRJEB29588, sample SAMEA2154047) | human gut metagenome | biome: human gut; feature: human-associated habitat; material: faeces | place: Denmark | collected 2008/2010 ... | reverse complement strand
TCTTTATCATTTTCTTCATCAGCGCAAAATCAATTGTTTTCATCGCTTGGGCGCAACTACACAAATAGCGCCCAACAATCTATTATATAACGTACTGACAACCATTAATAGTATATTAGTTAAAAGTTTTTTATAAATGCACGTTTGAAACAACGAAGATGTAAAAAAAGCATAAACGATATTAATCATTCGCAAAAATGGGCAAACAGCCTTTGCCAACAACCAAATTTAAGTATATATTTGCCTTTGGTAAATAAAATAAATCTAACTGGAGGAATTATAACAATGACCCTGCCATTAAAACATATCTTCGTTGTAGCCGTAATGTGCGTATTGTCATTACCACTATCGTCACAGGTGCGCCGCATGTGCATCGAGAATCCCACTCGACACAACCACCTAACATACGTCAACGTCTATGAATATGATTATGTGGACATTCAGCCACAATTTCCTGGCGGCGAACGAGCATTGATGAATTTCATCAACAAAACCCGCGAATATCCATATCACGCCTATCACAATCGCATTCAAGGCCGAGTGGTGTGCAGCTTCGTGGTGAATGTAGACGGCAGCATCACAAACATCGAGGTGATTAAGGGCGTAGAAGAATCGCTCAACCGCGAGGCGGTGAGAGTGATCAGCGAAATGCCCAAGTGGCACGTGGGGCGCCTTGGCGGCGAGATTGTGCCTGTGCACTGCATCCTCCCTATCGCATTCCGGCGATAGCCATCTTCTTGAAAATCATCAAAACAATATATCTTGATGCGAAAAAACGTGTTTTTTTCGCATTTCTTTTTTCAGCCCTATTCCTCTTTTCGCTCTGCCGGATTTACAACCGTAGCCACTATGTGACACCCACACACAACCATGCCGAGCGTATATAAAAACACGCCGCCTCGTGAAACGAATCACGAAGCGGCGATCTATGTTCAATATCTCTATATTTCAGAATTACTTCACGAGAGAAGCTGGATCGAGGTTCTTACCTTCAATATCCTTGAAGTATTTGTAAGTACCCACCTTGAGTTCAGCTGTAGCAGCCTCATCAGCTATGATGATAGCCTTGCGGTGCAATTGAAGAGCACTGATAGTCCACATTTGAGTTACAGCACCTTCCACACCTGCTTGAAGAGCACGTGCCTTGTTGTGGCCGTTCACGATGATCATCACGCTCTTAGCGTTCATGATAGTGCCAACACCAACAGTAAGTGCAGTCTTAGGCACCTTGTTTACATCGTTGTCGAAGAAACGAGAGTTAGCGATGATAGTGTCAGTAGTGAGTGATTTCTGACGAGTGAGCGAAGTGAGTGATGATCCTGGCTCATTGAATGCGATGTGACCGTCAGGACCAATGCCACCCATAAACAAATCGATGCCACCTGCTGCAGCGATGCGTGCTTCGTAGCTTGCACATTCGGCTTCGAGGTCTGCAGCATTACCGTTAAGGATGTTTACATTTTCCTTCTTGATATCGATGTGGCTGAAGAAGTTGTTCCACATGAATGAGTGATAGCTTTCTGGGTGTTCCTCAGGAAGGTTGCAATATTCGTCCATGTTGAAGGTAACAACATTAGCAAACGATACCTTACCAGCTTTGTTGAGCTCGATAAGCTTCTTATACATACCAAGAGGTGAGCTACCTGTTGGACAGCCAAGCACGAAAGGCTTTTCTGGAGTTGGATTTGCTTCGTTGATACGAGATGCTACATAATTAGCAGCCCATTCCGACACTTTGTCGTAATCTGGTTCAATGATTAGTCTCATAATTAATTATTACGTTTTTATATCAGGTTTATTTTCTATACAAAAGATTGCTTTGTAGCGCCTATTGATGCACCTCTACAAAGGTAGTCAATAAAAATGCAATTACATAGCGAACAGGGCAAATAAATCATACTTTTTTTGCCCTGATGCGCTTTTATTCTCTTTTCGGTGACGCGTCTCCGTTTGGCACGCCAACCGTCCGACATGCTCTTATTTACGACGCTTTGTAGTCTTCTTGGCGCCGTTCTTCTTTCCACGAGAAGCTGAACCTCGGTGCGACGACGAAGCTGAACCTCGGTGCGACGACGAAGCCGACTTCTTGTGTCGCTTGCTTCTTTGCTCATCGCGCTCCTGACGCTTGCGCTGACGTTCGGCTGCCCTCTCAAGTCGCGATTGCGACACCTTGATAGGCTCCTTATCGATGCGGTGTGTACCCACAGGATGCTTTTCGTCGATCAACGCGAAATCCACAAGCTTGTTAGGCAAGTCGGCACGGGCAATCTGCACAGTCACCTTATCACCAAGCATATAGCGATGATTGCGACGGCGTCCGAGCAAGCAGTAGTTCTTCTCATCGAGTTCGTAATAGTCGTCCTCAAGATCGCGGATTGGCACAAGACCCTCGCACATGTTTTCGTCGAGTTCCACATACAAACCCCACTCGGTAACGCCCGAAATCTTACCAGTGAACACCTCGCCAAGTCGTTCGCCAAGATATTCCACTTGCTTGTATTTTATTGATGCACGCTCGGCATTAGCAGCCAATTGCTCCATATCGCTTGAGTGCTTACATTCTTGCTCAAGATGCTCGGCATTCACACTGCGTCCTCCAGCTAAATAGCGGTCGAGCAAGCGGTGAACCATCATATCAGGGTAGCGACGGATTGGCGATGTGAAGTGAGTGTAATACTCAAACGCCAAACCATAGTGACCCACATTCACCGTGCTATACACGGCCTTTGCCATTGAGCGGATAGCGAGCATGGCAAGCATATCTTCCTCTGGCCGACCCTTGATGTCGGTGAGCAACTTGTTTATCGAGCGGTTAACTTCATACATCGAACCATTCACCTTCACCTTGTGGCCGAAACGCATAGCGATGTCGGCGAAGTTTTGCAACTTGTCGGCGTTAGGCGATTCGTGTATACGATAGACAAACGCCTTAGCAGCACGCTTCTTAGGCACGATACCGATAGCCTCTGCCACCTTTCTATTAGCCAAAAGCATAAACTCTTCCACAAGCTTGTTGGCATCCTTCGATTCTTTGAAGAACACATTGATAGGACGTCCGGTGCTGTCGATATCGAAACGCACCTCCATGCGATTGAATTCCAACGAGCCATTAGCGAAACGCTCGGCACGAAGTTTCTTAGCCAGGCGGTCGAGCGTAAGTATCTCTTCGCGATAATCGCCCTCGCCTGTTTCAATTATGTTTTGAGCCTCCTCATAGGTGAAGCGACGGTTACTCTTGATCACTGCGTGGCAAATATCCACTTTCTTCACTTGCGCATCGTCGTCCATTTCCACAATCACCGAGTGAGTGAGTTTTTCCTCATCGGGGCGTAGCGAGCAGATGAAGTTGCTCAAGCGCTCTGGCAACATAGGTATGGTGCGGTCAACCAAATACACCGATGTGGCACGGCTTTCAGCCTCAGTGTCGATGATGTCGCCCTGACGCACATAATGTGTTACGTCGGCAATGTGTATACCCACTTGCCAAAGTCCGTTGTCGAGTTTTTGTATTGAGAGGGCATCGTCGAAGTCCTTCGCATCGCGAGGGTCGATGGTGAATGTCACCACATCGCGCATGTCGCGGCGCGACTTTATCACCTCTGGAGTGATACCCGGATCTATCTTATTGGCAGCCTCTTCCACCTCGGCTGGATAGACGTATGGCAGGCCAAACTCGGCGAGGATGGCATGCATTTCCACGGTGTTGTCGCCCGACTTACCCAACACATCCACCACTTCGCCCATAGGCGAATTGGCTGTCTCTGGCCAATCTACAATCTTCACAACGGCCTTTTCGCCTGTCTTTCCGTCTTTCAACAAATCTTTTGGAATGAAGATGTCGGTCGCAAGAAATTTGCTGTCGGTAATCAAGTGTCCGAAATAATCGCCAACCTTCAGCGTACCGATAAACACTTGCTCCTTGCGCTCAAGGATTTCAAGCACCTCGGCCTCTTCTGGCTCGTTGGCACGCTTAGCACAGATGTGTACACGCACTTTATCGCCATTGAGGGCATGCTTTGAGTGACGCTCAGCCACGAATATCGATTCTCCGTCGCCCGAATCGAGCACCACGCTATTCTTGCCATTGCTGCGGCGAACGAAAGTGCCGGTATTCACCACATTGCGCTCTACCACCTTAAACTTGCCCGGAGTGGTCTCTTTCAAGACTCCCTCTATGGCGAGTTCTTCTATAATCTGCACCACCATTGCACGTTCGAATGGCGTATCGGCACCAATAGCCGAAGAAATCTGCTTATAATTGTAAGGAATTGCCTTTTCGCTATTGAAGAAATCCATCACTTTTGCCTCCATGGCCGATTTCTCCATCAAATCATCTACGTCTTGTCTTTTTCCCATATATTTTCCTTATTATTTTTCTATGGCTTTCGCCACGCTTTTTGGGGTTACTATTCACAAAAATAACACCTTATCTTGATATTTTCATCATTTTGAGGCTTCTATTCACACTTTTTTCCCACAGGACACAACTCTTGTGCCCTTATATAACAAAAAAGCTGCTCTCCTCTCCGAGGAAAACAGCTCCAAACTCTTTAGTTTACTGTTGTATAAACTTACTTAACTTCAGCAGCAGCTACAGTGTCAGCAGCAGCAGAGTCAGTTGCAGCAGAATCAACGTTTTCAACTACAGCAGAATCAGTAGCAGTAGTGTCAGCAGTTTCAGCCTTTTCAGCGTTACCGCAAGAGAACAATGATACGCTGAATACAACAGCAAGTAATAAAACTAACTTTTTCATTTTCTTAAAAAATTAAAATAATAAAACAATATTGTTATGCTTCAAAAACGATGCAAATTTATAACAAATTTTTCATCCGCAAGCATTTTTGCAAATAATTTTTTATTTCAGTGCTTTTATTTTCTTCAACCAGTAAGCCAAATTCCCAAAATTTTAACCCCTAAAACTCTATAAATCAGCGGTTTTATATTTTAAAATTCGACTTTTTACCCAATTGTTAAATATTGTTATTTCAACAGACTCCGATTAAACCATCGTATTTTTGGCATTTTCTGCCAATCTGTCAACCCTGAAAAAAAGTCATTATTTATAGAGGAATCGCTTGATGCTTCGCTTAGGTGTTTTCTCAAATTCGCATGGGGTAATCTCGATTTTTGAGATTTGCTCGTATGGAGCCACAATCTTATTCACCTCTTTGCGGATTTGCTCCATCACCTCAGGCAATTGCTCACGCTTAGTGCCAAGGTTGTCCATAACCTCATAGTCAGGATATACCAATGCCACAAATTTACCATTGCGTTCCACCACAAGGCTCTCGGTAACATACACCATATTATTGAGTTTTGCCTCAATTTCTTCTGGATAGATATTCTGACCGTTTGCGCCAAGGAGCATAGTCTTGCAGCGTCCCTTTATAAACAATGTGCCATCTGGATTGAGTGTACCCATATCGCCGGTGTGCAGCCAACCGTCGTCGTAGAGCACCTTGTCGGTAGCCTCCTCATTCTTGAAGTAGCCCTTCATCACATTCTTACCCTTCACGCATATTTCGCCTGGGATGTTTTCTGGGTCTTCACTAAGAATCTTGCATTCCATAAGTCCTGGCAATACACGGCCCGAAGAATGTGGCACAAATTCACGCCATGGAGTGTGGCTGATGAGAGGTGCGCACTCGGTCATACCATAACCAACGGTAAATGGGAACTTAATCTTTACCAAGAAGTCTTCCACCTCAGGATTGAGTGGAGCACCACCGATAATCAATTCCTCAAACTCACCGCCGAATGCATCAACAAGCTTCTTGCGGATTTGCTCATAGATTTTCTTATCAACGTATGGAATATTGAGCGCCCAGCGCATCATGTTCTTGTTGATCAAAGGTACAATCTGCTTGCGATATACTTTCTCAAGAATCAATGGCACCGACACTATCAAGTGTGGCTTAATTTCTTGCATAGCCTTAATCAAAATCTTTGGCGAAGGAATGCGACCAAGCAGAGTGACGTGTGTTCCCACACACAATGGCACCAAGAGGTCGAATGCACAACCATAGGCGTGCGCCAATGGCAAGAACGACACCGAGGTGGTGCCACGATAGTGCAACTTCGATGCGATACCATACTCGGCATTGCCGGTAATGTTGGCGCAAGTGATCATCACCCCCTTGCTATAGCCAGTTGTTCCAGAGGTGTAGTTGAGAATCACCACGTCCTCGTCGGCAATATCGGCATAATGAATATCGTCTAATGAATAACCGTTAGGATAAGCAGTTGCGAAAAGCGCCTCGCGCTTCGCAAACACATCCTCAACGTTTTCGCCTTCTTTTTGGGCAAACACTTCAAGAGTTTCCACCGACACGGCAGCACGAATATTGCGCAGCGAGTCAAACTCAATAGTATCCCAAATAGCCTTTGTACAGAAAAGTATCACAGCCTCCGAGTGGTTGACAATGTGCTGCACGTCGAAGGGGTTAAATTCTTGCAAGATTGGCACGATAGTGGCGCCATAGGTCATTGCAGAAATCATCACTGTCACCCACTTGCTGGTGTTCTTACCAATCAAGGCAATCTTGTCGCCCTGCTTGATGCCCAAAGCGCGATACACCTCGTGCATCTTTGCAATGTTGGTAGCAAAGTCAGCATAGGTCATAGTGTTGTTTGCACCATAATCGGTGAGCGCAGGCAATTCTGCGTTCTCCCTAAACGATTTCTCGTAGATCTTAATTATGTTTTCTCCCATATTTTGCATTTTAGATTTTGCAAAGTTAACTCAAATAGATAGAACTATTGCACAATTTCGCCAAAAGTATGCATTTTTAGCGCCAAAAACTTAATCTACGAGGATTTACAAGCCGAGAGCAGGCTGTTTAACCCATTTCGGGCATTAGGGCTTGGTAGGATTTCGGAGTTTTAGAAGATCAGATTTTGATTGATTTTTAATGAGTAACAGAATGCTCATCTCGGGATTATCTGGCATTTGTCTCACCACCGCCACGACCAAGCACCTCAATAATGTCGGCATACACCTCAGTGACGTAGCGTTTTATCTGATTGCGGTCTTCCCAAAGGCGAGTGCGCAGCTTGCCCTCAACATACATTTGTGTGCCTTTCCGCACATATCGCTCCACAATCTCGGCATTGCGTCCCCAAGTCACCACATTGTGCCATTCCACACGCTCCGTCGTCTCATTGCCGTTGCCCGTGGGAAAGCGCTCGTTGGTGGCAAGCGTGAAAGTTGCCATAGTCTGCCCTGGTTGCGGATAGCGCATATCTGGGTCTTTGCCCACACGCCCCAAAAGTATCACTTTATTTACCGACATAGCTTTATACTGTGTTTCGTTGTTCTATTAAATATTCTTTTTTCGTTAATCACCTCGCCATAGCGAGATTTTACTTATCCAAAGATAACGAAAAATCGCAATAACACAAAATGGGCAGCCGCGGTGATTCGAGGCTACCCATATTTATGTTTTTTCTCAATGTCTATATTAGAGCACCCGCTTCAAGCGAGCGACAAACTCGTCGGCATCGGCCTTTGTGATGCACAAAGGTGGCAACAAACGGAGCACATTTGTGCCCGAAGCACCGGTGAACACGTGCTGCTCTTTGAGCAATCGTGTGCGCAACTCCTTTACTGGCTCCTCAAATTCAAGACCAATCATCAGCCCACGGCCTCGCACTTCCTTGATTTGCGGTATCTGCTTCAGCATTCCTATCAGATATTCGCCCACCTCTGCGGCATTCTGCACAAGATTCTCTTTCTCAAAAATTTCAAGCACAGCTATCGCTGCAGCGCAACCAAGGTGATTACCGCCGAATGTGGTGCCAAGTTGTCCGTAAGCCGGCTTAAACTTAGGGCTGATAAGCACTCCCGCAAAAGGATAACCATTGGCGATGCCCTTTGCCATAGTGATCATATCTGGCTTGATGCCCGAATATTGATGCGCAAAGAATTTGCCTGTGCGGCCGTAGCCCGATTGAATCTCGTCGAGTATCAACACTGTGCCATGCTTGTCGCACTCCTCGCGAAGGGCTTGCAGAAATTCGTTGGTTGGTATCTGCACACCGCCAACGCCCTGGATGCCCTCGATAATCACCGCGCACACATCATCGCTTGCCAACTCGCGGCGAACGGCTTCTATATCGTTGAGTGGCACAAATGTCACATGGTGGTTGTCGTTGATTGGCGCCACAATCTTAGGATTGTATGTTGCTTCCACAGCCAGCGATGTGCGTCCGTGGAATGCCTTGCTGAATGCCACCACGCGCTTTCTGCCATTGTAGAACGACGCCAACTTCAACGCATTCTCATTGGCTTCGGCACCTGAATTGATAAGAAACAACTGATAATCGTCGTAGCCGCATGCCGCACCGAGTTTCTCGGCAAGACGTTGCTGCAAACCATTAATCACCGAGTTGCTATAAAACACCAGGTTCTCGGCTTGGCGCTTCAATGCCTCTACATAGTGTGGGTGTGAGTGCCCCACCGAAATCACGGCATGACCTCCATAAAGGTCAAGATATTCTGTTCCATTGCTGTCGTAGGTGTGGCAACCAACGCCTTTCACTATCTCGACGTCGAACAATGGATATACATCAAACAATTTCATTTTTCCTTCGTTTTTTCTTCTTTTTAAACCATCTATCAAAATGCCGATGCCTTAAGCATCAATCCACAGCGCTCGTCAAGGCCGAACATCAGATTCATATTTTGCACGGCTTGACCCACTGCGCCTTTGAGCAGGTTGTCGATGCACGATATCATCAGCAATTGATCTTCATATTTCTCTACATACACCACAGCCTTGTTGGTATTCACCACCTGCTTCATGTCAGGGCTCTTTGTGGTGAAATGCGTGAAGGCTGCATCGGCATAATAGTCGGCATACACCTGTTGCACTTCTTCTATCGAAGCGTCGCACTTGGCATAAGCGGTGACATAGATGCCACGCGCAAAGCAGCCGCGCTGCGGAATGAAGAGCACTCTGCCATCATAGCCAGGCTGCAACTCTTGAATAGTCTGGTTGATTTCAAGCAGATGCTGATGGCGGAAGGTTTTATACACCGATATATTGTCGTTGCGCCACGAATAGTGTGTGGTAGCGCCCGGCTTCTGACCAGCACCTGTGCTGCCAGTAATGCCATTGACATGTATGTCGCCGCTTATCATCCCAGCCTTGAAGGCTGGCAGAAGCGCCAACTGTATGCAGGTGGCAAAGCAGCCAGGGTTTGCCAAATGATTGCAATTCTTCACCGCCTCGCGATGGGTTTCGGGCAATCCGTAGACATAGTCGTGCTCTGGCGATGCTATGCGGAAGTCTTGTGCAAGGTCGATAATCTTCACATTCTCAGGAATCGTATGTTCCTTCAGGAATGCCTCGCTCTTGCCATGGCCGAAACAGAAAAACACCACATCGACCTTGTCAAAAGGCATCTCGCTTGTGAATGTCATCTCTGTGTCGCCAAGCAATCCCTCGTGCACATCATACATCTTATTGCCGGCATTGCTCTCCGAGTTGGCAAACACAATTTCCGCCTCAGGGTGCTGCAATAGCACGCGTATCAATTCGCCACCAGTATATCCTGCGGCTCCAAGTATTCCTACTTTTATCATTTCGTCGTAGTTAAATATCTGCGTGTCGGTTTCAATTAACGTTTCTCATCTGGATGCGCAAGATAATAAGCACGCAATGCTGTGCTGCTCACCTTGATAAAGCCCTTGGCATCTTCCGACGACCAAGCCTTGGCTGTTTCGCCATATTCGCCGAGCTGGTTCTTCACCAAGTCGTTTGGAGAATCCACTCCCATTGTTTGGAAGCAATAAGGACGCAATTCAAGTGTCACCTCGCCAGTGACATTGCGTTGCGAACTGGTGAGCATAGCCTCGATGTCTGGCATCACTGGTTCGAGATATTGACTTTCGTGCAAGAACATACCATACCAGTTGCTCACCTGGTCTTTCCAGTATTGTTGCCACTTAGAGAGTGTGTATTTCTCCAAGAAACGGTGCGCACCGATAATAAGCATTGGCGCAGCGGCTTCAAAGCCCACACGACCCTTGATGCCAATGATGGTGTCGCCCACATGGCAATCACGACCGATGGCATAAGCGGCGCCTATTTCCTCCACGGCTTGTATTGCGGCAATCTTGTCGTCGTAGTGCTTGCCGTTGACACTCACCAATTCGCCCTTTTCAAAGCCGAGTTTCAAAGTTTCAGGCTCTTGCTTTGTAGGGTGCTTCAAATAAGCCGATTCTGGCAAGCCTTGGGTAGAGTCGAGAATCTCACCACCGCAGATTGATGTGCCCCAGATGCCCACATTATATGAATACTTCAACTTGGTGAAATCGGCAAAGAAGCCATGCTCGTTGAGGTAATCAATCTCCTCTTGGCGCGAAAGGTTGCCATCGCGGGTGAGTGTGATGATTTCCACGCCAGGAGCCATCACCAAGAATGTCATATCGAAACGAATCTGGTCGTTGCCTGCTCCTGTAGAACCGTGCGCAATGGCGTGCGCTCCTATTTCGTTGGCATAGCGTGCAATGGCAATTGCTTGAAATATACGCTCGCTGCTCACACTGATAGGATAGCAATTGTTGCGAAGCACATTGCCATATACCATATATTTAAGCGACTTCTCATAATACTCGTGCGTAACGTCGAGTGTAACATACTTCACCGCGCCCAATTTATAGGCATTTTCTTCGTTGGTTTTCAACTGCTCGGCGCTAAATCCGCCAGTGTTGGCACATGCCGCATACACTTCATAGCCATCATTGGCAAGTTTCATCACTGTATATGATGTGTCAAGGCCTCCCGAAAAAGCCACAACTACTTTCTTCTTTTCCATTTCGATACTTTATTATAATTAGTGAGTTTATTTGTTTCTTTTCTCAATTTTCGCTGCCACCTTCGCTGGTGTGCTCTGCAGGGTCGTAAAGCATACCCGTGCATAGGCATTTCGAACCGCCATAGCGCTGCAATATATCATAGTTGACACAGTTTTCACAACCACGCCAAAAAGCCTCATCATCGGTCAACGATGGGAATGTGACTGGACGATAGCCCAACTCGCTATTCATCTTCATCACCGCTTCGCCAGTAGTAAGGCTGAAAATCTTTGCATCCGGAAACATCTCGCGCGACAAGTCGAAAATGCGATGTTTGATGCGCTTAGCCAATCCTAAGCCCCTAAATTCGGGAGCGACAATCAGACCCGAATTTGCTACAAACTTCTTGTTGCTCCAGCATTCAATGTAGCTAAAACCGGCAAATTTGCCATGATACAATGCCAGCACCGCCTTGTGCTCACACATTTTCTGTATCACATACTCAGGCGAACGCTTTGCGATACCTGTTCCGCGCACCTTTGCAGCCTCGGTAATAGTAAAAAGTATTTCATCTACATAGCGCTTGTGGTCGGAATTCGCCACAACAATTTCAATTTCTTCTGAATTGATCATCTCGTTCTTGTAAATAATAATTGTCTTGGTTTATACTCGTTTTCCTATTGATATATTAACGCTTATGCGACACACCCATTCGTTTTCACGAAAGGTGTATCGCTTATCGTTTTTTTACCTTAATGTCTTTAATTGGAGTCAGCGTTTAGTCATGAGCGAAGTAGTTGCCCCCACATACGCTGTTTTTGTTCATTTAGAATATCGTGCACTGTCAGCCGGTAAAAGCACCAGCCCTTCTCAGTTTTGATTAGTCAATCTCACCTATCTCAGGGATGATTGCCGACAGAGCACGCGCGGCTCGTCGGTGAGTGACACCCTCTCGCAGCACCGCAAACACTGTGTTTGCTCCTGCTATAGTGCCCAAAATTTCGTCGAGGTTCGACATGTCAATATCGTAGGCAAGACCACTGGCATAGCCGTTTCGGGTCTTAATCACAGCAAAGTTTCCTGAAAAATCCAGCGATAGCATGCCCGACTGACCCAAAGTCCGCTCGCCCTCTATCTGTGGGGCCATGCGTGGCTCATAGTTGTCGGCCATCACATACATGTATGCGCCTTGCTCGTTTGCAACCTTTGTGATTCGCAACGCTTTCAAGTCACGCGACAGCGTAGCCTGCGTAACATGCACGCCCTCATCAGACAATAGTTTTGCCAAATCTTCTTGGCATCCAACTACATGCTCTCTGATAAGACTCTTTATCAATTGCAATCTCACTTTTTTCTTTTTCATCTCTTAGCTCCTTTGCTATTTTTATCAATATGATGCAAATTTAATAAGTTTTTTCAAAAATCTCCTCTAATTGACCTATTAATGTGTATTTTTGACCATAAAATTTATTAAAACAGGCTTTTTGTAGACAAATTGTAACATTATGAGTCTTTCTTTCTGCTTTCCAATCCATTCATCCGATTGGCAACACATCTTTTTGGGCAGTAACGTGAGGCAAGTATCGCTTCATCAGAGGGATAAGCACAACATACATTGACATGGTGAGCACCAGACACGCGCTTATGCGCCACCATCCTCGTGGCAAAAATTGGCGCAACAGCAGGTCGAGCAATTGATATATTATCTGGTGTGTGCAGAGTATCATTATTGAATACCTGCCCCAATATGTCACCACAGGAATGTGACCAATTTTCTTGGCAATAAATATTGTCATCAGCGTTCCCACCACGCCGCAGATGTGCGCTGTGGTGTAGCACCCCGCGAAATAGTTTGAGCGATAATCGAGCGGATAGGCAAGCCACATCAGCAAAGGCACACAGGCTATCACCACCCACCACAGATAGCGGTCGAAGCGCCACCCTTCATACATCACATGGGTCTTACGATTGAGTATGTAGCCCAATGCGAAAAACGGCATCGATGTGAGCGCTGTGTCGAGATAGCAATATATGTTAAATCTATTGTAACTCAGCATCATACCCGCCATGCCACACAGCACCGACAAACCCGCGATGATATAAGTGGAATGCCATCGTATCTTGAACGCCACCATATACATAATGTAAAATATCAGATTCACCTCAAACAAGCAGAGCAAAAACCATATTGCCGTGTCGGGGAACAACTCCAACACCACAGCGTTGTGCAATTCCTGCCATAGCGTGAAGGTGGGACGATACATCAATATCTTTACGCCATATTTATATAGCACCTCTGGCAACAAAAGCCCCAGCGTGACGAAGAAAAACAGGAATGGTATCAGTAATTTGTTGATTTTGCGCTTCAAGAACCCGAAAAAATTCTCATACTGCTTGAAGAACACACCCGAAAGGAAGAAATACAGTGGCATTCTGAAGCATTTCAGCACGCTGTCGTATGGCAAACTGGTGCGATAAAACGCCAATATGTGCGACAGCACCACAAGCAAAATGCAGAAGCCTTTTGCCAGGTCGATGTATTCTATACGTTGCTTTTTACCTGTTTGAATCACAATCTTATTTGTTTTGTTAGCAGCCTGTAGCCAAAGCCCTCGCTTTTCCCGATATGCTTATCTGTCTGCAAAGTTACTAATAATTATTGACATACACACCGATATACAAAAAGGCTGTGCCATAGCATCACTGCTAAAGCACAGCCCCGCCATTTAAACCTATTCGGGCAATATGACCGATTTGGGTTAATGATGGCTACCTATATATCTTTGTTATGGGTTATTTTTAGTTTTCTTTTCAGTTTTCTTCGCCGTTGTGGCTTTTGCCTTGGTCTTGCTTGCAGTGGTGCGCGCGCAAGCCTTGCGAGTGACAGGTTTCTTTTTAGGCTTCACCACCACCGGCTCGCTCACCATCTCAAGCACTTGCACTGTGCGTGCAGGCAGATAGAGTTTCAGCCATCCCAATCCGTGCTCGCCATAGAGAGCATCGTCTTCGGTGAAGTGATGCACCGTGCTATCAATATTGCCATAACCGCCATATTTAGCGTCGTCGCTATCGAGCACACCTGCATATTCGCCTATTGGCACCAATATGCCGTAGTCAGAGAGCGAGCGGTTAGGGCTGAAGTTAAACACAAACAGATATTTGCCACGACTATACGCCAGCACTTGGTCGTCGTCTTTCTCCCAACGCTTCTCCACTGGCAAAGCCTCAAACTTCTTGATGCCAGCAATCAGGTGCACCATATCGTTGTCGAATGCATTGAGGAAGCGGTATTTCAGGTCCTGACGGTCAACGAGCGACCATTGGCGACGGGCATACTTATGCGACCAGCCATTGCCTTCGCGAGGGAAGTCGATCCACTCAGGGTGACCAAATTCATTACCCATAAAGTTGAGATAACCGCCATTGATAGTAGAAGCGGTGACCATGCGTATCATCTTGTGGAGCGCCATGCCACGGTCTACCGTAGCATCGTGGTCGCCCACCATCATGTGCCAATACATAGCGCTATCAATCAAGCGGAAAATCAGAGTTTTGTCGCCCACGAGCGCTTGGTCGTGACTTTCGGCATAACTGATTGTCTTTTCGTCGGCGCGGCGGTTGGTAAGTTCCCAGAATATCGAAGTAGGATGCCAATCCTCGTCTTTACGCTCCTTGATGGTCTTAATCCAATAGTCAGGAATACCCATAGCCATGCGGTAGTCAAAACCCATACCGCCCTTAGCAAACGGCAGAGCCAAACCAGGCATACCGCTCATTTCCTCGGCGATGGTGATAGCTTTTGGATTCACCTCGTGTATCAGCAGGTTGGCAAGTGTGAGGTAAGTGATAGCATTCACATCCTGATTGCCGTTGTAGTAATCGCCATATCCGCCGAACGCTTGTCCCAAACCGTGGTTGTAGTAGAGCATCGATGTCACGCCATCGAAACGAAAACCATCGAAGTGGTATTCATCAAGCCAATATTTGCAGTTAGAGAGCAAAAAGTGAAGCACCTCGTTCTTGCCGTAATCAAAGCAAAGCGAATCCCATGCCGGATGTTCGCGACGACTTGGGTCGCTATAGAAATACAAGTCGGGGGTGCCATCGAAGCGGCCAAGGCCCTCGGCCTCGTTTTTCACAGCATGGCTGTGCACGATATCCATAATCACGGCTATACCGCGAGCGTGAGCATCGTCAATAAGCGCCTTCAGTTCCTCAGGCGTACCAAATCGGCTTGATGCAGCGAAGAAGCTCGACACGTGATAGCCAAACGAGCCATAATATGGGTGTTCTTGGATAGCCATAATCTGTATGGCATTGTAGCCATCGGCTTCGACGCGAGGCAGCACATTGAGACGGAATTCCTCATACGTACCCACCTTCTCAGCGTCTTGGCTCATGCCGATATGGCACTCATATATCATCAGGGGTTGTACGTTTGGCTTAAACTTTTTCACCTTGAATTGGTATGGAGCCACGTCCCACACCTGAGCCGAGAAAATCTTGGTTGTTTGGTCCTGCACCACACGAGTGGCATAAGCAGGTATGCGTTCGCCTTCGCCGCCATCCCAATGCATGCGCAATTTATACAGATCGCCATGATGCATTTGGTCGGCATCGAGCATCAACTCCCATACGCCGTTTTCTTTCTTTTCCAACGAATAAGCCTCATATTCTCCCCAATCGTTAAACGTTCCTGAAAGGTATATAGCAGTAGCATTAGGTGCCCATTCGCGGAACACCCAGCCATCAGAAGTGCGATGTAGACCGAAATAATTGTAGGCATTAGCGAAATCGCTCAACGAGCCATCTTCGCCCACCAATTCATGTTCTTTTTTTATTACATCCTCATGGCGTCCATTGATAGCATCGGCAAATGGTTCAAGCCACGGGTCGTTCTTTATTATCGGAAGAACCTTCTTTCTCATATCAAATTTCTGGTTATTGTTACGTAACTTTAAGGCCAGACAGCACACCCAAAACGCAATGTCCAGACGCCATCGCCATTCAAGCGTACTATCTTTTTACAAAGATAGTGCAAATGAGGGAAATAAACAACTGAATGAGCAGCGAGTGCAAAGAGGCAAACATTTGTCTCTTTGCCGAGTCGCGAATGAAGACGGCGCAGCCAATCAAGTTTACTCAAATCAGCATTTTCACCAGACTCTGCAGAAACAAGACTCGGATTAGGTTTCACACCACATAGATTCAAGATGGTTTTAAGCGCAATACCACACGCCAAATACTTATGCGCTTATCACAACAATGCCTATACCAAACGTGTTGCATTGGTCTATGGATTTGCTTAAGTCTTCGGCCTAATTTCTGTTCCTCACGCCCCCAAATTTTACCAAAAATATCCACAGTGGACATCAATTTGTGTAAATCGTAAAAATCAGTACTTTACCAAATATTTTCACACTTTTATGAGGAACTTTTGATTATGAGCAGACCTTGCAATGGCGATTTTTAGAAAATGGTATGGTCATAAAATCCATTTCTGCCACGTTGAAGGTGAGCAGACGATTGGTGAGCAGTTCGCCAGTGCCAGTAATCCACTTTATCACCTCTGCGGCCTGAATTGAGCCAGTGATTCCGGGTATCACGCCAAGCACTCCCACCTCCTTGCCCGATGGCACTTGGGAGGCTTCGGGCGCCTCCGGGAATAGACAACGATAGCATGCCGACCCCGGCACATAGGTCATCACCTGACCCTCGAAGCGGAGAATCCCGCCCAAACAAAACGGTTTGCCCTCTGCCACGCACGCATCGTTTATCATATATTTCACCGTCACGTTGTCGGTTGCCTCCACTACAAAGTCGTAGCGGCGCACAAAGTCTGCCACGTTGTCGGCAGTGAGGAATATCTGATGTTTTTCAACCTTCACGTCGGGGTTGATTTGATGGATTCGCATCTCGGCAGAATCCACCTTCGCCATGCCCACATTGGCTGTGTCGTGCACAATCTGGCGCTGCAGATTTGAGCAATCCACCTCATCGCCATCCACTATACCCAACGTGCCCACACCCGCCGCGGCAAGATACATCAGCACGGGCGACCCGAGCCCACCGGCTCCCACCACCAGCACACGCGCCTCAAACAGACGGCGCTGCCCTTCGATGCCAAATTCTTGCAGCTTAATGTGTCGGTCGTAGCGCAGCATCTGCTCCGCGCTAAATTGAAAATCTTTATCCATAGCAATCGTCTAATAAAAAACACAAATGTGACTGCAAATTTATTGCATTGCAGCCACATATTCAAAATCATGTCAAAAATTATTCGCTGTATGATTATATTACATCCCGCCTGTGTTGGATCCGCCATTTGCTCCCGATGAGCTACTGCCACTACCGCCGCTCTTCACGTCATCGTTGCTGATGCTTCGCTCGGTGCGCTTCACCGTGGTCTTCAGGTCGCCAAATCGCCACGATACACTCAAATTGAAGCTTCTTATTGGAGAAACAGAGCGGCTCGAAGAGAAGAACGATTGCGAAACCACCTCGCTTCTAAAATGATGCTTGCCCTTGAACGGATTATTCACCATTAACGATACGCTCAATCGCTTGTCTTTCAAAAACGATTTGTTAGCCACCAAACCATGGAAGAAGCTGCCCGGATAGGTGTTTTGCAGGCGTTTGCTCTTAGTGTTTCCGCCCACATACACCGATACCGAAAAGTCCTTTGGCAATGTCTGCTGCATGTTCAGGTATGAGAATGCCGAGAAGCCATAAGAGTGTACACCAAGCTCTTCGCTCTTATAGTCACTATAATGGCCGTAGAAATTAATCATCACACGGGTCTTTGCCCAAGGGGTGTAATTTGCCCACAACGACATCGACAAATCTTTGCTCTTGGCTATATTGCCATAAGTTGCGCTCATCACACCGTCTTTCAACGTCTGATACAGCACAATACCATTGTTTTGGAACTCATAACCGAGCCTACAATCCATCATAAACTTTTGCACAAAACTACTAAACGACAGACCCAAGCTATGGCTCTTCTCAGTGTCGAGGTCTGGATTACCATAGGAGATGCTCGTAGGGTCGGAATTGTTCACATACGGATTTAGATATTCGATACCTGGGCGACTGATGCGCATCGCATACGAGAGTTTTAGGCTCTTTGTCATTCCCAGATTATACGAAACTAATGCCGACGGCACGATGTCGCTCATAGTTGCCGAATAGTTGCGATCGGGGCTTTGGGCATACTTCACATCCATAAATGTGTATTCATATCTTGCGCCAGCCTTTGCGCCGAAATTGCCGCTATTGAATTTGTAGTCGGTGTATGCTGCCACGATGTTGCGTAGCTGGTTGTAATGGTTCATCGGATCGTCGGTAGCCACCATCTTGCCGCTGCCATCAGCTATCCACTTAGCCACATCGCTATAGTTTTTGCGATAGATATATTTTCCGCCGAAGTCTATATAGTGCTTCTTGGCGATTGGATTGACGTAGTCTATCTGCAGCGTATGCTCCTCGGTGTGGGCATCGTTGTCGAATCGCTGGTCGACAAGGCTATATGGCACATCCACCATATCGGTGTAATATGATTCGCCCTTAGAGCCATTCGGCGAATAATCAAGGCGATAACTGAATGTGAGAAACTCATCGGCCTTCTTAAACGAACGCTGATAGTCAAAGCCCAGATTGATGTTGCCATAATCACCAGTAGAGTTGGACCTTTGATTGTAGGAATACCTCTTGTCGCCCGATAAGCGCTGCATCACGCTATTGCTAATGCCATCGTAGTTAGACTTTCCGCCATACATATTGCCCGATATGGTGAAAAGGTTGAGCGAATCGAGCTCATAGCTCGCCTCGATGCTTCCAAACATGAAATTGCCCTTCGACTTGCCTTTGCCATGAGTGCGCAGATAGCGAAATTCGTCGTTGTTATAGTCTTCTCGAAACGATTCACTCTCAGAATTTACGCTGAAATTTTTGTTGTAATGAAAGTTTGACGAAACAGTAAACTTGCCCACCTGCGCTGTGGCAAAGGCACCGCCGCCCATGTCACGATTGCCCACTCGTGCGTTAAGGCTAAGATTATATCCGCGCACCTGAGCATCTGTAGTGATGATGTTAAGCACACCGCCCACGCCTTCGGCATCGTATTTTGCACCCGGGTCGGTCACCACCACAATCTTCTTCACCGTGTTGGCTGGCATAGCGCGAAACACTTCCTTAGGATTATTCGACATCATGGTGTTTGGTTTACCGTTGACGAGCACCTTGAAATTGCTCGAACCTTTCACCTTAATATTCTCTTCGCCATCCACTGTCACCAATGGCACTTTGCGCAGCATCTCCACGAGAGTGTTTGTCTTGGCATCGGGATCGGCTTCGAGGTCATAAGTGATTTTATCTACCTCTGCCTTTATCAGCGGACGCGATGCCTCAACCACAACCTCTCCCAATAGGTTGCTTGCAGCCGACGTGTATATCTTGCCCATATCGATGCTTCGATTGGCTTCGGTAAGCACAAAATTCTTCTCCACTGGCTGCTTGCCCACTACCGCAAATGTGGCTTTGTAACTTCCAGCCGACTTCAGCGCAACATCAAACGCACCCTTTTCGTCGGTAACATCCACCTTTGCCAATGTAGATTTATTATCTTCCACGCCATACACCCTCACTGTGGCATACGGCTCACTTTCTCCGCTAAGCGAATCTATCAATACTCCCTTTATGGCATATCTCTCTTGCGCTGATACTCCAATTGTCAATGCAAACATCGCCATAGCTATGCAACATAGGCATAAAACTCGTTTACTCATTCGTCTGTGTCGTTTTTTTCAAATTTATCTATTAGACGCAGTGACAACAAAGAATATCACCACAATGCCATGTTTTTTAACAATCTTTATCACTTCTTGGTTTTAGCGTCGAAGCGGTAGCCAAACGTGAGCTGCAGATAATGGTGCAGGTAATAACCATAATATTCGTTGCGCTGATATGCGTTATATTTTTCCCAATAATAGTTGTCCTGATTGAAGATATCGTCAGCCGACAGACTTATGCGGCACTTGTTGTGGTGGAATCGGTAAGTGACACTCGCCTCGCATATCACACGATGCTTGTTCATCTCCTTCGACTGATAGCCAGAGCGATAATTATCGGCAACCTCCACCGAGAATTCAAATGGTGCTATGCTCCAGTCGGCCGACACGCCATATTTATCATACAGCGTAGTGCTATTATATGCCGCGTCGCTATATCGATATCTGCACCAATTCAGTTCATTGAATGCGCGAATCTGCAGATTATCGGTTTCGTAAGTGAATTCAAAGAGATCGTTCACTCCCAGCCTACGCTCGTGATTGAGCGATGGCACCACATTGTCGTCAAGCAGCGTCATATATCCATAGGCGCTCGCCTTACTCACCTCCAATTGGTTATTCACCCTGAAATATGCGCCCAGCCCATGATCGTAGTTCAACTTAAATTCATATATATCGCCACCCTTCACATTCACAGGTTCGGTGGTGTAGACGCCGCTCAGCGTGTTGTAGCGACACAGTGTGCTGATAGGGTTGACGTCTTTATTGTAAGATGCGCTAAAACCAAGCACTATCTGCTGGCGGAGCCACATGCGGTGATAACTGTAGGTGGCAGAATAGGCGTGAGATTTCTCAAGCAACGGATTCCCCTTCGCTATCCACAGCGGGTTGGTGGTGTTTACAAACCCCATCGTTTTGCTCATCTCTGGCGTCACGGTGGTATATGCCATCTTCAGATCCATATTGCGTACACGGCTCATTTTCCATTTCAGCAGCAACGAAGGCTCCACAATATGGCTTATGCGCACAGCAGCAGTGTCGAGCGCGCCATAACTGAAGTCTTGGCTTTCGCGCAAGGCGCGCCATTCCACCTTAGGCATTATCATCAACTTCTTCGATGGATTGTAGGTCATCTTCAGCGACATCTTATTGTCGTAAGTGTGCAGCAGACTGCGCATAGTGTTGGCATCATCTCTCGCTATTTGCGCTCCTGCAGCACCCTCCGAGCTGCCAGAGAAAGCGTTTTGCTCTTCGCGGTTGCGCTTATATTCAAAATAGTTTGTAGCATTTAGATATAGTTTCGGGGTCAACCAGTAATTCATCGTCACACCAGCCCATGTGCTCAACGCACGCTTCGGGGTGTCGTAGAATTGCTGGAGCGATTCATTCTTGCCCTCTCTGAGGTATTCCAACTCACGATTTACGTTTCGCTCCTTTTCATCGGCTGTAACTGCGGTTGCGCCTTGAAGCACAAGCGAACCCTTTTTGCCCATATAGTGCGACCATCGATATGTTGTAGACAGCTTCTTTTCTTCGGTCTCATCTACTGAAAACCTGCGTTCGCGCGTGATAAGGTGGCTATACAATACGTCGCCTGGCTTTGCCGCCATAGCAGCTTCAAGGCTGTGATATTGAAAAGCACCCGATTCATAGCCATATTTTGCGCTATTGTTTTCTATCTTTCCTCTACCTTTGTCATAATCGGCATTCACACTAAATTGAAGCATATTATTAGCGTCGGTATACATAGTGAGATACGCTTCAGCCTTGGGTTTGAGTGTATGCGTATGGTCTTTTTGGCCCGAAATATCTAATGTCCGCTCTGTGTTAGGGAGAAACGATTCGGTGTTATATCTATTATTGTTGCTTCCGTCGGAATGACCCATATTGGCACTTGCGCCCACACTATTATTGCTCATCGCGCCCTCAGTTTGCCAGTTGTGCTGATAGTTATATGAGCCATACATGCTCTTTCCGTCGCCAGCGATATTGCGATTCATACCGTTGTTCATCGTGTATTCATTATATCGGTTTAAGCTATTGGCTTGGGCATACACCATCTGAGGGTCATGGTCGCTCAATCGGCTTGCCCTGACATTGCCCGTATAACGGTCTTTGGTAGCATAACCCGCCTCAACATCGCCATACCATTTGTCGAGGAAACCCGGCTTAACCTGTATGTCGAGCACATTATCTTCATCGCCATCGTCGTGCCCTGAGCGGCGCGAGAGTTCCGACTTCTTATCATATAGTTTCATCTTCGCTGCCACCTCGGCTGGCAATTCGCCTAAAACGGCACCTCCGCCAAACATATCTTTGCCATTCATCATCAAGCGGATAGGTTTGTCGTTCCAATATAGTTTACCTTCTCTATTCTGCACGCCAGGCAACTTTCTTATCAATTCATCAAGCCTTGCGCCCTCCTTGAGTTTAAACGCTTCAGGATTAAACACCACGGTGTCGCCCGACATAGTGATGCGCGGAATGTGTCCTTTCACCTCCACCTCCTGAAGCATAAGCATGGTTGGCTGAAGTTTTATTTCGCCCAAATCGGTAGTGTCGTTCACCTCTTTTCCATAGGAATAGTCAACCTTTCTTGTCAGTTTATAACCAATCATACTGAATGTCATCAGCATACGGCCTTCCTGCCACGAGCTGAGATAAAAGCATCCTGTGCTGTCGGTTTCTGCGCCGAAATTAAATGACCATTCAGGCTTTGGCTTCACCGTGCCCTGCACTTCTGCGCCCTTGATTGGTTCGCCAGTTTCGGCATTCACCACTTTGCCCTTAAACACATCGGCACGACACACCGCCAAAGGCAGCACACACAGCATCAACACGATGCACATTTTTCCATAGTGATTTCTCATATCCCTCGAGTATTTGTTTTACACTTTATACGCACAACCGCACGTTTTGTGACAATCACAAGCACTTTTTTTATTAAAAGAACGCCTAAAAAGGCAAAAAATAGTAAAATAGAGCATTTGTTTTGAGTTTCAAGTGGTTGTGGCAGTCGTTGGCTTTAGTTGTCAGTGACAAGGAAATGAGAAAAAAGCAGATTAGAGAAGTAGAAACGCTGTCAAATCATTACCCAATGGAAACGCCCTAATAAGCATTTTTAACGGTGGCGGTTCATATTTCCCCATTCTGCGTAAGTTTTGGTTTTGCCATGCAACTCTCATAGTTTAATTTTGCACCGAACAAAAAAGTAAGAATTATGAGATGCACTTTCAAGACAGTCTTCTATGTAAATGGAAGCAAGGAGAGAAACGGAATTGTCCCTATCATGGGACGTGTGACAATCAACGGAACTATCGCACAGTTCAGTTGCAAGCAGAGCGTTACCAAGGCTATCTGGGATGCCAAGGGCAACAGAGCCATAGGCAAGAGTAAGGAAGCCAAGGAGGTGAATTTTGCGCTTGACAACATCAAGGCTCAAATCGCCAAGCATTATCAACGACTTTCCGACCGTGAGGCGTTCGTTACCGCTGAAATGGTGAGAAACGCCTATCAAGGCATAGGCACCGAATACGAGACCTTGCTCAGAGCTTTCGACAAGGAGAACGCAGCCTTTGCCAAGCGTGTAGGCAAGGACAGGGCCAAGAACACTTACAACAAGTATCTTGTGGCGAGAAAGTTCGTTGCCGAGTTCATCAAGTATCAGTACAAGCGCAGCGATATGTCCATGAATGAGCTTACCGAGGAGTTTATCCGTGACTATTGCCTTTACTTGAAAAATGTGGTAGGGCTTGCGCAGTCCTCCATTTGGATTTACTCCATACCTCTGAAACATATCGTTACGGCAGCACACTACAACGGCAAGATACCGAGAAATCCGTTTGCCATGTACCACGTTGATCCAGACCATAAGGAACGTGAGTTCTTGACCTTGGACGAGCTTACCGCCATGACTGAGATAAAGTTGGAAGACCCCAACATGGCATTTGCGAGAGACCTTTTTATCTTTGGCAGTTGGACAGGTATAGCTTTCATCGACATCAAGAACTTGACGGAAGATAACATCAGCATGGTAAACGGTGCTCCTTGGATAGTGTCCAAGCGTCAGAAGACAGGCGTACCGTTCCAAATCAAGCTGTTGGATATTCCTATGCAGATAGTTGAGAGATACAAATCTTTCAGAAACGGTAATCACTTGTTCAACATTGGCAACCTTGACAGCATCAACAAGCGCATCAAAAAAGTAGCGGTAATGTGTGGCATCAAGAAACGAGTTTCATTTCATGTCTCCCGACATAGTTGGGCTGTTTTAGCATTGGAGTATGGTATGCCAATAGAGAGCGTTAGCAAGATTCTCGGTCACACGAATATCACCACGACACAGATATACGCCAAGGTGACAAGCAGCAAACTTGACCATGATATTTCTGTCTTTGAAAGTCGAATCAAGGGGCATTTGCCTGTAATGGAAGGAATGGCATGAAAAGGACAACTATCACTATGGACGGAAATGGGATACTTTCCATTCCGTCCAACTTAGAGGAATTGTGGATGAGTGAGGGAGAGTTGGTGGATATGCTTCATGTTACCGCCCCGAAACTCAACTCTGTGATACGAGCTATATATAAAGAAGGTATGTTGTCTATGTCGGAAGTCCAATACAAGGACGAAACTTCCGTTAGTGTTTGGCAAACGCTGTATAATTTTCCTATGATAGTTGCCATTTGCTTTCGTCTCCACTCTTTTGGCGCAGCACAACTTCGTGAAGTTATCCTCAAGAGATTGTACGAAGCAAAAGAGAAAACAACTATTGTCCTGCAACTCTACGGAGAGACGAATGCCTTTTGTTGAAAATGGTCGTATCTTTGACGCTTCGGTTGTTCACTGTCGTATTGACTTATTGACGCACTGATTCACTGTCGTATAGAAATGCACTTGTAATGTGATAAAGATGTATCCATGCAAAGAATAGTGTAAGCATATATACATTGATGTCATACGTTTTACATATTTATCGTATGACATATAAAACGTATGACATGCAGGAATACATTTTTGTTCATCCCGAGGAATGGTATTCTATGTCCCCCATTCTTCGGGATTTATTTGTTTCATCCTTTGGACATAGCGAAAAACGAGTCGTTCCTTGGAGGCTTTGCGCCTCCAGCCACTTGGGCGAACCACCGCAGTGTTTTCAATGGTATTAGGTTTTATTCTTTCCAAAACATTGTGTCCACAAAGACACAGCAAGGTATGTTTCGAGTTACTCGAAACCTTTTGGGTTACTCCCAAAAGAACTTGCCTGTCGGTGATTTGTTCCTCCGTAGTCGGACAATTAAGATGGAAAGAACATATAAAAAAGCATAAAAAAGTTTCTGATTTTTCTCATAAATAAATTAGATTTCATATATTTGCGCAAAATTAGAAACAATGACAGAACTATTGAGTATATTATATAAGTTGCGGATATTCACTTTGGATGAACTTTCTGAGGCTCTGAAAGGCAAGGTGAAATCGGTGGAAGCGTTGCTTGCTCGGTACAAGCAACAAGGGTGGATTGTGGCTATACGGCGCAATACCTATTGCATGAAGGATATTGCATCTGGTTTACCTGTTTGCGACAAGTATGAGATAGGAAGCCACGTGTCACATACAGCTTGCATCAGTTATCACACAGCATTGGAATTTCATGGATTGGCTCATCAACCCTTCAATGAGGTTTTTGTGAAAAGCATGACTCGCTTCAATTCCTTTTCTTTCGATGATGTGGATTACACCTATTGCCGACAAACAAAGGAGATCGTTGGTGTGACAACTCCCAAGGGAAATCCATACGTGCGGGTAACAGATGTGGAGAGCACCTTGTTGGATTGCTTTGACCGCATCGACCGAGCTGGTGGTATTGAGGAATTGCTGCATTGCATGGAGGGTATCGTCTTGCTCAATGAGGAAAGGCTCATCGATTATCTCGCAAGGTACGACAAGGCATTCCTGTACCAGAAGACAGGCTATCTGTTGGAGCGAATCAAGGAACAAGCCAACATCTCAGAATCCCTCTTGGAGCTGTGCCGAGCCAAGGGAACCAAAAGCGTCAAGTGGTTGACTAACAACGAAGAGTCGGATACATTTGTAAATAAATGGCGCATGTATGTGCCGCAAGCACTAACATCAAAGGAAGAATATGAACTCATATAACAAACAAGCTCTTGACATCATCGCCAAGGAGCAAGGCTTTATTCGCGACAACCTCGAAAAGGTGATGCGATTGGTGGAGATACTCAACTATTTCCATGACAGTCCTTTGCTGTCTAAATCTCTTGTGCTGAAAGGTGGCACAGCCATCAATCTCACCGTTTTCCAACTGCCAAGACTCTCGGTAG
>ERZ780141.613-NODE-613-length-25975-cov-4.709684_pt1 | contig 25975 bp, 19 predicted proteins | sample MGYA00433080_ERZ780141 | MGnify/ENA primary metagenome ERZ780141 (study PRJEB29588, sample SAMEA2154047) | human gut metagenome | biome: human gut; feature: human-associated habitat; material: faeces | place: Denmark | collected 2008/2010 ... | reverse complement strand
CCGTCGCTGTTTCTTAAGCCCAATTCGGGCATTAGGGCTTGGATGGATTTCGGAATTTTAAAAACGCGGATTTTTATGGGAATTTCCGTGCTGTGGAAAAACGCTCACCGGTAGGGACGGTCTGTAAAATCCGCAATACGGCCTAATGACGATTTGAGTTAAGGGGTGCTACCAAAGGAGTGCATCATACTCCATCGGTAGCCCGATATGTGGTTACTTTGCGAGTTTTGCTTGGATTGCAGCGCTCTCAGCCTCATAACCAGGCTTGTTGAGCAACGCAAACATATTCTTCTTATAAGCCTCCACGCCTGGTTGGTTAAACGGATTCACACCGAGGATATATCCGCTCACGCCACAAGCCTTCTCAAAGAAGTAGATCAATTCGCCGAGGTATCTCTCGCTGATTTCAGGCATTGAAATCACCATTGTAGGCACGCCGCCGTCAACGTGTGCCAAGCGAGTGCCGAGTTCGGCCATCTTGTTCACCTCATCCACACGCTTGCCGGCGATATAGTTAAGGCAGTCAAGATTGTCCTCATCAGAAGGGATCACCAAAGTGCGGCTTTGCTTTTCCACGGTGATAACGGTTTCAAAGATTGTGCGTTCGCCATCTTGAATCCATTGGCCCATAGAGTGCAAGTCGGTGGTATCGTCTACCGAAGCAGGGAAAATGCCCTTGTGGTCCTTACCCTCGCTCTCGCCGTAGAGCTGCTTCCACCATTCCGATACGTAGTGCAATTTAGGATTGAAGTTAACCAGGATTTCTATCTTCTTGCCAGCCTTATAGAGGGCGTTGCGGGTCTTAGCGTAGGTCATCACCACATTGTCGGCATCGGTGTTGGCAGTGGCAGCCTCCATAGCGCGAGCGCCTTCCACAAGAGCCTTCACGTCGTAGCCAGCCACAGCGATAGGCACCAAACCCACTGGAGTGAGCACCGAGAAGCGTCCGCCCACGTTGTCGGCGATTACGAAGGTCTTGTAGCCCTCTTCATCGGCCAACTTGCGCAATGCGCCCTTCTTGGCGTCGGTGATAGCCACGATGCGCTTTGCAGCCTCAGCCTTGCCCACTTGAGCCTCAAGCATCTCCTTGAAGAAGCGGAAAGCGATAGCTGGTTCGGTGGTTGTTCCCGACTTAGAGATCACCACGATACCGAAGTTCTTGCCTTCGAGCAATTCCTTTAAATCATACAGATAGTCTTCGCCGATGTTTTGGCCAGCGAACAGCACCTTTGCGCCCTTTGCAGGCTTGTAGGCTGCGAATGTGTCGCTCAATGCCTCTATCACGGCCTTTGCGCCAAGATAGCTACCGCCAATGCCAATAGCCACCACATATTCGCAAGTGTTGCGCAACTGCTCAGCCACAGCTGTGATGTCGTCGAGCAACGCATCGGTGGTCTCGCTTGGCAGGTGCAACCAGCCAAGGAAATCGTTACCTTCTCCAGTTCCGTTTTCCAGTTTTTCCACGGCTGATACGGCAACCGATTGAAGTGATTCAATGTCGGCAGAGCTAACTGCGCATTGCACATCAGCATTATTAATCCTAATTGTTTCCATTGCTTTATGTGTTATTTTGTTTTGTTTTCGATTTCGTCTGTACTTATATTCGGTTACATATTGCAAAAATAACGAAAATTTGTGAGATTACCCATTATTTAAAGAAAAATAGCGGGATCCTCACGGACTCCGCTATTCACGTTCAATTATTTATTAGTAAATCACTTGATAAGGATTTTTGTTGGTTGCATATTGTTTGCCTTTACTACATATACTCCATTCAACGATGATGCGTCGATCTCGGTGGTTGTGCCATCGCCTTCTGCCATAGCCACCACTTGTCCGTTTGCACCATACACTGTGATTGCACCAACAACACCTGTCACGGTGATTACGCCGTTTGCTGCCACTACTGATACGCCCTCAGCCTGCACATCGTCGATTGCTGTGAAGATGCTGCCTTCTGCGAGGTTCAATTTCACTGCGCCTGAGTTCTTTTCCCATACATTCTGAGCCACTGTCTCGTCTTCGCTGAAGATGGCCTTGATGTAGTATGAAGTTGGACGAAGTTCGTCGGCGCTCAATGGGTTAACCCAATTGCCTGTCGATTGTGGGCGGCGAGCATAATAGAAGTCGTCGTTGTATGTTGTCACATCCTTAGCCACTGTAGCCACCAACTTATAGTTGCCCAGGTCAGGATCGCTGGTGATATTCTTGCCATCAGTGCCTCCAGCCATTTCTGGAGCTACTGTCTGGGCAGCGCCATTCTTTTCGAAGTCTGCCAACTCTACCTTACGCCAGATTTGATATCCAATAGGCTCTTTCACATCGTCGTAAGTGGCCTTGATGTGCGACCAGTTGAGGATTGGGCGGATGAATGCGTAATTGTAGCTGTAGCCCACGTGAGTTTCACCCTTGTTTGGTTGTGCAAGGTTCACCACGAGTTCGGTCAACGAACCTTCGTAAGCGGCTGCCTTAGCTGCGCTACCATACGATTTGCCAGTATTCTTGTCGTAGTGTGCCACTGCATAGTGGAAGTTCACGCCTGTTGCTTCCTCTTGAGTTTCGCCCACTGCGATTGGTTCGCTTTCGCACTTATGTGTGATAGTGAGCATACCTGCTGCGTCTTCCTTATACACCACGCCGTTTTCGTCGCTGAATGTGAGGTTACCGTTGTCGGTAAGGGTCATCACCAGTTCGCCGTTGTTGTAGATGCGGTAGTATGTACCCACACCCGTGTTGGCTGGCTTAAACTTGATTTCGTTGCCGAACAATTCCACATCGGCGCAAGTTGCTGCGTCAGGTGTGCCTGAGCGGTGCATTATCGCTGTGGTGTTAGCCACCTTGCTGCCCACGATATCCACAAGGTTAGAGAGGATAACGTCGCTGCCAACGGTGAGGCGCAATTGATATTGAGCGTCCTTGCTTTCACCAGGAGCAGTTTCGAAGCGTTCGTCCACGCGGCCTTCTACGCCAATCTTATTTGCAAGCGCTGCGAGGGTCATAGAAGCGTCGGTAACTGTGAATTCGGCGATTGCCGCGCCTTCAGGGTTTTCGTTATCGGTGCGGATAAGTTCAAGCTTTGCGCCGGCTGTCAAAATCACAGTTTCGTGCTCGGCTGTTTCAGCGCAGATTAGCGTATGTGTAAATATGTTTTTGCCATCTACATAACCATTTACACCCATTGTGCCAGGAACATATTCCGACATGTCGCCTTCTTCCAATGTGATTGAGAATGGTGACGAACCAGGTATCATGATTGTTACGATTTCTGGAGCCATGCGGCGTGCCATCTCTGTGCCATCAGCCTTTTGAACAACAGATGTCAAGCGGTAGTATACGGTATAACCAATCTTCTTGGTGGTTTCATCGAAGTCCTTCAAACCAGTGTCGGTGAACTTCTTGCCAGTAGATTCTGAAACGCTGTTGCCATTTACATCGTTTATGCCTTCCACAGTTTCCCAATCGATCTTGTCGTAAGAGCGCTCAAGGATGTAGTGCTCCTTCATGCCGTCGTACTTGGTGTTAGGCACCTGTGTTTTGTATTTGTCGAATGCTGTGCTCCAATTAAGCTCGGCATCGTATGGACAATCAAACTCCGACGAAATAGCCTTCTTAGCGCTGCGGTTGCCTTGCAATCCCACTGTATAGAAGAATACGTATGGAGCATTCTTATATGCCTTTACCTCTGTGTGAGTATAAATTTCTACAGTTTGGTAATCATATCTTGAATCCGGAGATGTGGTATAGCTATAATAGTTATCCGATGCTTTGCTGCGGAATTGGGAGAATGTACCATCGGCATTCTTTACATACCAATTGCTGTTTGCAGATGAGATTTTTTCTGCACTACCAAGAAATCCTGTAATCGGAGAATTGCCCCTCTTATAAACGTACACAGTTTGAGACTTCACATATTTGTATTCGCCAGTTCCTGTAGATTCGAAGCTCGATTGGTTGCTTGCCCCTGTTGGCACATAGAGGAATGCAGTGAAGTTATAGCCCTTTATGCCTTCTGGGGAGTCATCTTCCTTGTCATTAAGGGTGATATAGTGGTTGGTGTCGAGCGAAGTATCGCAGTTGTGAGGCGCAAAGAATGGAGCACCGTCCTTCAGTTGATCATAGCAAGGAGTCAGCTGTCCATAACCGCCGGATGTGTTTTCTACATAACTCCATTCGTCGTACCACTTAAATGCAAGATTATAATCCTTTGTCTTCTTGCTTGCTCTTCTTACAATAAAGAAGAACTTGTTGGCGTTCTTGGCCTCATAGGTATAGAATGTGCCGCTTGAGGTGGTTTGCTTGCTCTCATCCTTAACCTTTTCAATCTTATCAACGCCCTTGTTGATTTGATCGTACGAGTTATAACTATTGTTCTGCAACGAACCCACCCAATAGTGGTTGATACCAACGAAGTACACGTCACCCACATTGTTGTTTGGCGTGCCATTGATAGTTGCGCTGCTACCAGTGCTTTTGGCACCGCAGATGTTCTTGAGATAACTTTGCAAATCGGCGGTTCTACCTTGTTCGGTCAAAGTCTTGCCACCGGTACGTAACGTGCCTTCGGCCATCGCATTCGGAGTGTAAAGTACTCCTAAAGTGATCAGTAAACTAAAAAATAATTTCTTCATAGTAGTAAAGTGTTTTATGTATAAATTAAGTTTAAATTTTTATCAAGTCATTTTTGTATGTTGCAGCAGAATAGAAACCCTTATCAACGAAAGGTTTTGCAAGGAAGTTGGATTTGGTGTGATGTTTTGTATTAAAAATTAAGTAAGGCTTTAAATACTCGTTTTATTAAGATTAAAGCATATCCAACAATCGTAAATCCTATCTTATCAAGTTTTTCAATATTCTCGTCGCTTTTAACCCAAATCGGTCATTAGACCGTATAAGTGAGATTTTTTCTACTGCTTGGTGTCTTTGTATTTTATAAGGCATCTTTAGTTTGTTTTTAACTCGCAATAGCTGGCTATTCCTCATTAAAAAGCAATCAAAATCTGCGCTTCTAAAATTCCGAAATCCATCCAAGCCCTAATGCCGAATTGAAGTAAAAAACAGCAGTCGCGCAGTGCAAAAACATTGATGTATCCAATATCATTCATAGCGCGACAGCAACTCTGCCGCATAGGCCGCAAAAGCATCCGGTTTGCGCGTTTTAAGCACCTTTTTGCGCAGTTTCTTGTCGGCATCGGGCAAGAATAGGTGCCACAGGCTCTGCATCTTGTCGAGCCACTGCATATCGCCGCACAACCGCTCGCGATAGGTCTGCGAGAGGGTGTCGTAGAAATCCCTCAGACGCTCCAATTGCTCGGCACGAGGCAGCCCCTCGGCAAGCAAGTGTGGATGTGCCACCAACGCCCTGCCTATCATCACGGCTCGCACGCCACTGTAGCGCTCGGCTATCTGCTCGGCTCGCGCCACGCTATCTACATCGCCATTATACACGCACGGATGCGCACAGGCAGCAAAAAACTCGGCGAAATCGTCGGCATCGGCCACACCCTGATACTGCTGCGATGCGGTGCGCAGGTGCATGCTCACGTGGCTCAGACGGGCTTCGTTGATGGCAGCGATATGCTCACGCCATCCCTCGGCGCTATCGATGCCAAGGCGCAATTTCAGCGAAAACTCCACATCGGGCATCTGCTCGGTGACACTGAGCACTCGGCGCACCTCATCGGCACTGGCAAGCAAGCCAGCGCCACGCCCACTCTTCACCACCGGCGGAAACGGACAACTCATGTTGATGTCGACGCGTGTTGCACCGGCATCGCGCACAAGGCGACACAGCACCATAGTCTCCTGCTCGTTCTTAGGCAGAATCTGCGGCACAGTGCACGGCTCAGCCATCACGGCCGCCAATTCGCGACTGTCGCGCGACCTCAACGCGCCACCCTCAAGACGCATAAAAGGCGTGAACATCATATCCACGCCATCGAAGCATCGATGCAGAGCCACACGAAAGACGTGATCGGTATAGCCCTGCATCGGCGCCAAAAATATAGAAGTTTTACTCATCGCAATTCAGAGTGTGTATCAATGGAGTCGCAAAGCGCGAGCCAAGCCAAGGTAGCTCACCGTGACGCCCACTATATAGCCATCGACTGGTGGCACTGGGGTGTTGTATTTGGCACGAGCCACAAACGGCGAGATGCGCAACGCCGACGTGAACTCCTCGCGCTGTCCGGTGAGGAAGAACGGTTTGTCGCTCACGTGCTTGTGAAGCTTGATGTCGAAGTCGATCGACGCTATCCAATTGAAATTGTTGATTGATTTCTTCTCGGTTGACACAATCTTGCGAGCCAATTCCACTTTGCCCTCTGGCGTGGTGACATTCTCGTAGGTATAGTTATCTACCTTCCAGCCAAAACTGCTCCAATAGCCGCCCACATTAGGTGTGATGGCAAAGCGCTTGGTGTCGAGCACGGTGTATCCAAGTGTGGTGCCTATGCCCAAATAGGTGGCATAACTGTCGGAATTGCCCTGACCAGGCTTACCCTCGATGTCGGATGGCACGTTGAAGATATTCTTGTTGTTGAAGCTTGGCTGACCAAACGCGATGTCAGCTTTGAGTTTCACACGCTTATACCCGCCGTTCAAGCCGAGCGAGAATAGCACGCAGCCTGAGAAATCGTCGGTGATCGAACCCGTTGGGAACAAGCCGCCCACACCAGCCTGCACGCCATAAGAGAAGCTGCTTGCGCCGATGGTAGGCACAGGAGGCAAACCGAGCTCTTCGAGCTGCTTGCGCACCAGATATTCCTCCTCCTGCAAGCGGGCTTCGCTGGTGCCCTGCTCGGTGGTTTGGGCTATTTTAGCCACGCGTTCGGCATATAGTTGCTGATAATTTTTGCACGCATTCTCGGCTGCGAGTCCCGAAACGCCCAGATTAAGGTCGTTCTGCAGGCGACGGCGATAATATTCAAGCACGTCGAACTGCAGTTGGTGGTAGCGCAGGCGCTGATCGGTGCGGCATTCATAGTTGGCATACGAAGCCGAGCAGTTGAGCAAAGCCTTAGCCGAGAGGGTGTAGAGCGAATTGGTGTTACTCTCCGACACCTCGCGAGGCTCCACCTTCAAGGCAGCGCTGATATAAGATGGCGCATTGTCGAGCACCGACACAGTGCCCTGAAAGTCGTCCCAACGCAGCGGGCCGTCGCCCCACGATTTCAGCACCGTAGCATTCTCTACGGCGCCAGCCGATAGCGGCATCATCACTACAGAAAGTGCCAATGCCAGCATAGCAAATATTACATTCTTTCTCATAGTTGTCAGTCAATGTTAAAATGTTTATCTAAACACGAGATATATCACTTCAACCCCTCGAGGATGCGCTTGAGCACCACCTCGGCAGAGATTTCGCGGTTGGCAGCCTCAGGAATCACCAGCGAATGGTCGCTCTCGATCACATCGTCGCTCACAATCATATTGCGACGCACAGGCAAGCAGTGCATAAAGTAGCCATTGTTGGTGAGCGCCATCTTCTCGGTGGTGATGGTCCAGCTACGGTCGCCACTCAGCACCTTGCCATAGTTTGGATCGGCATAGGCGCTCCAGTTCTTGGCATACACAAAGTCGGCACCAGCCAGCGCACGGTCTTGGTCATACTCCACGCGAGCGTTGCCCACGAAGCGAGGGTCAAGCTCGTAGCCCTTTGGATGAGTGATCACGAAGTCATATCCGGCAGCATTCATCCACTCGGCAAACGAGTTAGGCACAGCCTGTGGCAAAGCCTTTGGGTGAGGCGCCCAAGTGAGCACCACCTTAGGGCGTTGCACCTTCTTATACTCCTCGATGGTGATAAGGTCGGCAAAGCTTTGCAATGGGTGCACAGTGGCAGTCTCCATGGCAAACACCGGGCGACCAGAGTATTTTATAAACTGATTGAGGATTTTCTCCTCATAATCGTCCTTTTTGTTCTCGAAACGGGCAAACGAGCGCACGCCAATCACATCGCAGTAGCAACCCATCACAGGGATAGCCTCCAGCAAGTGTTCTGGCTTGTCGCCGTCCATTATCACGCCACGCTCTGTCTCGAGCTTCCAAGCGCCCTGATTCACGTCGAGCACAATCACGTTCATGCCAAGATTCATGGCAGCCTTCTGGGTGCTCAGGCGAGTGCGCAGCGATGAGTTGAAAAATATCATAAGCAGGGTCTTGTTCTCACCCAAATGCTTATAAGCAAAACGATTGGCTTTCACCTCCAAAGCTTCCTTCACAGCAGCCTTGAGGTCGCCAATATCTTCTACGTGTTGAAAAAATTTCATAATGTCTATCTTTTTTACCTATTATTTTTTACTCCTAAAGTTGATTACTTGATTTCGCGATGCGCTCCCTCGCGCACCTCATCCACGTCCTTCCACAAGAAGAGCTTGTCGCTCGGGCGTATCTTGTCGGCCACCTTGATAGAGAATCGCTCGCCCTTCACGGTCTTCCCCACAGGCTTTAGGTCGACGCGGATTTCGTCCACCGTCACAGGCACAGCGCCCGTGGTAGGGCCTGTGATGATGATTTCGTCGCCCACATGCAGTTCGCCGCTCTCCATCTGGAATTCAGCCACGCCAATCTTTGAGAAATAGCGGATGCCCTTAGCGGCATACACCTTCACGCGAGTGGCCGACGAACCATATTTCGAGGTCCATTCGCCAAGGCGTTGACCCAGATAATATCCGTTCCAGAAACCGCGATTGAAAATCTGCCCCAAACGGCTGTCCCATTCAGCCACTTTCTCCTCAGAGAATGTGCCATCGAGCACAGCGTTGATAGCCTCGTTGTAGCAGCTAACGGCAATGCGCACATATTCCGGACCACGAGCGCGGCCTTCGATCTTAAACACACGCACACCGGCATCAATCATCTTATTGAGGAAGTGAATGGTCTTCAAGTCCTTAGGCGACATGATGTATTTGTTCTCTATGTCGAGTTGGTCGCCCGTGTCGCGGTCGGTGACAGTGTAGCTACGGCGGCATATCTGGCGGCATGCGCCACGGTTGGCGCTCGCACCAGTCTCATGCAGACTCAAATAGCATTTTCCCGAAACTGCCATGCACAATGCGCCGTGGCAGAACATCTCGATGCGCACCGGCTTGCCGTGAGGGCCGCAGATGCCATCGCGCAAGATGGTCTGATGGATGCCATACACCTGCTCGAGGTTAACCTCGCGGGCAAGCACCATCACATCGGCAAACTGGCTATAGAAACGCACAGCCTCGCTATTCGACACATTCACCTGAGTGGATATATGCACCTCCACATCGATGCTGCGTGCATAGGCGATTGCAGCCATATCGCTGGCAATGATAGCCGAGATGCCAGCCTCCTTGGCGGCATCAATAATACTGCGCATAAGAGCCAGATCGTCGTCAAACACCACGGTGTTGACGGTGAGATAGCTCTTCATGCCACGTTCTTGGCACCACGCCGCTATCTTATGCAAGTCGTCGATAGTGAAATTGTTCGACGACTTAGCACGCATATTCAGACCCTCGATACCAAAATATACTGCATCAGCGCCACCCTGATGCGCAGCCACAAGACTCTCGTAACTGCCCACTGGCGCCATTATCTCAAAATCCTTTCTTTCCATGTCTATCAATTTGTTATTGCAAAGATAGTGCAAATGAGAGAAATAAGCAACCGAGCTTGCTCGAGTTGATATTTCCGAATGTAGCCACCCGATTGAGCAGCGAGTGCAAAAAAGCAGATTTTCTGCTGTTTTTGCCGAGTCGTGATTGAGGTCGGCGAAGCAATCTTATCCAACGATAGTGCAAACCGAGGGCAATGCAAAATAAATCACTGCCTGGCCGCTACGGCATCGTTTTTTCCCCGGACAAAGAAAACGAAAAATTACAACTTTTTTCACCACAACATTTGATATATTGCACATTATCACTAATTTTGCCAAATTATTATTAGTAACCACTTATTTTTCATATAAATGTGTTGTCATTGGGTGCGAAATATTCCGACAAAACACCGCGATACGGCTCATAACCGCAATACGGCTCGATATATGGCTATCTCCTTGCTGCTGACGATTGTGTCGGTGTGGGGAGTAGTGGTTTCTGCACAAAACAATCCTTATAAAATCAACGACAATCTATATCCCGCATTCGTGCACCTGCAAAACATCAGCAGCAAGCCCGAATGCCTTGCCCTCACCGACTCTCTCTATGCTATGGCTGTGAAACTGGGCGATAGAAAGGCTCAAGTGGCAATACTGTGCTCACCGCTGCAATATGCCATCACCACCCTCAACACCAAGTTGATGAATGAAACCGTAGCCAAAGTGCAGCGCGAAGCCATTAAATATAACTATCCCCAATATTATTTCTACGCTGCTCAACGACAGATCACACTGCTGCTCAATATGGGCGACTTCACCAACACAAAAATTCACCTCGAAAAATTGGAGCGCGACTCCAAGACTATGTTTCACGGCTATGGCGAATACATATGCTATCAACTATATGGCAACTACTACCGAGTGCTAAGAAACGAGGATGAAGCCATAAAGTATTACGAGAAAGCTCTGGCCCTCGCCAAACGTATGCACCCCGACCAAGACAACGAAAGCATCTACACCAACCTTGCCATATCTTATCGCTACAACAACCAGATTGACAAGGCGCTCGCCACCATCGACGAGGGACTGGCTAACATCAAAGATAAAAACATTCGCGGCAGAGTATTCCGCTTGCTCGACGCTAAATGTTACACTCTGTATTACGCTAAGCGTTTTGAGGAGGCCGAGAAAGTGTATGCCGAGATAATGAAACCCGAATTTAAGCAAAACCGCGCCGTATCTAAAATATACTTCAACACCATCTATCACCTCATCTACATCGGTGAATACGACAAAGCCATAGCAGAAACGCATAAAATTCAGGAGCCATACGTGCGTTACAGTTGGCTTAGCCAGATTGAATCGGCGCGCGGCAATAGCGAACTTGCCCTCTCCTACCACATCAAGGCTTACCAACTGATGCAGCAATACAACATTAATTTGCGCCAACAGGACTTCGCTCGCGCCAACGCCGAGATTGGCAACCACATCTTGCAAAGCCAAAATGCTGAACTTAAGCTGCAAAGTAGCGAACTGGCGCTGCACAACTCGCAACTCGCACTCGAGCGCCAACGCAACCTCACACGTCTGCAACATATAGCATCGGAGAAGGCCAGCCTTGAACTTGCCAACAAAGAACTCTCCATTGAGAAAATGCGCACCACAATCAAGGAGCAAGAAGCTAACAAAAAAAAGCAGGAAGCCGAACTTAAGCAGCGCAACGATGCCGATCGCTTCCACGCCATAACGGCTATCGCGACTCTCCTGCTGACTTTAATCATCATCGCCTGGCTGCTGACATATATCTATACCCGACGCAAATCCGCCAAGAAGATCTTGCAAAAGAACAAGGAACTCCTTGAGGCTATGCGCCGCGCCGAAGAGTCGGAGCAGACCAAGATGCGATTCCTGCAGAATATGAGCCACGAGATACGCACTCCGCTGAATGCCATAGTGGGATTCTCACAACTGCTTGCTCACCAGCAAGAAACCGACGACTTCACCGACGAGCAAAAGCAAGAGTTTATCGACCTCATTGACCAAAACACCGAGACACTTACCACCCTCATCGACGACATCCTCTCGCTGTCGGTGCTTGAGCACGGTTCGTCAATGAAAATAACTCTATCAGATTGCCTCGTCAACGCCATCTGCCACAGTTCGCTGCAGAGCGTGAAGCATCGTTGCCCTGAAGGCGTGAAACTGTATTACACCACCGAGGTCGACGACAACTTCACTATCGAGTGCGATAGCCATCGCCTGCAACAAGTGCTCACCAACTTCCTCACAAATGCCGAAAAGCACACCACAGAAGGAGAGATACACCTGCACACATCGCTCACAGAAAACAAGGGAATGGTGACATTCAGCGTCACCGACACCGGCGAAGGTGTGCCTAAGGAAATGGCAGAAAACATCTTCAACCGCTTTGAGAAACTCGACTCGTTTGTGCAAGGCACAGGACTCGGACTCAACATCTGCCGCATGATCGCCGAGCACCTACACGGCGAGGCGAAACTCGATGTTGACTACACTGGTCCGGGCGCACGCTTCGTGTTTATCCTCCCACTCACCCAGCCATCCAAATAATCCACCCGCCGCATGGTGGTGATTTAATTTCACGCAGATACCGCAGATTAAACCCAAATCGTTCGTTAGGCCGTAAATGTGAATTATTTTATACTGCTTGGAGTCTTTTGGCGCTTTTAGACAACATCCCTACCGGCAACGGTTATCCAACCACGATAAACAATCTGCGGAATCTGCGTGAGATATTGGCAATCAATGTGTTATCGCCATTCGGATGCGGACGTGGCATGCCACGTCCCTACCGGCAACGGTTATCCAACCACGATAAATAATCTACGGAATCTGCGTGAGATATTGGCATTCAATGCGTTATCGCCATGCAGGTGCGGACGTGGCGGTTATCCAAACCCGCAAAAATTGCGTCACTTGCAGGCATCAATAATGGAACATGCTGCCGCCAAGGAACTCACGCAACAGGCTATTGCCAGGCACGCAATTGCTGCTTATCGGCTCGAAGAAACTGAGCAGATTGAGCAGGCGCGACGCTTCGGCATACTCATCGGCATCGCGAGGCACCTGACGCAGTATCTCCTCGGCATACTGGCGCATCACGCCCAATTCGAATATCAGCGACGAATTGAATATGGCATCGGCATTCTCCTGATATGGGAAAATCCACTTCTTCTCGCCACGGCGCACGCTCGGCCAACGCGCTATGGTTTCGCAAGCACCTGTGCCACGATACTTATAGTCGCGCACAATGCGACGCAGCAAGCGGTTGTCACTGGTAGTGAGCCAATTGTGGTCGTCGATATTGATGGTGCTGAGAGCCGAGGCATAGACACGGAATTTCTGGTCGTCGGCTATCGAAGCCGTCAACTCAGGATTCAGCCCGTGAATGCCCTCCATGAGCAGCACCGTGTTTTCGCCAAGGCGAAGCTTCTCGCCACGATACTCACGCGTGCCAGTCTCGAAGTTGTAAGTAGGCATAGCCACCTCCTTGCCGGCGATGAGGTCGTTAAGGTCGTTGTTGAATTGCTCAAGGTCGAGCGCATATAGCGATTCGTAGTCCTTCTCGCCATGCTCGTCGACAGGCGTTTTATGGCGGTCTACGAAATAATTATCGAGCGATATCACCTTAGGCACCAGCAGATTTGCCATCAGCTGCACAGCCAGACGCTTCGACGAGGTGGTCTTGCCCGACGACGACGGACCAGCCAACAGCACCACTCTGGCGCCGCCTTCCTTGTAGCGGCGGGCAATCTCCGAAGCGATGCCCACAAACTTGCGTTCGTGCACTGCCTCAGCCACAGTGATTAGCATGCGTATGTCGTAACGGTTACGCACCGCCCTATTCACCTCCTCGACATTCTTTATGCCGATGATTTCATTGAGTTTGCCATATTCCTTAAACGCATCAAACACCTTGTCCTGGCAAATCTCGCGGCACGCCACCGCAGGATTGTTCACATCGCGAGGCAAGAGCAGCATTCCGCCCTTGTATGCCACCAGATTGAAAGGCTTCATGCAAGCCGTAGAAGGCGCCAATTCGCTATAATAAGTGTCGATTGTATCGTCGATTGTGAAATATGTGGTGTAGAGATTGTGAGTGGCAGCAATCACCTGTGCCTTGTCGCCCAAGCCCTGCGCCTTAAGTTTCTCCACCACATCCTTGGTGAGCTCGGTGTTTGGCAAGATTGGCATATCGGCATCGGCAATCTCCACCATGCGCTTGCGTATGGCCTCCACCGCTTGGGCATCCACCTCCAGCCCCTCGCGCTGCAGCAAGCAGAATGTGCCATTTGCCACCGAGTGCTCCATGCGAAGCACTGCGCCAGGATAGACATCGCGCACGGCCTTATAAAGCAGCATGCACAGCGACAAGAGATACACACGGTCGCCAAGACGGCTGCTCGCATCCATAAATTCCACCTGCACAGGTGAGTAGACCTTGAAGTGCAAGCTGCGCACCTGATTGTTCACCGTGGCGCATATAGCGTCCTTGCCAATGCGCTCTCTCAGCCTTGCGAACACCTCAAGCAACGATTCTCCACCCGTCACCGAGACGTGTTCGTTAAGGTTCTTGCAAAATATTTTTATTTCTGTTGCCATAACTTTCATAGTTTTGTTTGTCGGTGCTAATATACACTATTATTGCCGGTTTGTGTAGCAATGTGTCATTAAAAAAAAGTAAAATTTACCATTTTACCCACTTTTACCGCCTTTTGCGCCAACAACATCCACGCCCACAGCAACACGCCTCAACATCAACCGAAAGCCACCAATAATTTCGTCAAAAAAAAAAGACTTTGATGACGAAATATCTTGCTTGGTTGGATAATTAGCAGTAAATTCGCCATCGTTATGGAAGAGTTAAAAATCAACAAAGTTATGATTCGCAACCTCCAGTTGGAGGATTACGAACAACTGTCGCAGTCGTTCAAACGCGTTTATAGCGACGGTAGTGATGTGTTCTGGACCAAGGATCAAATTAAAAAACTGATCAAAATCTTCCCAGAAGGTCAGATTGTGACCGTGGTTGATGACAAAATCGTGGGATGCGCATTGTCGCTAATCGTAGACTACAATCTCGTGAAAAACGACCACACATACGCCCAGGTCACTGGCAACGAAACCTTTAGCACCCACAATCCAAAGGGCAACATCCTCTATGGCATCGAGGTGTTTATACATCCGCAATACCGCGGATTGCGATTGGCTCGACGAATGTATGAATATCGCAAGGACTTGTGCGAAACCCTCAACCTCAAGGCGATAATGTTTGGCGGAAGAATACCAAACTATCACCTCTACGCCGACAAGCTTCGCCCTCGCGAATACATCAACAAGGTGCGCCAAAAGGAAATCTTCGACCCCGTGCTCACCTTCCAACTATCCAACGACTTCCACGTGCGCAAGGTGATGCGCAACTATCTGCCAAACGACGAGGAATCGCGCCACTACGCCTGCCTGCTGCAGTGGGACAACATCTACTATCAAGCCCCTTCGCAAGACTTCATCTCCAAGAAATCTACCGTGAGAGTGGGCCTTGTGCAATGGCAAATGCGCTCCTACAGCGATATCGACGACTTGTTTGAACAAGTGGAATTTTTCGTCGATGCCGTGTCGAACTATCAAAGCGACTTCATACTTTTCCCCGAATACTTCAATGCTCCACTGATGGCTCGCTTCAACGACGAGAGCGAGAGCGAGGCCATACGCAGCCTGGCGCAATACACCGAGGAGATTCGCGACCGATTTGTGAAACTCGCCATCAGCTACAACATCAACATCATCACTGGCTCGATGCCTCAGGTGAAAGACGACGGCCGACTCTACAACGTGGGATTCCTCTGCCGCCGCGACGGCTCGTATGAGTCGTATGAGAAGATTCATGTCACCCCCGACGAGATAAAGAGCTGGGGCTTGTGCGGAGGCAGCAAGATTCAGACGTTTGAAACAGACTGCGCGCGCATCGGCATCCTGATTTGCTACGATGTCGAGTTTCCCGAGCTGTCGCGTCTGATGGCCGACGAGGGAATGCAGATTCTCTTCGTGCCATTTCTCACCGACACTCAGAACGCATATTCACGTGTAAAGGTATGCGCACATGCGCGAGCCATCGAAAACGAGTGCTACGTAGTGATTGCCGGCAGCGTGGGCAACCTTCCGAGAGTCCACAATATGGATATCCAGTATGCACAGTCGGGCGTGTTCACGCCTTGCGACTTTGAATTCCCAACCGACGGCACACGTGCAGAGGCTACGCCAAACACCGAGATGATTCTTGTCAGCGACGTAGACCTCGACCGGCTCAACCACCTCCACACCTACGGAAGCGTGAAGAATCTCAGAGACCGCCGCAACGACCTCTACGAAGTGAGGTTGAAGAAATAGCGTAGGCCACACATGACAAACCGGAGGCGCATCGCTTGTTGGGTGATGCGCCTCCGGCATTTATTTATTCAAAAATCACGTCAGTCTTCCTCGGGGAAGAGCGATTTGCCATAGTCGCTCATAAATTCGCGCACCTCATGGATAGGCAGCGCCACTCTGATGTCGCCGGCAGCATAGCATGCAACGTCATACGGGTTGTAGAAGAACGTGATCAACGCCCCTTCAATGTAGAAGTTGCCCACAGTAGGCACCTTGTCGACAAGCAGACTTCCGGCATACTCCGGCTTCAGCTGAAGCTCGCGCATGATTGCAGTCTTCAACCCCTGCACGTCGGCAAACACGCGTCCCACGGTCAGCACCTGACCCTTCTCCACGTCGTAGTTGACATAGGTTGTCGCATAGTTGCCGTGAGCTCCGCCGAGGAATGCGTAGGAATACACACTGTAGGTCACAAGACGCTTGCCTATGCTCGTAGGCGTAACCGTAAGTTGGGCGCTGTGGCGGTGCACAGTCTCCGACAGCTCCGGCAGTTTGTCAACGTCTTTTTGTGTGATGCCCTTTTCTCCCTCAAAGCCAAGAGGCTCAGCAAGCATCGCCTCCAGCGATTCTTTGAGCGTGGCGCGCTTGCTTGTGCCGAAGGCTATCGAGAGGATGCTGTCCTGCAGCTCTTTCGGCTCCTTGCCTCCAAGCGTTTCAGGCCAGCATACAGAAACCGTTGTCTCTGTAAACACTTTTGCGTCCTTGCCATAAAAGTTCAGACTGTCGGGCAACGACAATTGCTTCTTGGCAACAACTTCTTCCGTGCGAAACATGCTTACGCTTTTGTCTGCTTCCGCGTCTTTATTTCCTGTCTTTCCGCAGCCGGCAAGTGTTAATGCCACTGCTGCCGCTAATAATATTTTCTTCATATTTTTGATTGTTTTTGTTGATTCGTACCGAGAAGTTACTAAAAGAGTGTAAACCACTGGAAATGAGCGTAGGTTGATTGCTCATTATGGTAATAGGTTACGAATTAGCAAGTTATCTACTGCATTATTCTTCTGCGCGTTGCGTAACCTTCAAAGAACTCTTCGTATGCAAAGGTAGCAATTTTGTTGGGACTTTTGATGTTATCTGTCTGATTTTTCACTCTTATTTTCCGTAAAAGCGATTACATGTGTCGGCGCACCATCGTACAAAACAGGTTTTGAACGAACGTGTGCCGACTATTGCATAAGCGGTGAGAAAAGGGTTCTGCCTCACGCCTAAACAACAGTCTAGACTGATGAGGCAAGGCCCATTTCTTTTATGCTTATGCCTAAGAGGTGCTTTTATGGCTTTTTCAGATGATTTTTCATTGTGAGATTGTCGTGGATGCCAAGAAGGTGAAGCGCGAAGAGAAAGCCTACAAGAAGATACCCGTCATTACCGACTTTACGGACGGGGACGGCAACGACCGCATGAAGGAAACGGTTCAAGCGAATTACAGGCGCATCAAGGAGGAAGTGAAGCAGATTGTTCAAGAGGAAATGGAACGTATCGCAAATGATGAAAACTTGAAACACCTGTTGCAGCAGAAGGGGTAATTAGGCATAAACCGGAAACGGTTGATTATTGAATATCAACTGTTTTTGGTTGATTTTGAAAAATCAACCGTTTTCGGTTAATTATTGAGAGAATAATCGTACCTTTGCAGGTGATTAAAACATTCTATGAATATGGATAAGATCAAAGGAGTTATAACAGGAGATATAATAGATTCTTCTGCCATACAGATAGAATATCGGGACTTCTTACTGAAGTCCATACAAAAGATTGCCGAAGAACTGAATGTAATTGAACCTCTAAAAATAGAGTTTTTTAGAGGGGATAGTTTCCAGATGGTTATCAATAACCCGGAAAACGCAATGCAAATCGCAATACTGCTGCGTGCCGGATTAAAAAGCCATACACCAAAGGGGTGCGAAAAACCGTGGGATGCTCGTCTTTCTTTGGGAGTGGGAACCATATCATACCATGCAGACAATGTTGTACTTTCTGACGGAGAGGCGTTCCAATACTCGGGAAGAGAACTTGACGAGATGGGCAAACGGCGGCTCATCGTCAAAACAAGATGGTCGGACGTGAATGACGAATTACTGGTAAGTACGGCATTTGCGGATGACGTTATTTCCTCGTGGAGCGTATCACAATCGCAAGCCGCTTATCATGCATTGTTATGTAATACGGCTCAAAAAGATATTGCTAAGAAACTTCATAAGTCTGCACAGAATATAAGCAAACTATTGAGCGCGGCGAAAGTGAATCTTGTTCAGATGTATCTTGACCGGTATCATAATTTGATTTCAAACTTATTAAAATAATGATTATGGCCATATTGCTAAGACTTTTATTTGCCCATATCCTTTCCGATTTTGTCTTTCAGAATGATAAAATATGCGAAGGCAAACAAGAAAAGACCTCAAAGAAGTATGTTTATCAACTATTACATAGTCTCATTTATGCTTTAATAGCATATCTTTTTGTTGCAGACTGGAGCAACTGGATTATTCCATTGGTTATTTTTGTGTCACACACACTGATGGATTACATAAAGGTTGAATATATGAAGAAGGATGTCGCATCGTTCACCATAGACCAGCTTGTGCATATTGCCGTTATTGTAATCTTATGGCTATCGCTGTTTGACCATTGCGGAGATTTTTGTCAAGAGCTTTTCAAAACCGAATGGAACAATATAAATATCTGGGCTGTTGTCACCGCCTACTTTTTGATACTAAAACCGACTTCTGTGTTTTTGAACCTCTTCATAAAAAGATGGACACCTTCGGCTACAGCGGAAAAGAGCCTGCCAAATGCCGGAAAATGGATTGGTTATTTTGAGCGCATACTGATATTGACTTTCATACTGACCGGAACGACTGAAGGTATAGGCTTTTTACTGGCGGCCAAATCTATTTTCCGTTTTGGAGAATTGAGCAAGGCGCAGGAGATAAAAACTACGGAGTATGTACTGATAGGTACTCTTGCAAGTTTTACAATCGCGATAATAATAGGACTTACGGTATTGCAGATTATAAAATAGAAGCAATATATTATTTATAAACGAGCAAACACGTTTTTTTGTTTCATTCATCCCGAAATAAATTGTTTTTCAGCAATTTCTTGCTACCTTTGCGGTTCATTATCAACAAATAAATCATATATGAGAAATCTTCTGCTCACAATCGCGGCAGCCGTCACCGCTCTGTTTGCCAGCGCCGGCGCACCAAATGGTTACTACAACGGAATCTCTGGACTGAAAGACGCAGCCCTGAAAAACAAACTATATGAAATTGTAAGCAAGCATTCGACAAACAGCTACAGCGGACTGTTCAAAGAATCGTTCTGCTATACCGACGTGCGTCCCGACGGAACGTGGTGGGACATGTATTCCAACATCAAGCGCTACGTGAGAAGCGGATGGAGCGGAATGAACCGTGAGCACAGTTTCCCGAAAAGCTGGTGGGGCGGCGATACGGAAGTGGGCGCATACACCGACTTGAACCACCTTTATCCTTCCGATGCCACCGCCAACTCAGCGAAATTGAACTATCCGCTCGGAGAGGTGTCGCCGTCGGGAATCACTTTCGACAACGATCTTGTGCTGGTGGGAAACCCTGTCAGCGGACAGGGCGGCGGATCTAAATACGTGTTTGAGCCTGCCGATGAATACAAAGGCGACTTTGCCCGCACTTATTTCTATATGGTGACATGCTATCAGGACCTTAACTGGAAATACGAATATATGGCGCAAAAAGGTTCTTATCCGTCGATGCAGGGCTGGGCGGTGGAAATGCTCTTGAAGTGGCATCGACAGGACCCTGTGAGCGACAAGGAGCGCAACCGAAACGACGAGGTCTACAAGTTGCAGAGCAACCGCAACCCATTCATCGACTATCCTGACCTTGTGGAGTATATCTGGGGCTCGATGAAGGGCAAACCTTACACCGACGAAGACCTTCCGCCTATCGGCGACGGCTCGCTGATTGCGCCCGTAAACAACTCGACCGTGAACTTCGGCGAGGTGGTCTACGGCGACCGTGTGACCCTGGAAATGCCTATCCGCGGAAATCTTTCCGCAAATCTGTCGATGACAGTCTACGGCAACAATGCTGCCGATTTCTCAATCCCGTCGACTTCCGCTTCTTGGAGCGAGGTGAACGCTGGAAACTACAATCTGAAAATCACTTTCGAGCCTAAGGGGCTCGGTGAGCGCACCACCAAACTGCTGCTCTACGACGGAGGTCTGACAGGCGTTACAAGCTATGTGGTCAACCTTGTGGGAACTGCCGTCGAAGCGCCGGTGTTTGACCGCGTGGAGGCCACGGCGGCCACAAACATCTCATCAACCGGATTTCGCATCAACTGGATTATGCCGTCGCGACCAGCCTCAATCGACTGCTTCCGCATAAACTTGACCGAGTACGTCAACGGCACACCGACTTGCATGACTCTCTACACCGATGGTAGCGAGGATTCTTTCTACGATTTCGGGGAAGCAAAATCGGGTGCCACCTACAGTTATACCATACAGACGGTAAGACTGAACCGCATGTCGGACGAATCAAACGTCATCACTGTCGACCCAGCCGGCGTCAACGGCATTGAGGCTACTGAACCGCTCGCCGTGCTCCCTATCGGCAACGGCATTTATTTCCGTTGCGCCGTAGCCCACACCAACGTGCGCATCATCGACATGACAGGACGCGTGATAAAGGTTATCGACTCAGTGAGCGAAGGCCACTGCGAACTGTTGCCTTACGGTGCCTACATGGTCTACAGCGACCAATGCTGCCGTCCTATCAAGGTGCTTGTCAAAGACTAAGCGTCAGCGACATGACATATCGACAAAAAGTAATCCCGCACTGTTGTTGACAATGCGGGATTACTTTTTGTGATTCTATGTTTCTTGCACTACACTTCCAGATCGGAATTGAAGATTTCGTGCCAAGGCAGACCCTGCTTGTTGAGCTGCTCCATGAATGGATCCGGATCAAACTCCTCAACGTTCCACACGCCCGGACGTTTCCAAATGCCTTTAAGATACATCATCGCGCCAATCATCGCCGGCACACCGGTGGTGTAGCTGACAGCCTGCATACCGGTTTCGAGGTAGGCGGCATGGTGAGAGCAGTTGTTGTAGACATAGTAGGTCATCTCTTTGCCTTCCTTGTCCTTACCGCTGATGCGGCAGCCAATCGATGTCTCGCCGGTATAGTTTTCGCCAAGCTCTTTAGGGTTTGGCAAAACAGCCTTGAGGAATTGGATAGGCACGATTTCCATACCATTGTAATTGATAGGCTCGATGCTTGCCATTCCGATGTTCTGAATCACGCGCAGGTGTGTCAGGTACTCCTGTCCGAACGTCATCCAGAAACGTGCGCGCTTGATTGACGGATAGTTCTTTACCAGACTCTCAAGCTCTTCGTGATACATCAGATACGACTCGCGGGCTCCGATGTTTGGGTAGGTCAACGCTTTGTGAACCGACAGCGGGTCGGTTTCGTGCCACTCCCCGTTCTCATAAAACTTTCCGCGCTGTGTAATCTCGCGGATGTTGATTTCAGGGTTGAAGTTGGTGGCGAAAGCCTTGCCGTGGTTTCCGGCGTTGCAGTCCACGATGTCGAGATGCTCCATCTCTGAGAAATAGTGCTTTGCAGCGTAGGCAGTGAAAATGCCCGACACTCCAGGGTCGAAACCGCAACCGAGAATTGCAGTCAGTCCGGCTTTCTCAAAGCGGTCCTTGTATGCCCATTGCCATGAGTATTGATATTTCGCCTCGTCGAGAGGCTCATAATTGGCGGTGTCAAGATAACTTACTCCACACTCGAGGCAGGCATCCATTATCGTAAGATCCTGATATGGCAAAGCAAGGTTTACCACCAAGTCGGGTTTGTGCTTCTTGAACAAAGCCACCAGTTCCGGCACCTTGTCGGCATCAACCTGGTCGGTTGTGACATTGTCTTTGCCGATGGCTTTAGCCAAGGCGTCACACTTGCTCTTCGTGCGCGATGCGATAACGATTTCGCTGAACACATCGGAATTCTGGGCGCACTTGTGGGCTGCCACCGTAGCGACGCCGCCGGCTCCGATAATTAATACTTTTGACATTGCTTTTCTAAGTTTTATAGGATTAATTTGTTTTTGATTCTATTGCAACAGCATCATGCACACTGTCATGTAGATCATCATGCCGATAATGTCGTTGGTTATGGTGATAAACGGGCCTGTGGCTATCGCCGGGTCCACCTTCATCTTCTCAAGTGTCAGCGGCACGAACGTGCCAAACGTAGCGGCGAACAGCACTACGGCAAACAACGATGCCGACACGGCTATCGTAATCTTGAAATCGGGATGGAAAATGAAGAAGTTGTAGGCAAACACAAGCAGCGAGATGATGCTTGCGTTGATCAGCGCAAGTCCAAGCTCCTTGACAATCTGCGACAATGACTTCCTAAGGTCGAGCGAGCCGTTGGCAAGTCCCTGTACAACGATTGCCGACGATTGGATTCCCACGTTTCCGCCAGTGCCGCCAATAAGCGGGATGAAAAGCGCGATGGCGGGATTGTTGGCAAAATTGCCCTCGAAATTGCCGAGAATCCAAGAGTTCGACAGTCCGCCTATCATTCCGATGATCAGCCACGGCAGGCGTGCTTTTGCCTGGTCGAGAATCTTGTCGTCGGTCTCCACGTCGGTGGAAAGACCGGAAGCCAACTGATAGTCGCGCTCGGTCTGCTCACGGGCCTCGTCCATCACGTCGTCGAAGGTGATGCGTCCCACAAGACGTCCGATGCCGTCGACAACCGGCATAACCGCCAAGTCGTATTTCTCAAACGTGAGCACCACGTCGTCGAGCGGCTCGTCGGCCTTCACGGAGTAGGGGTCGGGCTCCATCACATGTTTTATCTTTGATGCCGAAGGGTTGGTTATCAGTGTTTTCAACGGCAGGATGCCTTTCAGTTTGCGGTCGTCATCGACAACATAGACATAGAAAATCTCATCCATGTCCTCTGCCTGCTCACGCATCCGCTTCACGCATTCAGGCATACTCCAGTTCTCGTTGACCACAATCATCTCCGTACCCATCAGAGAGCCGGCGGTGTCCTCAGGATATTTCAGCAGGTCGATAATCGAGCCTGCCTGCTCAACGTCGTCGACATGCGACAACACTTCCTCCTGGTCTTCTTTGTCAAGTTCCTGGATAAGGTCGACAGCATCGTCGGTGTCAAGGTGCTCCACGAATTGCTTGGCAATGTCCTTGTTGGGCATATTCTCAAGCAGGCGGTGGCGGTCGTCCTCATCAAGTTCCATCAAGGTGTCGGCGGCAGCGTCACTGTCAAGGTGCGACACCACATACTCCGCCTCCTCAAGGTCCATCTTCTGTATAAGTTCGGCAATGTCGGCAGGGTGCAGCTCCTTGAGTTCTGCCATCACCTGCGTCTCGTTGTTTTCCTGTATGAGATGTCTGAGTTCATCCAAAAATTCCTCTGAAAATTCTCTCATGCCGTTCTACTCGTTTAAAAGGTTCGTAAGTCTTACAAATTCAGCCACCGACAGCTGCTCCGGACGCTTGTTGAAAATCTCTTCCTGCAGCACTTCCGGACGGCGAGCCATTGAGCGCAACGAATTGCGCAGCGTCTTGCGGCGCTGTCCGAACGATGTCTTGACCACCGCTTTCAGCCGCTTTTCATCGCAGTCGAGAGTCTTTACACCGTTGCGGCGCAGACGGATTACGCCCGACTTCACCTTTGGCGGCGGATTGAACACATGCTCATCGACGGTAAACAGATATTCGATGTCGTACCACGCCTGCAGAAGCACCGACAGGATACCGTAGGTCTTCGACCCCGGCTTGGCGGCTATGCGCTCTGCCACCTCTTTCTGCAGCATGCCGCTGCAGCACGTGATGCGGTCGCGCCAGTCGAGCACCTTAAAGAATATCTGCGACGAGATATTGTATGGATAATTGCCTATCACACAGAAGTCGCCTTCAAACATCGAGCCGAGGTCGAGCTCAAGGAAGTCCTCGCCGATGATGCGCCCGTCAAGTTGCGGAAAGTTGTGCTCCAGATACTCGACCGACTCACGGTCGAGTTCCACGACAGTCACATCATGTCCGCGTTCGAGCAGGAACTGCGTAAGCACGCCCATTCCCGGTCCCACTTCGAGCACCGGCATTCCTCGATAATCGTCGAGCGTGGCAGCTATACGGTCTGCCACGTTAGGGATGGGTGGAAGAACTTCCGCCGAAGAAATTTTTTGGTTTTTTGAAGGTCGGTCAGAAAATGCTGCCCGAGAAATTTCTTTGGTTTTACTTTCTGCATAATTGAGCAATTGCTATTCGGTTATACAATGCCTTGCAAAATTACAAAAAATCCTCCGAAAATCCGGTGTTTGCAAGAAATTCCTACCTCGTTTGGCGCAAACCGTCTCATAAATCAATCGAGGGTATTGGCAGACGGACGTGGCTGTAGATGTCGGCGCAATGCGCAATTTTATCATTTGTGCTGGCCAAGAGATTGATTGTCAAAAACAACGCATATATGTTGTGTAACATATCTTATTTGTTTTACGTATTCAAAAGATTGCTTAATTTAGCAAAAAATAAGTAACTCTATGAGGCTGCAGAAAATATCTATTTTTTACCTTGTTGCTGGAAAATTATTTTATGTCAACGGGCAAAAATTTACGAATCTAACGGACATTGACTGGGCGGGGTAAATGCCGTACTCTTTTTCCTGACTTCGTCACTCAAAAATTGCAGTTTTTATAATTGTTTGAAAAACAGTATTATGTATCTTTGTATACCCTCATTTTGGGGTGCGCAATGACGAAGTCAGGTGGATTATTTCATGTTGTAGGTGAGCGATAGCACTGAGAATTCCGTGCGGCGGTTAATCTGGTCGGCTGCTTGCTGGTCTTCCTCGGAAAGTGTTTTTATAAACTCTTCGGTCAGTATGTCACCCTCTTTGAACTGCGGATATAGGCGGGCGATGCGTTTGGTCACCGTCTTTGGACGCGACTTGCCGTAGCCGTGCGGCTGCAACCGGTCGCGGCTGATGCCGTTCTCGACAAGGTAGTCAACCACCGATTTTGCCCGTCGTTCCGACAGGTTGATATTGTAGGCGTCTGAGCCCCATCGGTCAGTGTGAGAAGCCATTTCGATTGTCACGTTGGGATTGTCGTGCAGCACGGCAATCAGCTCGTTGAGAGCCGTTTTCGACTCCGGCCTCAGGTCGGCCTTGTCGTAGTCGTAGAATATGTTTTCAACCACCGATGGTTTGCTGATTGACGGCAGAATGAACTCCACCCAATAATTCGCGTCTTCCATCGTAGAGTCGGAAGCGAATTCCTGTTTTTGGTTCAAGTAGCCCTTCGCGCCGGCGAGCATCACGTATTTTACGCCTCGCTGCAGCGCGAACGAGAACGATCCGTCGTCGCGCGCCACTTCCTTCTGATTCGACCCGTCGTTTCCGACGATGCGTATTATTGCATTCTTCACCGGCTCCTCGTCTTTGTCCATCACCAATCCCTCGATGGTGATTCTCACGGGGTCGTATTCGAAACTGTAGATGTGGTCGTAGCCACGCGCGTCGCCGCGGTTGGAGCTGAAAAATCCATCTTCGCCCTTCCCGAAAGTGATTCCGAAATCATCGCCGGCGGAGTTGATTGGGAAGCCCATATTCTCCACTTTCCATCGCAGGTCGGCAGGGTCGCCGACAGCCGTGGCGCGGAAAATGTCGAGTCCGCCAAAACCGGCATGGCCGTCGCTTGAGAAATAGAGAATGCTGTCGGTGCGGCAGTATGGGAATCGCTCATTGCCTGGCGTATTGATTTGGTCGCCAAGGTTTTCGAGCGTGCCTCTACGGTCCTTCAAATTGATGCGCCACAGGTCGAGTTTGCCCTGTCCGCCTGGCATATCGCTGGTGAAATACAGGTAGCGGCCGTCGGGGCTCACTGCTG
>ERZ780141.609-NODE-609-length-26059-cov-6.649054_pt1 | contig 26059 bp, 22 predicted proteins | sample MGYA00433080_ERZ780141 | MGnify/ENA primary metagenome ERZ780141 (study PRJEB29588, sample SAMEA2154047) | human gut metagenome | biome: human gut; feature: human-associated habitat; material: faeces | place: Denmark | collected 2008/2010 ... | reverse complement strand
TGTGGCATCTTCGTCACAACCGCCGTGAATATTTTCACACGTCGTTTTACCCCAATTCGGTTATTAGGACTTGAAAGACTCCAAGCAGTAGAAAAATCACCACATCTACGGCCTAATGCCCGATTTGGGTTTACTTGGCGAGCAGCTGCTGAAGCAGTTCTGGCTCGTTGGTGGTGATAAAGTCGGCACCGCCGTCGATGCACCACTGCAAATCTTCTTGCTTATTCACCGTCCAGATATTCACCTTCATACCCAAGCGATGGCATTCGCCAATCCACTCAGGATGCTTGCGCATTGTGCCGAGGCTGTAATCGAGCCCTGCGCAACCTGCCGCCTTGAGTTGCTCTGGAGTCCAGTCGCCGCTGAGGTAATACACCTCGGTGCCTTTAGGGGCATGCTTCACAAATCCGAGGGTGGCCTGCTTAGAGAATGTGATGTAGGTCACACGGTCGCTTAAGCCGTATTTGCGCACCATCTTCACAATATCTTTCACAGCCTTTGCCTCATGCTTCTTGTCGCTGTGTCTCTTGAGTTCGCACACCACCTTTATATTTGGCAATTCGCTGAACTTCTTCAGGTAGGCTTCGAGAGTTGGCACATGTTCGCCATTGGCAAGGGTCTTTGCCAAAACTTCCTTCGCGGTGCTCTTTTCTATCACCACGCCGTCGATTGTAGCATCGTGATTGACCACCAACTTGCCATCGGCTGTCATCCACACGTCAAACTCCGAGCCCCAGCAACCGATAGAATCGGCCTTAACAAGCGCACGGATAGAGTTTTGAGCCGAGCCTTCGGTTTTCCAATAACCACGGTGAGCCACCACCTTCGACTGAGAATATGCGCATACGCCACACACCACAGCCATCATCACAAATAAGATTCGTTTCATAGCTTATTATATTTATAAAATTTACTTCCTTAGACCATTCGGCAATGCGCACGTCTTGACGTCACGCGTCAACAAAGATAAGCATAATCTTTTGCATCACCACGAGAATTTCTTGCTTAAAAAAAGCAGAGACACCGACACGCCACTATCTGTGGAGCATCGGTGCCACCAATTTACATAGTATTTCTAATTTCTATTATTCTACTACCACCTTTTGACCAGCTACGATTATCAAGCCGCTATTAACGTTGTCGATAACTGTTTGGCCAGCCTCAACGTTCTTTACGAACAATGCGCGACCCATGATGTCATAACCTCTCACGGTCATTGCTTCAGCAGCAGTCACCACGATAGCGTTCTTGCCATAAGGAGCAACTTCCACTTGCTTTTGAGCAACTTCGTTGGCAGAGATGCCTGATTCTATCTCGCGTATGTCCTTAAACTGATTCCAACCGTAAGTCAACTTATAGTCGTCCTTCTTGCCTGCAGGCACGTAGAGCACGCGATCGCCATAATCGTTGTCGTCGAAGATAGTATAGAGTTCTTCGCCGTCCAAGTAGCCCTTTTTCACAGCTGGAGGCACAGCGCCAAGGCAGTAAACGGTCTTGAGTTGTGGGTTGCCCTCAAACGCATAACCACCAATGTTGGTCAGCGATGCTGGCAAAGTCACTTCGGTCAGCTTAAGGTTTTTGTCGAAGCAATAGTTGCCGATAGTTTTCAACTTTTCTGATAATTTCAAGTTTTCGAGTTCGTAACAGTTGCGGAAAGCCCAGTGGCCAATAGATTCTACGCCATTGCCCATATTCACTGTCTTGAGTTTTGTTGATGAGTCGAATGCATAGTCACCAATCTTTTTAACCGACTCAGGAATTGTCACAGATATCAAATCGTCACATTCAGAAAAAGCACTGCTGCCAATTTCGGTTACAGGAATTTGTTCTCCTAAAACTTCCACGCTTGAAGCGATTACGATATCGCCAGAGTAAGGAGCTGCTACCACTTTCAGATAAGTAACTTTCTTATCTGATTTGTATTTCACGCCATTGTAGGTAACTTCTTGAACAATACCAAAAGCGCTTAACGATGTGACAGAAGCGACGAGCAAAAGCAACGCTTTTACACTTGATTTAAGTAAATAATTTGTCATATTAATACAATTTTATAGGTTATAAGTTTTCAGAGTAAATATCTCCATTTATCTTTCAAGTTGCAAGTAAGTGCATTTATTAATGCACGTTGCAAAGGTAGTAAAAAGTTTTACTCGTGCAACAATTCTAAAGAAAATCTTAAGAAATTGCGAAAAATATATTGATAAACATACAAACAAAAGAAAAATATACCAAATTGTGGTTTATTTTTGAGTTTTTATACCCTATTTTACCCGTTCAGTGGAAGGCTTTGCACATTCCAATGGCAACTGCATATCTATGTGTGCCTCAAAACGGTAAATAATCCCGTCACCTGGCGAGCATCTGCTGCAGCAACTCTGGCTCGTTGGTTGTAATAAATCGGCACCGACATCGATGCACCATTGCAAATCTTCGGGTGTATTAGCGGTCCAGATATTCACTTTCATTCCCATTCTATGACACTGCTCTATCCATTCAGGATGATTGCGCATCACACCTATATTATAATTAAGGCCAGCGCAACCTGCTGCTTTGAGTTGCATGGAAGTCCAATTGCCACCAAGATGATACACCTCAGTGCCCTCAGGAGCGCATTTCACAAACTCGAGCGTGGCTTCCATAGAGAATGTGATATACGTCACGCGATGGCTCAACCCATATTCGCCCACCATCTTCACCACTTCTGAAGTTTCGCAGTAGGCACCAAAGCACCTGTGCCAGCAAAGATAGTCATAAGCTTTTGCACCATCGCAAGACAGGCGCCATATGCATAGTTAGAATTTATATCCCTCAAAAAAACGAGGCGTTTGGGTGGATGTTAGAGGTTGAGAAGGTTGCGCAGGGTCCACCAGGCGAGGATGATTATGAAGATGCTCCAAGCCATCGTGGGGGAGTTTATCTTGCGGCAAAGGGCGTTGGTGCGGTGTCTCAGACGGCATACCTCGCAGTAGGCATACAGCGCCAGTAGTGGCAGTGATGCCACGAGCATGGCGTTGAAGCGTATGGCTTCGATGATGTTGCCACAGAGCAGGGCATGTATGGCGCGTTGTGAGCCACAACCGGGGCATTTTAGTCCGGTGAGTTGATAAAATATGCAGCGCGGAAATAGGTGCGACGTGCTTGGGTCGAACATCGTATACACGGCTATAAAGCAGAGCAATGCGATGGCCGCGGCTACACACAATATCACTGAGCGGGTGCGGGCTGACATCTTAGATAAACAGATAGTACAGTATCGCAAACGGCGCTGTGATCAGGCCGATGGCGATGGATATCATAATCCACAATTGTGCGTTCTCGCTGTAGCGGCGTGCTTGGTCGTAGTTGCCGTTGGAATTGTTGCTTGATGTGAGGGCGCTATACACCAGTGCCACGATGCCCGTTATTTGGCAACAGAGCACCAATACAAGGATTGACCATACGAGGTAGGTGGGTTGTGGCGAACCTTCTTGCTGTGGTGGCATAGGAGCACCGTAGAATTCCGTAGGTGCACGATAGTAGATAGGCGGCGGTGTAACAACGTGGGCGTTTTCTGTAGGCAGTTCGGGTGGCTGTGGCATTTGAGTTGCTTCTGCTTCAGGAACAGCTTGCTGCGCCGGTTCTGGCTCGTCAGCCGGTTCTGGTTCAACGTTAGGCATAGGTGTCTGCGATGGCTCCTGGGTAGGTGTGGCTTCAGGTTCGGGAGTGCTCTCCTGTTCGGCTGGTTGCGTTGAGGCGATTTCTTCCTCCGCCACAGATTCTGGGGCAGGCGTAGCGGTGCAGTGATGCTTTGCTGCAGCGGCTACAATGCCAGCCAATTCTTCGACGTCGCTGATTTTTTGCCAGTCGTCAAGTCCGTTGTGCCAAACGTATGTCACCTCGGGGTCGAACTCCAACTTCGCCAATTCGTCGTGCGAAAGCGGTCCGTGCTGTATGCCATCGATGTTTACCCAGTATTTCATAGTAAAGAGTTGTAATATGATGATTATTGCAAAGATAATATTTCTTGAGGAGAATATGGCGAATAATAAATTATTTATGAGTAAATTTGCACAACTACAACGCAAAAAAACGAAATAAAAGTCATGAAACAATATCTCGATTTGGTGAAGCATGTGCTTGACAACGGCACCTTCAAGGGCGACCGCACAGGCACAGGCACGAAAAGCGTATTTGGCTATCAGATGCGCTTCAATCTTGCCGACGGCTTCCCATTGCTCACCACCAAGAAGGTGCATTTGAAGTCAATCATCCACGAATTGCTATGGTTCCTGCAAGGCAGCACCAATGTGCACTATCTGCAAGAGAACGGCGTGCGCATCTGGAATGAATGGGCTGGCGAAGACGGCGAATTAGGTCCAATCTACGGCTATCAATGGCGTTCATGGCCCGACTATAAGGGCGGACACATCGACCAGATAACCGACGTGATCAATCAGATAAAGAACAATCCCGACAGCCGTCGCCTGATAGTGAGCGCGTGGAATGTGGCACAAGTGCCCGACATGGCTTTGCCACCATGCCACACTTTGTTTCAATTTTATGTAGCCGACGGCAAATTGAGTCTGCAGCTCTATCAGCGCAGTGGCGACATCTTCCTCGGTGTGCCATTCAACATAGCATCCTATGCATTGTTGCTGCTCATGGTGGCACAGGTCACTGGTCTTGAGCCGGGAGAATATATCCACACATTGGGCGATGCCCACATCTACACCAACCACTTCGACCAGGTGAATGAGCAATTGCAACGCACACCGCGCACGTTGCCACGAATGGTGCTCAACAAAGATGTGAAGAGCATCTTCGATTTCCGTTACGAAGATTTCACCCTTGAGGACTACGACCCATATCCACCTATCAAGGGTGTTGTGGCAGTGTAATTTTTATATTAATTCATTAGCGATAACGAAAGATGAACAATCTATCTGCAATAGTGGTGATAGCCGAGAATAGCGCAATAGGTAAGAACAACGATTTGCTGTGCCATTTGCCAGCCGACTTGAAGCATTTCAAGGAATTGACCATGGGGCATACCATCATCATGGGGCGCCGCACATTCGAGTCGTTGCCTAAGGGCGCATTGCCAGGCCGCGAAAACATAGTGGTGACGCGCAATGCCGATTATCAAGCCGCAGGTGCGGTGGTGTGCCATAGCGTAGACGAGGCTTTGCAAAAGGCCTCGATGCCCGGTGAGAGATTTATCATTGGCGGAGCGCAACTTTATGCAGCCACCATCGATAAGGTGGATATGCTTCATCTCACAGAGTTGCATGCGTCGTTTGCCGATGCCGACACCTTTTTTCCACATTTCAATCGCGACGAGTGGCAAGAAGTGGAGCGCATCGACTGCCAAGCCGATGAGCGCAATCGCTATCCTTACAGTTTCGTGACACTAAAAAAGAAGTGAGGTGAGATAATATATGACCGTCGCGGCTTGAATATTATCCAACCCCACTCGAGAGAGATATTGAAACTTAACAGAAATGCAACGTTATTAACACATTGTAATATCTATTGTCTACTTATTGGAATTGTTTCTGATTGTATAACACGGGCATGGTGGCGATTGTTCGCCGCAGATGCAGAAAAATTAGAAAAAATATTCAGATGACAGATCAACCCACCAAAACAGATGGCGCAGAACAGCCCTCGCTGAAACTGAAAACGGCTCGCACGCTCAAGTGGAACAGCATCAACAAGATGGCAGAACACATCTTGTATGCCGTTACTGGAATTGTGCTTGCCAACATCGTTTCGCAGGAGGACTTTGGCATTGTGGGGGCTATATTGGTGTTTCAGGCGTTTGCCACGCTATTTGTTGATAGCGGATTCTCAAGCGCACTGATTCAGCGCAAAGAGCCCACCACGCTCGATTATAGCACCGTGTTTTGGTTTAACCTCGGTGTGAGCGTCTTCATCTATGGGGTGTTGTGGGTGTGTGCGCCGCTTATCGACCTCATGTTTCAGGCCGGTGGACGGCTTGTGCCGCTAAGCCGTGTGATGTTCCTCACTTTTATCCTCAATAGCACGGCATTGGTGCAGACCAATAGGCTGATAAAGCAGATGAATGTGCGCATGGTGGCTGTGAGCAATGTGATAGGGCTCGTGGTGAGTGGCGGTGTGGGCATTTGGCTTGCTGTGGCGGGCTATGGAGCGTGGGCCATTGTGTGGCAGTCGGTGGTGCTTGCTGCCATCAAGAGCGCCGTGTTGTGGGTGTGTACACGTTGGCGACCCACTATGCAATTTAGCATGGCATCGCTCCGCTCGATATTCAAGGTAGGGGTGGGCGTGATGACCAGCAGTCTGCTCAACGTGGCATCGCAGAATATATATTCATTTATCGTAGGTCTATTTTACAACCTCTCGCAATTGGGCTGCTACACTCAAGCTGACAAGTGGAGCAAAATGGGTGTGGCATCGCTGTCGCAGATTCTCACCACCACATTTTTGCCGGTGCTGAGCGGTGTGCAGGACGATGTGGAGCGATTATTCAGAATGATGTCGAAAATCAATCGTCTTTCGGCATATCTTGTGTTGCCGTGTATGGGCATACTGTGCCTCACGGCTCCGTCTATCTTCCATGTGCTGTTTCAGCACAAGTGGGACAATGCCATAGTGCTGTTTCAGCTGCTTGCCCTGCGAGGCATATTCACCATCATAGCGGCTGTGTATTATAATTTTGTGCTTGCTGTGGGCGATGCCAAGCGATTGGTGTATAGCGAGGTGGTGAAAGACGCTATAATGGTGGCCGCGATAGTGGTGACGGTGCGCTACGGCATCGTTTGGCTTGTGATAGGTCAGGTGGTGGCAGGCGTGATATGCTATGGCTACAATGTGTGGCTTGTGCAGCGCGTCACCGGATATAAAGCCATGCGTGTGCTTGGCGAGACCACATCGTATATGCTCATGACAGTGGTGGCAGTGCTTGCGGGCATGTCGCTCAATCTGGTGCTCGACAATGCGTGGTTGCTATTGCCGGCACAGGTGCTGGTGTGTGGCGCCGTGTATGTTGCGCTGAATTATGTGGTAGGCGGAGAGATACAGCGCGAGGTGCTTGAATATGCGCTCGGCCGCTTTCGTCGCAAGTGAAGCAGTGATGCCTTGCATCAGTATATCCTTAGCGCCTTGGTTTTCTGCCAAATTATGCGCAGAATGAGTGGGGGTTGTGAGAATTTATGATTAACTTTACTGCGATGTCAAGTAATGTGTTTGTAGTCGAGGGGAAAGGGCGTTGCCTACACTCAGTGAGGCGCAAACGCGCTATGTTATACCGTAAAAAATCCGAAATAGTAATGATGCGAAAACAGATTATCACGTTGATTCTTTTTGTGGCGATGATGGGCTTTGATGCCTATGCGCAAGTGATGGGCAGTTGGGACGTAGTGCCATTGCCACAGTCGATAGCGCTCAAGGGAGCCGCTCCGTTTGTGCTTGATGCCAACACCACAGTGTATTACGACAAGTCCGATGCTGCGCAGCAACGCAATGCCGAGTTTCTTGTGGCATACGTTGGCGAAATGACCGGCATAAGCCTTCGCACTACTACCTGCGAGGGCGACAATCAGATACGTCTTGCGCTTGATGCCACTCTGCCAAGAGCCGAGGGCTATCGCATCACGGCTGGCGATAAGGTGATTTTGCTTCAGGGGCAAAGTCATGCGGGCGTGTTCTACGGTATGCAGACCATTATGAAAGCCCTGCCGGTGGTGAGCGATGCTGAAAAGGTGGCGTTGCCGGCGGCTGTGGTGAATGATGCGCCACGCTTCGGCTATCGTGCGTTTATGATTGACGTGGGCCGGCACTTCTTCAGCGTAGACTATCTGAAGAAGCTCATCGATATCTTCGCCTTGCACAACATCAACTATTTCCATTGGCACCTCACCGAGGATCAAGGCTGGCGAATCGAAATCAAGAAATATCCGCTTCTCACCAAGGTGGGCTCGCGTCGCACCGAGACCACTTTGGGGCACGAAACAGGCTTATACGATGGAAAACCGGTGGAAGGCTTCTACACGCAAGATGAAGCACGCGAGATAGTGCGCTATGCAGCCGAACGCTACATCACCGTGATACCTGAGATAGATATGCCGGGTCACATACAGTCGGCACTTGCTGCCTATCCGTGGCTTGGTTGCACCGGTGGACCGTATGAGGTGTGCCGCGACTATGGCGTGATTGATGAGGTGCTGTGTGCCGGCAACAACCGCACCCTGCAGTTTGCCAAAGATGTGATAGCCGAGATTATGGACATATTCCCGTCGCCTTATATTCACATCGGTGGCGATGAGTGCCCGAAGGTGCGATGGAAAGAGTGCCCTGCTTGTCAGGCAAAGATAGCTCAGTTGGGATTGACCGATGCCGATGGCCACAGCAAGGAAGATAATCTGCAGTCGTGGTTTATGGGCGAAATTGAGAAGGACATCAAGGCGCGCGGCAGAAAGATGCTTGCGTGGGATGAGATATTAGACGGCACACCGTCGAAAGACATCATTGTGATTGGTTGGACAAGTCCGAAAGCCTGCGTGCGTGCTGCTAAGGCAGGACACAAGGCGGTGATGGCACCAATACAGAATTTCTATTTCTCTAATAGGGAAATCAACAAGATAACAGGCTTGCCAAGCATTGAGCGGGTGTATGAGGTGAATCCACAGGCCGACGAGCTCACCGAGGCAGAGCGCCAGAATATCATCGGCGCTGAGGGCTGCATCTGGACGGAATGGGTGGCCGACGGCGACAAACTGGAGTGGGAACTGCTGCCACGACTTGCTGCCCTGAGCGAAGTGCAGTGGACTGCCCCTGAGCGCAAAAATCTTATGGGCTTCATGGCGCGAATGCAGCGCCTGCTCGATATCTATCGCCTGAAGGGCTTGCGCTATAAGGATGATGTCTTTCAAGACACAATGGGTGGCGAATGACGCCGTTGCCGAGATTGCACACGCCGAGTGTCGCCTCAAAAAAATATGAGGCGGAGACGACGCGGTGTGGTGAAATGACGAAAATAATGCGTATATTTGTGCTTACAAATCGCTGCTTAGGTGGCGAGGTGGCTTGTGAAACCTGAAACAAAATAACCAATAAAATACCCTATAAGTAATGTACGAACAAGACAAACGAATAGTGATGACCCTTGATGCCGGCGGCACAAATTTCGTGTTTTCTGCAATTCAAGGATGTAAAGAAATCATCAACCCTATTGGCATTCCTGCCGTGGCTGACAATCTGCAAGGCTGCCTTCTGACTCTCGTTGAGGGCTTCGAACAGGTGAAAAAGCAACTTCCTGAGGCTCCTGTTGCCATCAGTTTTGCTTTCCCTGGTCCTGCCGACTATAAGAATGGCATTATTGGCGATTTGCCTAACTTCCCAGCGTTCCGCGGTGGTGTGGCTCTCGGTCCGTTCTTGCAGAAGCATTTCGATATACCTGTGTTTATCAACAACGACGGCGACCTCTTTGCTTATGGCGAGGCATTGGCTGGCGCGTTGCCCGAACTCAATGCTGCTATCTTGGCAGCCGGCGGCACTAAGCAATACAAGAATCTGCTTGGTGTGACCTTCGGCACTGGTTTCGGTGGCGGTTTGGTGATTGACGGCACATTGGTGACTGGCGACAACAATTCGGGTGGCACAGTGTGGTGCTGGCGCCATAAGGACTATTCCGACAAGATATGCGAGGAAGGCGTGAGCGTGCGTGCTGTGAAGCGCGTGTATGGCGAGTTGGCTGGCGTTGATGCCAGCGCTCTCACTCCAAAAGACATCTTCGATATCGCTGAAGGTGCTCGCGAGGGCGATGCTAAGGCTGCTGTGGCTTCGTTTGCCAAGCTTGGCGAGGTGGCTGCCAACACTATGGCGCATGCGGCAAATTTGTGCGACGGCGTGATGGTGATAGGTGGTGGCATTGCTGCTGCTCACAAATACATCATCCCAGCAATGATGGCTGAGTTTAATGGCGCTATCGGCCGCTTCTCTGGCGACACATTCCCACGCATGGAGTCGAAGGTTTACGACCTCACCGATATGTCGAATGTGGCTGATTTCGTGAAGGATGCTTCAGTGAAAATCAAGGTGCCGGTGTATGGCGACGAGATAATCTACGACAAGGAAAAGCGCAGCGCCATCATGGTGTCGAAGCTCGGTGCAAGCCGTGCCATCAACCTCGGCGCTTACACATTTGCCCTTGCGCAAATCGACGCGTAAAAATCCATATAGCAAAATAGATAACAATAGAGAGAAGCAACGTCAGTGATGGCGTTGCTTCTTGTATAATAACCATTTAATGAACGATTTGGGTTTAATATCGGGTGCCGGCTTCGGGGCTGTCGAGGGCTTCGGTGACTGGCCAGATGCTTAGGCACTCATCGATGGTGCAGCCGCGCACTTCGGCATAGCCCTCGGCCATAAGGTGCTGCATCGATTCGGTGGCAGGCAGGCGCTCGAAATTCTTCACTCCCTCGGCGATGCTCACCGTGGTGAAGCGTATGCGGTTGAGGTCTACCACTTCCACCAGAGGCGCTCCGTCGGCATCTTCGCCCAGCAGCAGGTTGCCGCGCGAGAAGTCGCGGTGTATCATGCCAGCCTCGTGCATCTTGGCTGCGGTGCGGCCTATTTCGCGCAGATATTTTTCGGGATTATCTATGGTTCCCTTCAGGATGTCGATGTAGGTGTAGGGCAATGTGCTATGCGCCGACGCGTAGTAGCTGCGGGTGAATAGCGGACCCACACGTTCGCTGCACCAGCCCACAGGCGCTGGGCTGCCGATGCCCTTGCTGCGAAGCAAGGCGGCATAGATGCACGAGCGTTGCGCTTTGGATGAGCGCAGAAATCCGTAGGCAATGCGGTTGATGATATTTGGAGTGCCGAACGATTTCACCACCACCTCGCCAGCCGTAGTGCTGAATTGGCGTAGTTCGTTGCGGCCGCTGTAGATTGGTTTGCCGCAATCTTGGCGGAACAGGGTGGGCAGAGTGGCAATGAATGTGTGCAGCGAAGCGAATTCGCTCTCGGTGTGTACGCGGCGCGGGTGCAGCAGGCGGTAAGCCGCATTGATGATACGCGACCACGAGCGGTGGTAGCGCAGCGGTCCGCCCAATTCGCGCTCAAAGAATTCCGGATGGCGCTTGTTGAGCACATCCACCACATGGCGCTTGAGCAGGCGGTCGCTCACGCGCTTGCTGTTGGGCAGAATGCGGTAGCGCAGCCCGATTTCTGGCAGAGTCACCACCTTGCCGCCCTCTTTGAGCATTGCTATCCAGAACTCCCAGTCTTCGCGCGCCTTCACCTCGGGGCAATAGCCCTCGGTGCGATAGTAGTCGCTACGGCGATACATGGCAGTGGCAGGAATCATATTTTTTCTGGCGAGCAGGCGGGGAGAATAGGGTTTCAGATGCCAGCGGCCTGTGCGTTCACCGAAAAACTCGCCGCTCGGCACCACCACTTTCACCTCGGGGTCGGCGTTGAGCACCTTCACTGCGTCGGCGATAAACTGCGGCATCAGCAGGTCGTCGGCATCCACAGGCAGTATGTATTCGCCACACGAGGCAGCCACTCCGGCATTGCGCGCACGGCACACTCCGCTGTTGGATTGCCTTATCAGTCGCACGCGTGAGTCGGCATCAGCCACGGTTTGCACTATGGCAGCCGAATTGTCGGTTGAGCCGTCGTCTACGCACACCACCTCAATGTCGGCATAGGAGGAAGCCAATACCGAATGTAGTGTTTCGCCCACAAATCGGGCTGCGTTGTATACGGGAATGATTACTGATACCATATCTGTTTTTGGGTGCGGTGTGAGAGATTAGTTTTTCGACAATTTGTTCCACATATATATGCCGTAGAACGAATTGACGAAGTAAACGCTATATTTAGCCACGGTCATAAATGAGAATTCAGAGTCGCTCATGAGCCACATGACGATGTAGGCAACGTTGATAAACAGCCACATATACCATTGCTCCACATAAGCCTTCACCGACACATACATTGTGATGATAGACATCACTGTGGTGAACGAGTCGAGCCACATCTGCATAGGCATATCGTAGCTGGTCTTGAGGGTCTTAAACTCGATGTCGGGGAATATGCTCTTGAGCGTGTCGATAAACCATGGGCCGAAGTGGGTGAGGAATTCGCCCAATGCGAAGGTGCAGATAGCCACCGTGGCCACGGTGATGATGCGTTGGCCCCAGGTCATGTAGCGGGTGTGTATGGTGGTAGAGCCGTCGTTGCGCACGCGCTTGCTCCACTTTTTCCAGCCGATGAATTGCATAGGCAGGTTATAGACCAATCGCTGCAGCATGTCGCCGTAGATGTGTGTGCAGAAGCAGATGTAGATGTGCAGAAACGCCTCCACGGTGCCGAATATCCAGTTGGCCATGGCGCCTTTAGCGCCGAGCACCACGCAGAACACGCCCAGAATGGCGGCAATCGCCGATATGGCAACGTTGAGTGAGATAGAGCCTGTGGTGGCTATTTTCATGGCAAAACCCACAATGGTGAGTGTGAGGATTGCGCCGAGTAAGATCCATTCAAAAGTGTTGAGTCCGCGCAACGATTGTCGCACGGTGTAGAGGTAATTGTTTTCGTTATTGCTCATTTGAGATGTCTGTGAGTTTGATTTGTGGGGCAAAGGTAACATAAAACGCTTATATGGCAAAATAAGAGTGTGTGGTACACCCGTTTAGTGCCGAGTAAATTTGTAATTTCTCAGATTTAATAAATTAATATTGAAATACGGTGATATTGTATGTGTTACCATAACTATTGGCGTGCACTAATCGCTTGATAATGGCTTGATAAGAGTAATTTATGCGCCGTGATATTGTAAAAATAGGCTATTTTAACAATTGTATTAATTCTGTTGAGGCTATGTTAAAAACGCCGATTTCGTGCTAATAAGTTTGTGGATTTGCAAATAATTCTTAATTTTGCACACATAACCAAATCTGATTATGCCAAGAGTAGCAATGAGAAGTATTTAAAACAAGCCTTTGTCATCTATTTTTGACTTTAAAAAGGTTTTGGAAACAAAACATTTAAGAATAATTCATAAACATAAGACATTATTAATAAATAATATAACCGAAATAACAACTAACTATTTATAATTTAAGTAAAATTCTATGGTCAAACAGTTCAAACTATTTCCTGCTTTGCTGGCAATAGCAATGGCAACACCTGTCATGGCAATCGCAGCAGATAAGGCAGCGCCTGCTCCACAGAGCGCTAATCAGTCGAATGGTGTTTTATCAGGAGTTGTAAGAGACGCCGAGGATGTTATCATCGGTGCTTCTGTCATGGTTAAGGGCACAACAAAGGGTGCTTCTACCGACCTCGACGGTGCGTTTACAATTTCTGGCGTTACTCCAGGTTCTACAATTCAAGTTTCATACGTTGGTTACAAGACACAAGAAATTGTGTGGAACGGTGGAAATCTTGACATTTTGTTGCAACCTGGCGACAATGTGCTTGACGAAGTGGTGGTGACCGCTCTTGGTATCAAGCGCTCATCTAAGGCCCTCGGTTATGCAGTTACCGAATTGAAGGGCGACGACCTCAATGCCAACCTCATCAACCCAGTGCAAGCCCTTCAAGGTAAGGTAGCCGGTGTTGATATCAGTTCTTCCGACGGTGGTATGTTTGGTGCTTCAAAGATTTTGATTCGTGGAGCCTCTACCCTTGGTAAGAACAACCAACCTATCTACGTAGTTGACGGTATCATTCTCGACAACGGTATCGTGGAAAACGATGCTGACTGGGCAAGCGGTAACTCTAACTATGGTAACGAACTTAAGAACCTTAACCCTGACGACTTCGAGACAGTATCAGTACTTAAGGGTGCTGCTGCAACTGCACTTTATGGTTCTCGCGGTCTGAATGGTGCCGTAGTGATCACCACAAAGAGTGGTAAGGGCTCAAAGGGCTTGGGTATCAATGTGTCTCAGACATTCGGTTTTGATGTCATGACTGGTCAACCACAATTCCAAAACGAATATGCTGAAAGCTTTATTCCAGGATGGCTTAATGGTGACAACCCATTTGATTACAGAGAAGTGTATTGGACAAATAGTGATGGTATTCCATCATATAAGGTTCTTGCTCAATATGGTGGTGACGGTTCTTCTTTTGGTCCTTCATTCAAGAGCCTTCAAGAAAACTATGGCCAACTTGAATGGTGGGATGGCTCATTGATTACTCCTAAGGCTTATAAGAACAACTTTAAGGATGCTTACAACACTGGATTCAACAGCAATACCAACGTAGCAATCAGCGGTGGCAACGACAAGACCACATTCTACACATCATTGTCGTATAAGTATGCCAACGGTACTTTGCCAAACAATAGCTTCGACCGTTTCTCTCTCTTGGCTAAGGCATCTCACAAGATCTCTAATGCTGTGGAACTTGAGGCAAGCATGACATTTGCTAAGTCAATGCCAAAGAATGCACAGATGAACATTGGTGAAATGTTTATTGGTGGTAGTTGGGACCGTACATACAACTCTAAGTACTTCCGCGATAAGTATAAGGGTGAACACGGCGGTTTGGCAAGTGCTACTTATGGCGACAAGTATGCTTATATCCCTGGTCGTGGTGTATGGTGGTCAATTTGGGAAAACAATTACTATCAAAAGGAAACAGTTGTTCGTCCTGACTTGAAGCTTACTGCACAACTCACTCCATGGTTGAAGTGGGTCACTGAAGGTAGTTACAACTACTACTACGTGCGCAGCGAAAGCAAGGAACCGGGTTCGGGTTATCAAAACAAGGGTGGTTTCTATAGCATTGGCTTCAGCCAAAAGGAACAAATCAATGCCAATACCAACTTTATGTTTGATAAGCAATTAAGCGAAGATTGGCACATCAACGGCTTCTTGCGCTATGAACTCTATCACGACTATAGCATGGGTCTCAGCTCAAAGACAGAAGGAGACTTTATCGTTCCAAACCAATATTTCTTGGGCAATGGTTCGAATGGCTATAAGACAGAGCAAACCATTGGTGGCACAAAGACTGTACAATCAGTAGCTGCTCAATTTGGCTTCAGCTGGCGCGACCAAATCTATGTTGACGTTACTGGCCGTAACGACTGGGCATCAGCCCTCGTTTATGCCGATGGTCATGGCAACTATTCATACTTCTATCCATCAATCAACGCTTCTTGGTTGATTCACGAAACATTCCGTGGCAAATTGCCTTCTTGGATCTCATTTGCTAAGGTGCGCGGATCTATAGCACAAGTTGGTAACGACTGCGATGCTTATTACGTAAACTCAGCATACTCTCTTAGCTCTTACAACAACGGCAATCAAAGCTACTATTCACTCTCATTGGCTGATAAGTCGTATGCACAAAACTTGAAGCCAGAGCGCAAGACTTCATGGGAAATTGGTCTTGACTGGCGTTTCTTGGGCAACCGTCTTGGTCTTGACTTCACATTCTATAAGGAAAACACCAAGAACCAAATCATGGATGTTGAGATTCCTTACGAATCGGGCTACAGCAAGGCTCTTATCAACGCTGGTAACATCCAAAACTCTGGTGTGGAATTGGCTTTGAACACTACTCCTATCGAAACTAAGGACTTCACTTGGGATTTGAACTTCACTTACACAAAGAACAACTCTAAGATTGTTGAACTCTCTGATCTCGTAGCTGATTATATCAAATTGAATGGTGAACCTGCTTATGGTAACTATCGTGTGGGTTCGGTAGCTAAGGTTGGTAGCGCTTATGGTTTGATTCTTACTGACTCAAATCCTGCTAAGGACTATAAGTATGATGAAAATGGTGCTATCATCGAAGGCTCTGGCTCAGGCAAGAATATTTTGCAATGGAGAGATGGCCAAAGAGCTGCTCAGACTATGCGTTCTGGTAGAATTGAAGAAGTTGGCTCAATCCTTCCTAAGTTCTTGGGTTCTGTAAATACTTCGTTCCGCTACAAGAACTTCACTCTTAGCGCAAGTTTCGATATGCGCTTCGGTGGTAAGGTGGCTTCTTATGGTTCTCACTATGGTAATGCTTATGGCTACTTGAAGTCTTCATTGGCAGGTCGTGATGCTGCTCATGGTGGTCTTACTTGGACATCTGCATACGACGGTGTAACATACGACGACGGTGTAATTCCTGATGCCATCATATTGTCGGGTACAAAAATCACTCAACCAGATGGAAGCAAATATATTGTAGGCGCTGGTAGCGTATCTCCTAACGGTGAGTCATTCCAAGAACTTGTGGATAAGGCTAAGATCGAACCATTGCACTCTGCTACATGGACATACTTCAACAACTCATGGGGTCAAGCTGTGGTTAACGACACATGGTTTAAGACTTTGAACTACATCGCATTCCGCGACCTTTCATTGTCATATCGCTTCGACAACAATATCGCAAGCAAACTTCATGCTAAGGGCTTGAGCATCACTGCTTCTGCTCACAACTTGGGTTATTTGTTGAACTCAATGCCTAACAAGGAAAATCCTGAAGCTGTGTCTGGTACTACTGCTGCCGAATTCCGTGTTCGTCAGTTCACAGGCGTGACAACAAACTTCACTTTCACTATCAACGCTTCATTCTAATATAGTTTTAACGGAATTTAATTATTATAAGAATATGAAATTCAACAAAATACTATTAGCGGCAGCAATGGCTTCGGTGTTGACCGTGTCTACTACCAGTTGTGCTGACGACTATAAAGATTTGAACCAAAAGCCATCGGATGTCACTAAAGTTGACCCTAAGGGCTTGATGGCTCAAGCTGTGATTAAATTTAATCCAAATCCATATTTGCTTTGGTTCTATAACGTGAATTATATGACACGTTGGAGCCAAATGGCTTGCCCAACAGGCAGTTTTACAGATTCATTTACTGAAATGGCTGAGTGCGGCGACCAAGGTAGCCAATACGTGGCTACTCTTCGTTACCGCAACGAAATCCGCAACTATATCGACAATAGCGGTGAAGAAAAGATGCGTGGCTACGAGGCTGTATGTACAGTGCTTTCTGTTTACCTCGGCATCTTCGACAGCGATGTTTATGGCGCGCTTCCTTACACTGAGGCTTGCCGTTATAAGTTTGATGGTATTCTTACTCCGAAGTATGATTTGATGCCAGACCTTTATGCTACTTGGTTGAAGGAATTGGATGAATCAATTGCTATCTTCCAACGCAGCGATATTGAAAACAACCCTGGTCAAGACGTGGTTTACGCTGGCGATTGGGCTAAGTGGGCTAAACTTGCCAACTCTTTGAAGCTTAAGATTGCCGTTCGTCTTCTCGTTCAAGACAAGGCTCAAGCATTCTCTATTGCTCAGGCAGTAGCTGGATCATCGGCTGGCTATATCGATGATATGGGCGATGACTTCTACTTCTGCAAGGCTACTAAGGCTAATAGTGGCGACAACGACGCTGTGTATGGCACCGGTAACGGTCTCGCCTCTCCAGGTCTTAGCAAAAATGTTGCAGACTTCTTGATTGGCTCTCTCGACCCACGTATCCGCTTCATCTACGACAAGAACAACTTGAACTCTAAGGTTATTCAAGGCTTTATCGATGCTGGTACATTCGACAAGTTGCCAGATTGCATCAAGGATGTTGTAATCCGTGACGAGCAGGGCAACTTCAAGGCATGGGGTGGCCTCGGCGAACCATGGGTACGTTACCAAGGTCTTCCTGTAGTTCTTAATGGTAACATTAATAAGGCTTATGCTAAGTACTTCAACTATGGTACTGACTACAACCTTACCGTGGATGAGGCTACTAAGACTTACTATCCATTCTCTACTTATAGCGAAGAAATACGTCGTGGACGCTGCACATTTACAGTACCGACATTGGGCAAGAAGGTTATTCAAGACACCGATCCTAACCCATTGTACAACATGTATATGACTGCTGCTGAAGTGAACCTTTATCTTGCTGAATTTAAGGCTTTGGGTGCAAACCTTCCACAAGACGTAGAATACTACTACAACCGTGGTGTTCGCTTCTCTGTGCAAACTTACGACAAGTTGGCTCGCGACAACAAGATTCCTTACTACGGCACAACTTATGGTTATGACGAAAACGAAAAGGTGATTGACCTTCAACCAGGTGAAATCGACAAGATGATGGCTACAAACAACGTTAAGTTGTCGGCTGGTAATCAACTCGAAAAAATCTACTTGCAAGAGCTTATCCACTTCTCTTTGATGCCAGACGATCAATTCGTTACTGCTCGTCGTTCGGGTTATCCTAAGATTGGTTCTAACTTGCTTCCATTCGTTAAGTTTAACAACATTGTTCTTGAAGCTATTCCTCGTCGCTTCGAAATCGGTGCACTTTCTCCAACCGACAAGATGAGAGACCTTAAGGAAGAAGCTTATAAGGCTCAAGGTTTCAACACAATCGGTTCTGGTCACTCAGGTGCTGCATTCAACCTTAGTGGTTCGGCGCTCAACACCGAGCGTGTATGGCAAGACCTTGGTGCTCCACAATGGGGTACTCCAGCCAAGTAATCTTTTAGGATAAAGATACAAATTCTATATCGAGGCTGCGTCGCAAGGCGCAGCCTTTTTTGTATGCCAATATTGCATATTATCGCATAGTAGAATTGTGGGTCTATCTCACGCAGATGACGCAGATCAGACAGATTTTGTGCGCTGAGGCAGAGCCGTTTTGTTACACGCCCTAATGCCCGATTCGGGTTAACGTTAATTAACCATAAGTTTGTATGCAAATGAATAAAAGTTCCTATTTTTGCATAAGTAGTTGTTGTACATAAACAGAACTGAAAAAGATCAAAATTTTTTAATAACCAAAAAATAGAACATGAAAAAAGTATTAAATTTTTTATTATTAGCGATGATGCTCGTGGTGTCGTCGTGTGGTGATGATAATAAAGAGCCTCAGAAGATAAATTTGGCGACTATCCCGCGTGAGTATAGTGCTGACAACGTGCAATTGCTCGTTAACGGATTTGCCACGAAAGTGGAAGATAATGTTAGATTACAAATGAGTGGTGTGCATAATCCAATAGAAACAGAGAACGATATGCATATGAAGTTAACGATGTGGCCAGATGTGCAATTAGACTTTGTGGTGCATGCCATATCACACGCCGACTATGTGGAGTTTGAAAGTGATTTTGGAACAACTATTGGCGCAAAACTCCGAGGTGTGGCAAAAGGCTTGATAAAAGATGGCGCTATGAAATTGGATTTAACCTACGAGGTAGAGCAAAAAGCTGAGTTTGAAAGTGAATATGTATATAATTTGTCACCGGTAAGTATTACAACGAATCGTGTTATCCCGGAAGTTGAATGGCAAGGAACGATATATAGTGGCAGTGAATTTAAGTCTTTGGCGCTGAAGCCTGTGATGGATAGAATGCGAGAATGCGTAGGTGGAAGATATATGAGCGTGAAAGTTAATCGCGATTGCTCAATATCATTCGGCTCGAAAGATAAGGTAGATGGTGACTTGAAGCCATTCCCTGGCAAGTATTATGGCGTTTGGACGGGAAGTGATATAAGTTATGTGCGTACTGATGAACAAGGCGCAAGGTTTTTGTCTAAACTGATATGTGGCAAGGATGAGATCGTTGATAAGTATGTGCATAATCGCGACGGTGACACGTATTACTATAGAATTTACTTCTGGGACACAAACCGTGGCGGAATGCAAGTGGTGTTTGAAAGTAAAGACGATCAGGCATCAATGTACGAACAGTATACAATGTATGTGCGTTCGCTTCAACGCTGGATTGATACATTTATGGCTGAAGGAAGAACTGATGATGCTAAGTGCCTAAAGCTGTTTATGGATAAATGTAATGGTGGAGAAATATATTGGTTGCCGCAAGGTAAAAATTAATGCTTAGAAAAATATTGTGAGTGGGAAAAACTGTGATTATATTTGTAAGTAAATAACCAAAAAACGGATAATATGATGCGTAAACTATTATTAATAGCCGCATTACTTGTTGGCTTGACCGGTATGGCTCAACAACTGAAGCGCGTGTTTCTATTCAACGGCTTCTCTGATGGTGTGGTGCTGTATAAAAATGGCGCAAAAGTAGGGGCAAAACTCAATTACGATGCCAACAATTTCGCAATGCTGTATATGCAGGGCAATGTGATGATGGAGTTGGTGAATCCACAGACTGTCGACACGGTGTATGTGGGTGGCAAGAAACTGGTGTATCACGACAAACGATTTTGCGAGGTGGTGGACCTTGGCGCTGACCGCAAGGTGCTTATCGGCTGGTTGATTAAGTCGGTATATGAGGGCAGAACCGGAGCGTTTGGTTTGCCTACACAGGCGCAGGTGATAAAACTGCGTGCCGTGGACTTGATTGGCCCGGAGTATCGTCATAACATGAATGCCGGTATGGAAGCGGCGCAATATGATGCCCGTAATGCCGAACTTGAGGTGTGGCAGCAGAAGAATGCCAACTCGTATTACTTCGTGAAAGACGGTGTGGAGGTGACCTTGCGCAAGATGAACGACATATACAAGTATTTTCCTGGCAAGAAGGAGCAAATTAAGGCCTACGCCAAGGAGAACAACTTGGATATGATGCACACTCAGCGTGCACTGCGACTGATTGACTATTTGATGAAACTATAGGCGATGGCTGCCGCAAGGTGGGGCTATCCTCGGCAGAAATAAAAAATATCACCAGCTCTGGCAGATGACTTTGCTGTTCGTCTGCGGGGTGGTGTGTTTTTTTGTAGATTTGCGCCGATGGTGTTATCTTTGTAAAAACCAAAATAAAAAAAGATATGAATTTTAAGAATATTTCATGTGTGGCTTGTGGAGTGCTTGCCGCTATGGCAATCAACGCATCGGCTCAGACCTATGTGCACGAGCAAAGTAAGGAATACATTTGGCCCACCGACCAGAAGGTGGTGGAGAAACTCAAGGGGTGGCAGGATTTGAAGTTCGGCGTGCTGTTGCACTGGGGCTTGTATTCGGTGCCAGGCATCGTTGAGTCGTGGTCGATAACTTCAGAAGACTGGATCACTCCACCTGCCGATAAGACCTACGAGGAATATAAGCAGTGGTATTGGGGATTGATAAAGGAATTCAATCCGGTGAAGTTCAACCCTGAGCAATGGGCTCGCGTGGCAAAGGATGCGGGTATGAAATATGTGATCTTCACCACTAAGCACCACGATGGCTTCTGCTTGTGGGACACCAAGACCACCGACTTCAATATCACCAACAGCGCATTTCGTGGCAATGAGCGCCAAGATGCTCTGCGCTATGTGCTCGATGCTTTTCGCAACGAGGGCTTGATGCCGGGCACTTATTTCTCTAAGCCCGACTGGCATAGCAACTACTATTGGTGGACTGCCAAGGCTACGCCTAACCGCAGCCACAACTACGACATCAAGCAATATCCTGAGCGCTGGAAGAATTACCAGAAGTTTGTGTATAATCAGGTGGAGGAATTGATGAACAACTACGGCCCTGTAGACATCCTGTGGCTTGATGGCGGATGGTGTACGAAACCTCGCGAGGATATCAACCTTGATGGCATAGTGGACATGGCTCGCAAGGCTCAGCCGGGATTGATAGTGGTGGAGCGCGCTTGCCCAGGCATTCACGAGAATTATCAGACACCAGAGCAGACTATCCCTGACCATCAGATATTGAACCCTTGGGAAAGCTGCATCACACTCACAAACGACTGGGGTTGGACTCCAAAAAACAAGTGGAAGTCGGTTGCGAAGGTGGTAGGAATATTGACCGAAATCGTGGCTAAGGGCGGTTCGCTTGTGCTTGGCGTTGGTCCTACTCCGCAAGGCGAAATCGAGCCAAAGACCGTGGCAGAACTGGCTGAGATAGGCGCATGGCTTCGTGCCAATGGCGAGGCTATCTATGCCACAGTGCCTACGCCAGTATATCGCAACGACGAAAGCACCATGTGGTTCACAGGCAACAAGGATGGCAAGACCGTATACGGCATCGTGCCACAGCGCGACGGAGAGGCGTTCCCAACCACCATATCGTGGAAGGGCAATGTGCCTCGCAAAGGCAGCAAGATAGTGCAGCTAAGCACACGCAAGGCACTGAAGTATAAGACAGTGGGCGATGTCACCACGGTGACTTTGCCAAAGAATGCCAACGGCAGCAATGGTGTGGCATTTAAGATTATGACAAAGTGACCCAACCCCTCGCGGCACACGCATCGGCGGGGATGATATAGCACAGGGGGGCGCATCGCATTGGCGGAGCGCCCCCCTGTGTGTATTGCTGTGATTCGGGTAATTGGGGGCATCTCCGAGGTTGACCTTCGGGGGGCCGCTATGGATGATGCACGAAAAAAGATGATAAATGTTTCCAATTCACGAAACATTGTGTTATCTTTGCGTGCAAGATGGTAAAAACTTTGTATAAATAATATAATTATGGCAAAGGAAATTTTTCGATTGATGTTGACCGATGAAGCAAAAGACTTCATTGATAAGTTGCCAGATGCAGTGTCGTATAAAATATACTACAACATTAAACGTGTGGCAGGAGGTGAGCGCAATCGAGAATTATTTAAAAAATTGGAGAATACTGAGATTTGGGAATTCCGCACGCTGTATTATAAGACAGCCTATAGGCTATTTGCTTTCTGGGATAATGACGAGGAGACTTTGGTTATTGCTACTCATGGGATTATCAAAAAGACGCAGAAGACGCCTAAGAAGGAAATTGCTAAAGCGGAAGCAATCAGAAAAGAATATTTTAAAAATAAATAATTATGGCAAAGATGAAACTTACATCGTTGAATGAAGCTCTTGATGAGCGCTTTGGAAAAATTGGAACTCCGGAGCGTGATGCTTTCGAGAACGACGTGGATGAGGCATTGCATGCCTATAGATTGGGCGAGGCCATCAAAAAGGCTCGTATTGAACAAAATTTGACACAAGAAGAACTCGGACAGCGTATCGGAGTGAAAAGAGCACAGATATCTCGATTGGAAAGCGGATATAGTATAACAATTCCTACGATGAGAAAGGTTTTTAAGGCTCTTGGCGTGGTATCGGCAACTGTAGATCTGGGTGTTGCCGGAAAAGTGGCTTTGTGGTAAACCTCGCGGCACACGCGCCGGCGGGGATGATATAAGCACAGGGGGCGCATCGCGGATGGCGGTGCGCCCCCTGTGTGCGTATATTGTTGAATTGACAGAATGATAGCGGTAGGGACGTGGCATGCCACGTCCGCATCCGAATGGCGGATAATACATTGATTACCAATGTAATATGTAATGAATCTCACACTTTTAGGCGCGGGAATGCGTCGATGAAGCTGCCTGGGGTGATGTTGTAGATTTTCACGCCGAGGTGGCTGGCATAGCGCGCTATCACGTGATAAGAACGGAATGCCACATAGAAACTTTGCAGAATCTGATGCAGCGGATATTGCATATATTCGGTGTTGACGCGTTGCACCTCTTTGTCGTCTTCTTTATAGAAGTGCGGCTGTATCGACACCACATTGTTGTCGTCGTCCGACAGGGTGCGGGTCCACGAGTGGTCGGCGCCGGCGATGTAGATGGTGCGGTAGCCGCAAGCCAAGGCAATCATGATAGACGGGATGAGCACGTTGCGTGGCCTTGGCATGCCTAGGCGATGCTTAAATGCCCAGTTCTCGAGCCAGTTGGCCCCCTCCACAGGAGTGAGGTTGTATCGGAAGAGACGCAGGCAAGGGTTGCCCGTGATGATGCCAGCCACGTCGGCAGGCAGCGACACGTTGGTGGGCACAAACAGATTCATCGCCCAGTCTACTTGCGAAAGCGCGAGCCATAGCTTCGCCACGTTAGGCTGGTCGGTGGCTTTGAAGAAATGCGGGTCAGCAAGCACATAGTGAGTAGGCTGCAGGGTGGAGAATACTGGCGCGTTGGCGGCAAAGTTCACTGCCAGACGGTGATTGCTCATGATGAAATCGAGCGACTCGCTGATGGTGGTGTTGAGCGACGGACCGTTGCCAAGCACCACCAGCTCCTCATCCTTCCCTGCCGTAACTGCAACCGACGGATGTCGCGACAACAGCGCCACTTTAGCCAAACTCGCCAGCGATTGGGCGAACGCCGACATCCCGGCTGAAATTTTCTCAATCTTACCCATATCAGGAAACGTTTAAAAAGCGTGCGTCTGACAGCTTGGAGTCAGACACACGCTTCATTTTGTTAATAAAAGAAGATGTAAGTCTTATTTTACTTTGCCAGCCAATTCAGCACCAGCTTTGAATTTGATAGCCTTGCGTGCAGGAATTGTGATTTTTTCTTTAGTCGCAGGGTTGATACCCGTTCTTTCTCCCTTTTCTACAACTGCAAAAGTGCCGAAACCGATAAGAGCCACTTTGTCGTCCTTTGCCAATGCTTCTGCGATAGCCTCCAATGTAGCGTCGAGTGCGCCCTTGGCCTGTACTTTTGTCAATTCTGCCTTTTCAGCAATTGCGTTGATTAATTCTGCCTTATTCATAATAATTTATTTAGGTTTATAGTTTTCTCTACAAATGTATACTATTCCACGGAATAAAACAACAAAATAAAAGAAAAATTAAAAAAACATCTTTTTTTTATTAAATTTTCGCCCTAAACGCCCCGATTCAACATAAATCAAGCCATACGAAAATGCATTCTTGTCAATTTCTAACGGCCTTTTGGAGGATAAGGCTACGACGGAAATTTGCATATAATATAAATTTGTCGTGTGATTAGAACCCAAAAGCCCCCCGCGGGGGCAAATTTACAACAAAATTATGTATCAAGGAAAAAGAAAAATCATGCGTCTTGACGAATATAATGAAAGGCGCAAAGAGATAATCGCAACAAAATGCAGAGCGGTCTGGAATGCGTTCACTGAGCTGGAGGGCTTGATAAACAAAACAGCTACAACTTGTCCGACAATATCTGAAGTTCGTAGGCGATGGTCTCGATGGCATCCTTCAGCCGTTTGCGGGCTATGCGAAGTTGAAGTTTGATCTTGGAACCAGCGAATTTGACGACATCGGTCCGCGATACGCCGAATTCTGGGCCCACCATAGTTCGAAGGAGCGTGCTACGGATGCGCTGGTGCTGATTTATGAGAGAGTCTTGGAGCAGCAGAAGAAGATGCTGTAGGATTGCGATTTGTCTTTTGGAGGATAAGGCTATAAACGAGTCAATGAGAAAACCCTGACAAGCTCCCTGCATTCAGTGCGCCCATATCTGCGGTGCCCATACGGACAGACATCGTTAAAAAACAAGGCTTAAACGATTATCTTGCAATCATTTAAGCCTTCAATTGTCGGGGTGACTGGATTCGAACCAGCGACCACACGCCCCCCAGACGTGTACTCTAACCGGACTGAGCTACGCCCCGAATACGGTTGCAAAGGTACGAATTTTCTGAAAAAGTGCAATAGAGTATTGCCGTTTTTTCATTTCTTTCAAGAAAATCCGATGTGTTTGTCAGTTTCTGTGTAAATTTGTGGAAATTTTTCGGAAAACAGTATGGTGAATATCCCTTTTGAAATATTCGACTATGAAATCTACGGCTATGCCGCATTGGCGATTGCCGCTGTAGTGCTGTCGGTTGTCACAATCAGACGCAAGGCGGCGCTGTCGCATTGGGTTGCCGACAACGCTCTCGACGCCGATGCCGACGAGGCTATGCCGCTGCCCGCCCTTTCAGTGATTGTGCTTACCAGCGGTTGCGACGCCGAGCTGCTCGCCTCAAACATCCCGCTGATGATGTCGCAGAATTATCCCGATTTCGAGATTATTGTTGTGAATGCCGATGCTTCCGAGAGTGTCGACGACACGATGACTCTCCTGCAGGTTGAATATCCGCAACTGCGGTCTACGTTTATCCCCGACAGCACAGCCAATGTGTCTAAGCGCAAACTCGGCATAACTCTCGGTGTAAAGGCTGCCAAAAACGACATTGTGGTGGTCACCTCCGCAAAGTGCCGGCCGCAAAGCGACCTGTGGCTGAGATGCATCGGACGTCATTTCGACGACTATACCGACGTGGTTTTGGGCTATTCCCACAACGACCACAGCAACGACCGCGGCCTCGGCCACCGCTACCGCACGGTTGACAACTGCGA
>ERZ780141.607-NODE-607-length-26094-cov-11.831330_pt1 | contig 26094 bp, 16 predicted proteins | sample MGYA00433080_ERZ780141 | MGnify/ENA primary metagenome ERZ780141 (study PRJEB29588, sample SAMEA2154047) | human gut metagenome | biome: human gut; feature: human-associated habitat; material: faeces | place: Denmark | collected 2008/2010 ... | reverse complement strand
AATACAACACTCTCAGCGACTTCCCAAAGGCACTTTTCGGACGGCCTGGGGGGGGAGCTCTAAAACCTCACAAATCAGTGGCGTAGTCATTGATGATGAAGGTGTTCCGGTAATAGGTGTGGGTGTTTTAATTCAGGGCACCACCATCGGAACCGGCACGGACATCGACGGAAATTTCTCATTTGTTTTGCCTGAGGGAATGGAGAACTCTTCGCTTGAGTTTTCCTGCCTCGGGTATACTACCCAAGTGCTTAAAATAGGCGCTCGCAGAGTCTTCAACGTCACGATGACTAGCGATGCTATCATGATGGAGGGAACCGTCGTTACGGCTCTCGGCATCAAGCGCTCGGAGAAGGCTCTCAGCTACAATGTGCAGCAGGTCAATGCTGATGAAGTGACAATGAACAAGGACGCCAACTTCATCAACTCCCTCAACGGCAAGGTAGCCGGACTTAATATCAATGCCTCCTCTTCAGGAGTCGGCGGTGCATCGAAGGTGGTGATGCGTGGAATGAAATCCATCAGCCAGTCTTCCAATGCACTTTATGTCATTGATGGTGTCCCTATGTACACTACAGCCCGCGACGGCGGCACACAGTTCGCTTCCCAGGGTTCTACGGATCCGATCGCGGATATCAACCCGGAAGACATTGAAAGCATCTCGGTTCTTACCGGTGCTGCTGCAGCCGCTCTTTATGGCTCAGATGCTGCCAATGGTGCAATCGTGGTGACGACAAAGAAAGGCAAGGAAGGCAAACTCACGGCAACAGCTTCTGCATCTGTTGAGTTCATGACACCGTTCGTATTGCCTCGTTTCCAGAACCGCTACGGAACAGGCGACCTCAATTCCTCCATCGGCTCGGATGTGCGTAGCTGGGGAAATCTCATGAATGATGCCAACAACCCTAAATACAACCCAGGGAAGGATTATTTCCAGACCGGTGTGACTCACAATGAGTCTGTTTCAGTATCAATGGGTAACGAGAAAAACCAGAGTTACCTTTCAGGTTCTTCTATCGACTCTTACGGAATCGTTCCCAACAACCGCTATAATCGTTACAACTTCACATTCCGCAATACTACATCTTTCCTCAAGGATAAGATGCACCTTGACTTCAGCGCGAGCTATATCAGCCAGAGAGACAAGAATATGACCAATCAGGGTACATATAACAACCCTCTCGTCGGCGCATATATTTTTCCTCGTTCAAACGACTGGGAAGCAGTCCGCATGTATGAAAGATATGACGTCGTGCGTCGTTTGTCCACCCAGTATTGGCCGATCGGCGATGCCGGCATGACAATGCAGAACCCATACTGGATCAACTACCGTAACCTTCGTGAGAACCGCAAGGACCGTTTCATGCTGAACGCTCAGGTGGGTTATGATATCCTTGATTGGCTGAATATTTCCGGCCGTGTGAAGATGGATCAGTCAACAACAAAATATACCGAGAAATTCTACGCTTCTACTTTCACACAGCTTACAGAGAGCTCGCAGAATGGTCTGTACGGTGTTTCAGAAATGACTGACCGTCAGATTTATGCGGATTTTCTCGTAAATATCAACAAACGTTTCGGGCAGGACTGGAACCTTCAAGTCAACCTCGGTACATCAATCTCTGACATGTTCTATGACGCATTGAAGAACCGCGGTCCTATTGCGGACGGACAAATGTCAGCAGAGCGTGCAGGTATTGCCAATGTGTTCAATGTGCAGAACCTCAGCAACTCTACGAAGACTACCAGACTTCAGGATGGATGGCGCGAGCAGACTCAATCTATCTTCGGCTCTGCTGAACTTGGTTTCAAGGGTGCATATTACCTTACACTTACAGCGCGTAATGACTGGCCTTCACAGCTTGCAGGTCCTCACTCCAACAGAAAGTCATTCTTCTATCCTTCAATCGGAGGTTCTGTGGTGCTTTCACAGATTATTCCTAATATGCCTAAGTCATTGGAATACTTGAAGATCCGCGGTTCATACGCATCTGTAGGTACCGCTTTTGAGCGTTACATCGCGAACCCTATGTATAGCTGGAACACCAGCGGCCTCAGCTGGAATACCCAGACACAGTATCCTGTATATGACCTCAAGCCGGAGCTTACAAACTCTTTCGAGATCGGTCTTTCAATGAGGTTCCTCCAGTATTTCAACTTCGACGCGACTTACTATCATACCAATACGAGGAACCAGACATTCAATCCTCAGATTTCTACAGGTTCAGGCTCATCTGATATTTTCATCCAGTCCGGAGACGTCAGGAACCAGGGATTGGAACTCACATTGGGATTCGGCAAGACTTGGAACAAGTTTACATGGAACAGCAACTACACATTCTCGTTCAATGAGAACAAGATTATGTCACTTGCCGAAAATGTAACCAATCCTGCGACAGGAGAGAAGTTCTCAGTATCGCAGCTTGATATGAACGGGCTCGGTCTTGCACACTTTATCCTTCGGGAAGGTGGTACCCTCGGTGATTTGTACTCGCTTGCTGATTTTAGCTATGACAGCAACGGACGTATCATTGTCAATGAAGATGGGACAGTGACCACCAAGACGTTCTCAGACACAAAGGATTATGTCAAGCTCGGGAGCGTTCTCCCTAAGGCGAATATGTCTTGGAGAAATGATTTCAATGTTGCCGGCTTTAACTTCGGATTCCTTATCTCTGCAAGACTTGGCGGTATCGTTTACTCAAGCACACAGGCAATTCTCGACTACTATGGAGTATCGGAGGCCTCTGCACTTGCACGTGACAACGGCGGAGTGTTCCTCAATGGCGGCGACAGGCTTGATGCGAACAAATGGTACAGTTCTGTCGGCGGTTCCAACCCGCTTCCTCAGGAATATACCTATTCCGGAACAAACGTCCGTCTCCAGGAAGCCTCAGTAGGCTACACATTCCCGAGGAAGATGCTTGGCAATGTCTGCGACTTGAATATTTCAGTCGTAGGACGCAACTTGTGGATGATTTACAATAAGGCTCCATTCGATCCTGAGTCCATCGCCACGACAGGCAACTACTATCAGGGTATCGATCATTTCATGATGCCTTCTCTCCGTAATTTCGGATTTAGTGTACGTGTAACATTCTAATTGGAGGAGGTATGATTATGCGAAAAATAACAATGACAAGAAATTTCCATTCGCTCGCTGGAGTCATAGCGCTTGGCCTCATGACTCTTTCATGCACGGGCAACTACTTGGATATCAATACAAATCCGTATGAGGTAAACCGCGAACAGACCCTCACTGACGGATATGCAACTGCTGCGGCGATTGCTGCAATGGGCGGAGCGGTAGTTTCTACCGATGTCAATACCGCACAGTTCACGGACTGTTTGCTCGGAGGCCCGATGGGAGGATATTACTCCACGACAGGTGCATTCGAAAAGACCATTGACAATTACAATGCGACAGACGACTGGACGAGGGTATTGCTCGCAAGTGACAGGATTATCCCTACACTTTACTCCAATCTTTCTGAACTCAAAAGCATAACCGACGACCCTGTCACACTTTCCATTGCAACCATCATTAAAGTGACAGCAATGCTCAGAGTTACAGACACATATGGTCCGATTCCTTATTCACAGATCGGGCAGGGTGGAAAAATCACCGTGGCCTACGACTCTCAGGAAAAGGTATATGACACGATGTTCGCTGAACTTGACGACTGCATCAAGACCCTGACGGAGAACCGACTTTCCGGCATTCCGTCCACAGCGGATCCTGTTTATGACGGAACAGCCGTGAAGTGGTGCAAGTTTGCCAATTCCCTGAAACTCAGAATGGCTATGAGGATTGTCTATGCCGCACCTGAGAAGGCGAAGAAGTATGCCGAGGAGGCAGTGAACCACGAAATCGGTGTATTCACTGACAATTCTGACAATGCGGCTCTTCAGAAAGTGGCCTTCGGTGACAAGGGAAATCCTCTCTATACGGCCATCAAGTACAACCAGCCTACAGGCAGCGTGACCGGCGGTGATACCCATGCTGCAGCTGATATCATTTGCTATATGAATGGTTATAACGACCCTCGTCGTGCAAAATACTTCATCAAATCTGAGTTCGAAGGCATTGACTATGCCGGCATCAGAATCGGCATCGAAAAACCGTCTTTGAACAGCGTGGGACGCAAGTATTCCGGAGTCAATGTCACTACAGAGGACCCTCTCGTATGGATGAATGCGGCTGAGGTAGCTTTCCTCAAGGCAGAGGCGAAGGCAGTGTTCGGATTCAACATGGGTGCCGGAACAGCAGAAGAGTTCTACAATGAGGGTATTAAGCTCTCATTCGAACAGTTCGGTCTTTCAGGCTATGCTGAATATGCAGAGGACAACGAGAACAAACCGGCAACTTACGCAGACCCGGCAGGCCTCAACAGTTACGCCGGAGTACTCTCTGCTATCACAGTAAAATGGGATGACGCTGCAACTTCAGCTGTAAAACAGGAGAGAATCATGATTCAGAAATGGATTGCGAACTTCAACAACGGAATCGAGGCTTGGTCTGACCATCGCCGTACAGGTTATCCTAAGTTCTTCCCTGCAACAGACGCAGGCAACAAGAGCGGCGGTTCTGTAACTAACGAGTTTGGCGCTCGCCGAATGGTTTATCCGCTTGCCGAGTACTCGAACAACGGTGAGAATGTAAATGCAGCCGTAGCTTCCTGTCTCAGTGGCCCGGACAAGATGGGCACACGCCTCTGGTGGGACTGCAATCCGGCCGTTGTGATAAAGTAGTCTCAACTGGTCAAACAGGATTAAGATTAACTACTTCAGAAACAGATTTACTGAAATGAAAAAGATTATAAATATATCGCTGGCCGTCCTCACGACAATGCTCTTCGTTTCCACGTCCTGCAGCGAGTGGACAGAGCCGGAAAACCTCGATTTCCGTCACCAGACTCCGGAGGAAATCGACCCTGCGGCGTATGAGGCATATCTCTCAGGCGTCAGGGAATACAAGAAAACGGAGCACAAGCTGATGTTCGTCACGATGAAGGGTTCTGCCGACCATCCGTCAAGCCAGAACCAGCATCTGATGGCGATGCCTGACAGTGCGGATGTCGTTTGTGTGACAATGATGGATGAGGAAATCCACCCTGTCATCGCTGCTGAAATCGACGAAGTTTTCAAGAGAAAAAGCACTGAAGTTTTTTTGAATGTGGATTATGCACCTATTCATACCGCTTGGGGATTGCTTGAGGATAAGCGTGCGGATGAAGGACGTCCTGCCGCGACTGATGAGGAAATTACCGCATTCTTCAAGGCTCAGACTGAAGCTCAGCTTGAGAATTGTGGAAAATATGGCTTTCACGGCATTCAAGTGACATTTGTCGGTAATAGGGCAACGCATTATGCGCAGGTCTCTCAGGATGCATACATCGCTGCTGTGATGGATTACTACAAGAAGAATTCTTCTATAAAGTTAATGTTTCGCGGAAGTGCTAGGAACATCGAGAGTAAGGAATTCCTTGATATTGTGAGTCATATTGTAATCATTGCCGGCGAAGAGAAAAAACTCAGTTCTCTTGTTACTCGTCTCGGAACAGCGCCTACCAATCGTATCATTATGGAAGTGACTGTACCTTCAGTAGATAATCCCGTGCAGATTGGTCGTTCTGTTGTTGAGGCTGCTGAATGGGTGATTGCGGAGAGTGCAAATGAAAAATTTACGCCACTCGGAGTTGCGGTCTCAAACGCTTATGATGATTATTTCAATAAGACGCTTGAGTTCTGGAACATCAAGAAGGCGATGGCAATTATGAATCCATCACAGACTGAAGAGTCTGAAAAATAAATGATTATGAAAAGAAATATAGTAATATACGGCTTTATCGCTGCGGCTCTTGCCCTTGTAGGTTGTTCTAAGCAGCAGGATAGTTTTGAGAATAAACTGTTCGTGAATGCCAATAGTTACAGAAATGAAGTTCGTGTCGCTACTGACGAGGGCGTAAAGACTCTCAGCCGCAGTGTTGAATTAGGAATCGCCCAGCCGATGTCGAATGACATTCACGCGACTTTTATCAAGTCTCCTGAGCTTCTTGACATCTACAGAAGAGCTTATTACGATTCTGAAGTAGAACTCCTTCCGGAGAATGTTTGTGATCTTTCGGGAGTAGAGGCAGTTATCCGTGCGGGAGATGTGGCAAGCAAACCTGTGACCCTCACATTCAAAGGACTTGACAAGCTGGATTACACCAAGTCATATGTCCTCCCTGTCTCAATCAAGGCAGATGGAATAGAGGTATTGAACAGTTCCAGAACACTCTACTATGTCGTAAAAGAAGCTTCGCTTGTAAACTGTGTCGCAGAACTCAAGAGCAACCGAGCTTGGCCTGTTTGGGATAACTTCGACAAGGTCAAGAATCTTGAGACCTTCACGATGGAAGCTCTCATCAACTGTCATGCATTCAACAATGACAGCAAAATTGAAACTGTGATGGGAGTTGAGGACCATTTCCTTATTCGTATCGGAGACGTAACCATTCCTTCAAACCAGATTCAGATTGCTGTTGCATACAAAGATGTTGAGGGAGGATCTACATATCGCCGAGATGTGACGGACGCTGCTCTCCAACTCAGGACGGACAGATGGTATCACATAGCAGTCACTTTCGATAAGGGCAATGTAAAAGTCTATCTGGATGGTCGTCTTCGTGCTCAGAATGATATCTCTGCAATAGGAAACAGACCTGGTAAAGACGGAAATCTCGAAACGGTATATTTCAAGTCAGTTGACTTCGGCGCAGCTCATTCTGAGGAGGATGACGGTAAGCCGCGTTGTTTCTGGGTAGGATATTCCTATAACCAAGACCGTTATCTTGACGGTATGATTGCAGAGGCCCGTTTATGGAATAAGGTATTGACAGTAGAAGAAATCAATAAACCGAACCATTTCTATAAACTCTATGCTGATGAAATTGACGAGTCGCTTCTCGCCTATTGGAAGTTTTCCGATGGTACCGGCAAGTCAGTAAAAGACTGGTCCATCTACGGAAATAACCTTACGGCTGAACAGGAACTCATCTGGTATCCGGTTTCACTCCCGACGAAATAATATCTAATTGATAATACATTATATACAAAACATTCAATTCTAATAATCTTATTATGCTTAAAAGATTTTTTAAGGGTCTGGTCGGCATCGCATTGGTGTCTCTTACCCTCGCATCCTGCAAAAAGGATCCAAACGAAATCACTGCAACGCTTACAGTGACTCCAGACGCTACTTTGACATTCAAAGCAAAGGACAATGCTGATGTTGTCCTCACAGTGGCCACAAACGCTGATGAGTGGAAGTACACTGCTGACGAGTGGATTCTTCTTACTAAAGATGGTGACAAACTTACCGTCAATGTGAAAGAAAACAATGCTGCTGCCGCGAATCTTGGCCGTATCAAGATTACTGCCGGGCTTGCACAGCCGGTTTCAATCAATGTTTACCAGGAAGCTGCTGAATCGACCGGCGAAACTCCAGCTCAGGGTGTTGCCGTTAAACTTAATGCCAAGTCAAGCGTTGACATCAATACGAAGACTGAAACTGAGGTTACTGCAACTGTTTCTCTTTCAATTGCTGAGGCTGCAAAGAAAGACGTTGAAGTTGAGTTGTTCTTTGACAACGGATATCTTAGAGAATACAACTTCCTGAATGAGGCGGAGGCTGTTCTTTTCCCTGAGGATAAGGTAACGATCCCTGGTGGCGGAAAAGTTGTGATTCCTGCAGGCAAGACAGAGTCTGATGACATTGAGATCAAACTTGATGTAACAACTATTTCTCTCGGCAAGTCATACTTGGTGCCTATCTTCGTGAAGGAAGTTAATAATGCAACTGTAAAACAGGCAGATTGCCGTGTTAACATCCTTGTCGGCAAACGTAATCCTAAGGATGTGAGAAACGTTGTTTACATTGAGGTCAATGACTGTAACCCGCTCAATGCTATCGAGTATGAACTTGAGGACGGAACTCCATTCATTGATGCTGTCATCCTCTTCGCTGCCAACATCAACTACAATACAACTGACGACCTTGTTTATCTCAAGAACAACCCTAATGTACAGGCGCTTCTCGACGAGTCTGAAGTTTATCTCCAGCCTCTCCGTAAGAAAGGTATCAAGGTCTATCTCGGTCTTCTCGGAAACCACGATGCTGCGGGTCTCTGCCAGCTCTCGGACTGGGGCGCACAGCAGTGGGCAAAAGAGGTTGCAGAAGCTTGTAAGACATACAAACTTGACGGTGTGAACCTTGATGACGAGTATTCAAGTTCTCCTGATCTCAGCAACAAATGGTTTGCTTTTCCTTCTGGAAAGCAGGGCTCACGCCTTTGCTATGAACTCAAGAAGGCTTTAAAGGAAACTTGCCCTTGGGAGACAGAAGTTTCTTATTTTGCTTGGGGAAACTTATACCAGTGTGAAAATGTCATTGATCTCGAGGATAAGGTTGAGCATCAGCCTGTAGATTTCATTGATTTCTATGTAGCCAACTATGGTAGCTCTACTAATCCGTATGGCGGTATGACTATGAAGAACTGCTCAGGAATGTCAGTTCAGCTCAATTATGGACAAGGCTTGTCAGTTGACTCTGCAAGGAGAATCAAGGACGCAGGTTATGGTTGGGTGATGTGGTTTGCTTGGGATCCTTCAGGTACAGGTTCAATATCAAGCAACTACTCTCATTCCCTTCGTCAATTCCAGAATGCTGCTGAAGGACTTTATGGCAAAAAACTTAAACAACCTACAGGAGTATATAACAAAATCAAAGAGGGAAAATATGACCCTGAACGTCATTCGCTCTAATTACCACAATAATATTAAAACAGAATAATTGAATATGAAAAGATTTTTTATAGCGGCTGCTGCCGTACTCGCTCTCTTCAGTTGTCAGAAGCCTGAGGATGTGATTGTGGCTCCGGAGAAAGCCGATAAGATTACCGTTACTCCAAAATCAGGAGATATTACGGCAGAAGGCGGTATTGTCAAGGTTCTTGTTTCAAGTTCTGCAGATTGGACACTCGCAGGTAAAACAGACTACAGCTCTTGGGCAGTTCCGTCAAAACTTAGCGGCGAGGACGGAGATATTGTCGAGTTCAGGGTCAATCCTAATGAGACCGGCAACAAATTGGTTGCTGAATGGACTTTCACTTGTGGAAAAGCAACTGAGACATACATTCTCACTTCTCTTCCTAAGGTTGTGATGCCTGACCATCTTAAATTGGTTTCTCCTGCAACAGCTGTTGTAGATTATAATGAGGGACGTTATGAACTCGTAGTAGAGTCTTCTATACACTATCGTCAGCTTACTGCAACTTTAAGTGAGGGTGCATCTGAATGGCTTACCTATAGGGCAACACTCGAGGGTGAAAACAAGGGCGAGGCCAAGTTCGTGTTCGACTACAAGGCGCTTTCTTCACTTGATGACAGAACGGCTACCATTACAGTCTCAGCAGAAGGTGTTGACCCTGTGACTGTAACATTTACTCAGGAGGCTAAGCATCGTCTTGATGCCGTGAAGTCTTTCATCAGCGCAAAACCTGCTGGCGAGACTGTTGCAATTCCTCTTATCGTGAATGTCGCTTATAAGGTTGAAATTTCTGCAGATGGAAAGAGTTGGATTGAGCATAAGGGCCTTGTTGATGGCGTTGATAATTTCGTGGTTTCAGCATTCAGCGGTGAAAAGCGTTCGGCAACTATTACCTTCACTCAGACTGATGCACTTGCTGGGGAAACTCCGCTCTCTGCAACAGTTCAGCTTACTCAGCAGGAAACTCTTATCAAGTGGGCAGCAAATATGTACGAGAACCGTCTCTTCCCTAAATGGGAAAGCACTACAGTTGAGAAACTCGGAAAAGCATCTGCGCTTACAATGGAGTGTCTGATTAAGCCAAGCGAATTGACTCAGGATATTTCAACAGTTATGGGTATTGAAGGAATGTTCCTTCTTCGTTTTGGTGATTCTGCAAAGAAGAATGAACTTCAGGTTGCAACACATGCAGGCAACTACACTGTTCCTTTCTCTTTCGAAACAGGCAAGTGGTATCATATTGCTTGTACCTATGAAATTGACAGAGATTGGAATGCAAATGTAAGAGTCTATGTCAATGGAGAACTCAAGGGTGAGAAATTGAATTGGAAGTTGTCAACATACGTTGGTTGGCCGTTGTGGGATTATGTTTATGGAGTGGACTTCTCTCCAGCGTGGAGCTACGAGCAGAGTAGTACAAGATGCTTCTGGATGGGTTACTCATACGATGCGAACCGTTCGTTCAATGGACTTATGACTGAGATCCGTCTTTGGAAGAAAGTCCTCTCTGCCGAGGAAATCAATGCGGATGGTCACTTCTATTCAGTGGATCCTAAAGCTGAGGCTCTTTACTCTTACTGGAAATTTACAAAGGGTGAAGGTACAAGCATTGAGGATGCAACAGGAAATGGCAATGCTCTCTATGGTGAGTTGAACGTGCGCAAGCAGGGTAGCGACAACAAGGGAGACGCAGGTATCAAGTTCGAGGCTGTTTCTCTTCCTGAAAACTAATGAATCTATAAATTAGATTGTCTATAGGAAGGTGGCTGGAGAGTCCTGCGAGGACGATTCAGCCACCTTTTTTATCATTGATGCGTAAAAGGTGGCGTTTCAGTCGTCTATATGTATGTAAAATCACATACTTATGACCAGAATCAAGTCGGCACTGTCGCCGGTGCTTCTTTTTATCTTCTTTGCTTTTTCTGCGTGTCAGAAATCGCATGAAATCATTGATCCGATAAATCCTTCAGACCCAGATGAGCCGGAGATAAGGCCGGAACTCATATTAGATGAAGAAGAGATTGCCGCCCCTTCAGAAGGAGGCGTGTTCAAATTTGATTTCCGCTCTACCAGAAAGGTCAGCCTCAGCATCTCTCCTGAGCAGGATTGGTGCAAGGCAATGATATCTTCCACTGAGGAAGAATACTCCTTTGTGCTCATCGTGAATGTCGCCGCAATGGATCTCAAGGAAGACAGGAGCGCGACCATCGTGCTTTCTGCTCCAGAATGTGAGAGCCGCAGCCTTGTCGTAAGACAGGAAAGAGAAAAGGCTTCCACCAATAGCCTAACCGCCCTCATCCTGAAAGCGGCACCGAACAGTCTCTCACAGGACCTGGTCTTCAGCTACGAAGATGCGACCAAGACTTTCAGTGCCGAGTATCTCAAATGGATTGACAAGGCTCAGCCCGAGATGCTTATTCCGGAATTTGTTACAGAGGGGGAGACTGTCCTTGTAAATGGCCAACCGGTGGTTTCAGGTCAGACAGCCATCTCGTTCGCTGATGATTTCGATCTTGTCGTGAAGGCCGAGAACGGTGACGAAAACACCTATCACGTCTCCTTTAACTGTCCGCAGATCAATACCGAGCTTCCGGTTATAAGAATTCATATCCCGGTTTCAAGCATAACGGACAAGAAGACATACAGGAAGACCAAGTTCGACATCTATCGTCCGGGTTCCGACGAAGGGAGATGGAGCGCGACTGATGCGGAGATTGAGATTCGCGGACGAGGCAACTCTACTTGGGGGCTGCCGAAGAAAACATATCGTATCAAATTTCCTGAGAAATTCAGTCCGATCGGACTGAACCATGCCAAGGCAAAGTCTTGGGTGCTTCTTGCTCACGATATGGATAAGTCCCTGCTGCGCAATCATTTGGGCTTTGAACTCTCAAGAATTCTATTCAGTTCATCGGAAAAATACCACGATGAGGCGGCTCTTACTTTTACGCCGTGCTCCCAGATGGTGAACGTGTATTCCGGAGACAATTATCACGGAGTATATCAGATGTCTGACCAGATGGAGGTCGCCAAGGGACGCATAGATCTAGACAAACTTGTTGCAGCCGATGGTTCCGATCCAGTTAAGATCACCGGAGGGCATCTGATAGAGACGAACATCCACCACGACGAGCCTTATCCTGTGTCATTCACTTCAAGCAAGGGCATCTATATGGACCACAAATATCCGAAAGATGATGATATGGACGTCTCTCAGTATAAGTATATTGAAGATTTCATCCGCAAGGCTGAAGCTGCCCTATATTCATCCAATTTCACCGATCCTGTCAATGGCTGGAGAAAATGGTTCGATGAGAAGACGTTGGCGGATTTCATCATCGTGAAGGAATTCGCAGGTGATATGGATGGTTATACCAGCACATATTTCTACAAGAGACGCGGCGTGGATAAGATCTTCTTCGGCCCTATTTGGGATCTTGACAAAGGATGGAACAATGACAAGCGTACTCCTCACGGAAATACTCTCACTCAACTTATGATATATGGCGGTTTCTATATGCCTCCTTATGTTAATCCTGACTGGTTCCATCGTTTCTGGCAGGACGCGGAGTTCCGCAAGTTTGTCGGCAAGCGGTGGGCTTCCAAAAAAGAGCAGTTGAAGTCCAAAGTGCTTTCCGAACTTGACGAAAAGCCTAAACAGATGCGCAAGGCCATTGCTGCCAATTTCAGTGTCTGGAATTTCTACTATCAGTACAGCAACGAGGCAAACATGCCTGCGCGTACTTACGAACTGGAAATACAGAGGATGCGCGACCTCACCGAAAAACGAGCGGCATTGCTTGACGCGAAATTCAAATAGTAAACAGATATAAACACCTCGCCGGGACATCACACCACTGATGCCCCGGTTTTTCGTTTTTCCAAAAATGATTTTACCCACTAAATTCGTTTTTCCAAAAATGAATTCCTGTCGGGACGCGGCCACGGGTGTTTTTGTAACTAATTGATAATCAGATACTATTTAGACAACAGCGTGGAAATGCAGGCTTTTTTTGGCTGCGTTTCCACGCTGTGTTTTATAACTCATTGAAAATCAATGCGCTCAAAAACAGGGCGTGTCCGCGTCCCGCCGCGCCTGGCAGTCATGGGGCAACTTTGGAAATGCTTACGCAGTCCATGCGTTTTTTGATAAAGTCCGGCAAGATTTGTAATTTTGTAAGATAAATGAAAAAATATGAGCGGACAGTATACAAAAGACAAGAAATATGTCATGACCAGTGAGGTCCCGTGCTATGACGTGGACTCGAATATGGACATGAAACCGGCAGCATTTATGGACTTGGCACAGGAAATTGCCTATCAGGCAGCTACGGCGCTCGGGTTCGGTTATGACGCGCTCCAGACGGAGGGCAAGGCTTGGGTGCTGTCGAGAATGCACTATGAATTCATCCGTCATCCCAAATGGCGCGAAAATATTGAACTATATACCTGGCACAAAGGACCTTACGGACCTTTCTACCTCAGGGACTTCGAACTGAGGAATGCCGGCGGCGACCTCCTCGTGCGGGCCACCAGCTCCTGGGTGATACTCGACGTCGCCAACAGGACCATGTGCCGCACAGCCGACGTGATGGAAATGATCCCCGAGGATACCGTCTGTAAGGACAATGCCATCGAAAGGCCTGCGGACAAGGTGATGATGCCGCGTGGCGTGACCCCGGAAATCGCCGGCGAACACAAGGTGGAGTTCTCCGACATTGACCTTCTCGGGCATACGAACAATGCCAGATACGTGGTCTGGGCGATGGATTGCATTGATTTTGACGAACTTAAAACAAGGCCGGTGAAAGATGTCACGGTGACATTCATCCGTGAGACACGCGCCGGAGAGGTCATTACCCTCGAAAAGGTACGTACGGAAAATGAAGATGGTACGATAACCTGGTACATTGACGGGAAGGCTGACGGAAAATCAGCGTTCTGTGTTAAGATCAATATGTAAAAGATTATAGAAATGAGAGACTTATTCTTGGGAACCGGTATCGCGCATACCATCCTTCTCTTTGCTGTGGTAATCGCCCTCGGCCTTTATCTGGGCAAATTCAAGTTCAAGGGAATTTCCATCGGCTCCACATGGATCCTCTTTATCGGCATTCTCCTCAGCCACTTCGGCCTCAGGGGCGACCCGCATATCCTGGCATTCATGAAGGACTTCGGTCTTATCCTGTTCGTATTCAGCATCGGACTTCAGGTCGGTCCGGGATTCTTCCATTCATTCCGTAAAGGCGGATTGACCATGAACATGCTTGCAGTTACGCTCGTGCTGCTTGCGGTGCTCGTTACCTGCATCATACACCTGGTTACGGGCGAAGACCTTCAGACCATGACCGGTGTCATGTCCGGTGCGGTTACCAACACCCCGGGTCTCGGTGCTGCCCAGCAGACACTTTCGGATGCAATGATTGCGGAAGGTGCACCATCGTTCGTGGCCGCTGAAGCTTCTTCATCCATAGCATCGGCCTATGCGGTTTCCTACCCGATCGGTGTCCTCGGAGTAATCATTCTCCTGATGGTTTTCAAGTCCATTTTCAATGTCGACCTGAACAAGGAAAGAGAGGACCTTGACAATGAGGGCAAACTCGGAACCGGCGCTATCCGTGCGACTTACGAGGTGAAGAACCCGGCCATTTTCGGCAGGACGATCGGCGATGTAACGAAAGACAACGGCGACCGCTTCGTCATTTCCCGTGTGCTGCGTAACGACGAACTATGTGTCCCTTCATCCGATATGCTCCTGAAAGAAGGCGACAAGCTTCTGATTGTCACCTCTCCTGATGCGGAAGACCTCGTGAAGATTCTCTTCGGAGACGAGATTGACATGCCGTTCAAGGAATGGGACAAGCCGGACAGCAAGCTCGTTGCGAAGAAGATTACCGTTACCAAGCCGTCCATTACAGGGCACAGCCTTAAAGATTTGAATGTCAGATCCATATATGGCGTGTCAGTGACCCGTGTGTTCAGGTCGGGCGTGGAACTCGTAGCCAGCCCTAACCTCTATCTCCACGTGGGAGACAGCCTCCTGGTCGTAGGACCTGAAGAGGCGATGGACAAGGTAGCCGGACTCTTCGGAAACAAGGCGGCCAGCCTCAGCCATCCGAACCTGATTCCTATCTTCTTCGGTATCGTGGTCGGTGTCATCTTCGGCAGCCTTCCTATCAAGTTCCCTGGCATTCCTCAGCCTATCAAGCTCGGTCTTGCCGGCGGTCCGCTCATCATCGCGATTCTTCTCGGATATTTCGGCCCTAAGCTGAAAATCACCACATATACCACATTGAGTGCCAATATGATGATCCGTGAAATCGGCATCTCATTCTTCCTTGCGGCTGTGGGACTTGGAGCAGGCGAAAACTTCATCAGCTCCATCGTGAACGGCGGTTACTGGTGGATTCTCTACGGTGCCTTGATTACATTGGTGCCTGTAATCTGCGTGATTCTGCTCGCCAGACTGGTATTCAAGCTCAACTTCTACCAGATCTGCGGTCTTGTCTCAGGTGGAACCACGAACCCTCCTGTGCTCGCATTCTCCCAGGAAGTATACGGTACCAACTATCCGTCAATCAGTTACGCTACCGTATATCCGTTGACAATGTTCATGCGAGTCCTCGTGGCGCAGCTCATGATCCTATTTACGCTGTAGCACCATGTTCGATCTGGTTTATCCGGCCTCTCCGGCGGTCGTGCTGCCCAAACCTACAGCCGACAAGCCTGCCGACAGGCCCGCTCCGGGAACGGAAATGCTGCCCGTGATAGACGAAAACGGTATCGTATATGCGCAAGCTTCGCGCGCATGGTGCCATGGCGGGTCAATGCTTCTGCACCCGGTAGTGCACCTTCATATACTCAACCGCTACGACCAGCTCTATCTCCAGAAGCGCTCCATGAAAAAGGACCTGCTTCCGGGCAGATGGGATACGGCGGTCGGCGGACATATCGACTATGGGGAATATGTCAGCGAGGCATTGTTCAGGGAATCAGGAGAAGAACTGAAATTCACTGAGTACAACCCTATCTGGCTCGGAAACTACATTTTCCAGAGCGATGTGGAAAGGGAACTCATAAACATATTCGCGGCAGTAGGAAACTTCACGCTTCATCCTGACCTGGATGAGGTGGCTGAAGGCCGCTACTGGTCAATGGATGAAATCGAGGAAAATCTCGGCAAGTCCATATTCACGCCTAATTTCGAGGGCGAATTCAGGAAAATCAGAAAATCCCTGGAGGCCCTGCTGTAAAACACATAACCTGATGGCCACTTTCAAAATCCTGTCTGACGGCCCTGTACTCAGGACATCAGATTTGCGCAAGGCCGCTGCTGACCTTGCCGACGATTACATTGTCATCAATACCAAGCCATATCCTTGCGATTTGGGCTATCTTGCCCTTGAACGCTTCGCGGAGGTGGCGGAATATACGATGGCCGACATGCTGTATTCTGATTACTATGAGCTGATTACGACACCGGACGGAAACGGGGAACGCCGCCGTCACCCTGTGATCGAATGTCAGAAGGGAGCATTGAGAGACGACTTCGATTTCGGGCCGGTGCAGGTGTATCGTGCCGACCCGTTCAGGAAAGCCGTGGCGGAAATGGATGTGGACTACAGCTTCGGGGCAATGTATGACCTGCGTCTCCGCATGGCCAAGAAAGTCCATATCGGTGAATACCTCTATACCGAGGTGGAGACCGACCTCCGCAAGTCAGGCGAGAAGCAGTTCGACTATGTGAACCCGCGTAACAGGGAAGTGCAGGTGGAGATGGAAAAAATCTGCACCGCTTATCTCAAGCGTGCGGGAGCATATCTGGCACCTGAAACGAAACATATTGACCATCAGCATGAAACGCCGTCTGTCTCAGTAATCATTCCGGTTTTCAACAGGGTAAGGACCATTGCGGACGCCGTTAAAAGTGCATTGTCCCAGGAATGCAGCTTCGGTTACAATGTCATTGTCGTAGACAATCATTCTACGGACGGGACGGCTGAAATTCTCGCGGGCATTGACGACAGCAGGCTCATTGTCGTGACGCCGGAACGTGGGGACCTTGGCATCGGCGGCTGCTGGAACTTGGCGGTACACGACAGCAGGTGCGGGCTTTATGCGGTCCAGCTCGACAGCGACGACGTCTACAAGGACTCCACGACGCTTCAGAAAATCGTGGATGTCTTCGAAAATGAAGGCTGCGCGATGGTCATCGGGGCCTATGAAATGACCGACTTCGACATGAAACCGCTTCCTCCGGGAATCATTGACCATAAAGAATGGACCGAAGATAACGGTAAGAACAATGCATTGAGAATCAATGGTTTGGGCGCGCCACGCGCATTCTATGTACCATTGCTCCGCGAAATCAATTTCCCGAATGTCAGCTATGGCGAGGACTATGCCGTGGGGCTGAGGATCAGCCGGGAATACCATATCGGCCGCATCTATGAACCGCTGTATTGCTGTCGCCGCTGGGAAGGCAATTCCGACGCCGCACTCGACATCACCAGGGTCAATGCCAATAATCTTTACAAGGACAGCATCCGCACCTGGGAATTTGAAGCCAGGATTGCGCTGAATCATAAAAACCTGTCTGCCAATGGATAACGATATTTCCAAGTTCGTCCGCGACCAGCTGTCGGTCTGGCCTGCGGCAGCCGCCAATTTCAGGTCAATGAAAAAAGCGTTGACGCGTAAACTCATGGTGGGCGGTCTGGAAGTCACGGTCCAGCATAACCCGGAGCGCATACGTTCGTCCGCAGCGAAGGTGGACAAGGCTTCCATACAGAGCAGAAAATGTTTCCTTTGCAGTGCCAACAGGCCTGAGGAACAGCATTTTATGGCATTCGAAGGACGAAAGGGGCGCCGCTATGAGATGCTGGTGAATCCCTATCCGATTTTCCCGAAGCATCTGGTGATAGCCAGAGATGTCCATGTGCCCCAGTCGATATGGCACCGCATGCCTGACATGACCGACCTGGCAAGACATTTTCCGGACTTCACGATATTCTACAACGGGCCGAAATGTGGTGCATCCGCCCCTGACCATTTTCATTTCCAGGCATGTCCGCGCGGACTCATGCCATTGGAAAGAGACATTGACCTGAACCTGGACGGCGGTAGGGAAGACCTTACTTGGCTGACCTCTGTTCAGGATGCGGAACTATTTCATTATCATAAATTTACGAGAGGCGTGTTCGTGCTTACTGCACGCACGTCCAAGTCCATGGCGAAGCTGTTCTACAGGCTGCTGGACTGCCTTCCGCAGCGGGAAGACGAGACCGAGCCGATGTTCAATCTCCTGACATGGTACAAGGTGCGGCCTTCCCAGAAAGTGTCAGGCATATCGCATGGACGCTTCGGCGAATACCGGGCTGTTCTCATGGCACGTGGCAAGCATCGTTCACATCACTATTTTTCCGACGGTCCGGACCATCTGACGATGAGCCCCGGCTGTGCCGACATGGCGGGACTGTTCGTGGCGCCGCATGAGGACGATTATGAAAAACTGAATACCGGACTTCTGGAGGAAATGCTCTCGGAAGTATCTGTAAGTGAGGAAGTTGAACGCAATATAATCTGGAAGCTGACACGCAGCCAGCAGACTGTCCAGGTCGGCATAATGTCCGGCAATGAAATCGGATTCGAGATAATTTCCGATGGCGCCGGCAGGCAGAAAGTCGTGTATGAAAACGGTAGGATTTCCTATAACGGAACATTGTACGATGAGCTGTTTTTCGATGCGCAGACCATGTCCACGATGTTCGCCGAGCCTACATTCATATTGTACGGCGTGACCATCGGCATCGGTTTCCATTGGGAAAGAAGTCAGGTCCAGAAATTCGCAGGGTCATTGAAATTCATTGTAGATGACGGTAAGGTGGTGGCTGTCAATGTGGTAGGCGTTGAGGACTATCTGCTCAGTGTCATTTCTTCCGAGATGAAGGCCACAGCCTCGCTCGAATTTCTGAAAGCCCATGCCGTGATTTCCCGTTCATGGCTCATGGCCAGAATCCAGGAAAGACGGGACAATATCCATTCTTCCGGGTCCTCCGTCAAGGAAGACCGCATCGTCGACGGCGATTATCATCTCGTCAAATGGTTCGGCAGGGATGATCACAAGGCTTTCGATGTCTGCGCCGACGACCATTGCCAGAGATACCAAGGACTTACGGTGGCAGTAGGGGACAATGTCCGCAAGGCTGTCGACCAGACATGGGGAGAAGTCCTGACCTATGACGGGGAAATCTGCGATGCCCGTTTCTCCAAGTGCTGCGGCGGTATGATGGAAAGATTCGGTTCATGCTGGGAAGACATTGATTATCCGTATCTTGCAGCTGTTTCCGATACGCCGTCCGAGGAAAAGATTCCGGATTTGACGCGGGAGGACAATGCCCGCAAATGGATAATGGGCGAGATGGAAGAGTCGTCGGATGCTTTCTGCAATACCGAAGACGGCAAGATTCTCGCGCAGGTGCTCAATGACTATGACCTGGAGACCAAGGACTTTTTCCGCTGGGAAGTCAGGTACACACGTAAGAAACTGTCGGAATTGATTGCCTCCCGCTCGGGACATGACATAGGTATGCTGGAAAGCATTGAGCCTCTTAAACGCGGACCTTCCGGCAGGATCACGCTTCTGGAAATACGCGGGACCAAATCTTCGATGACTGTCGGTAAGGAACTGGTCATCAGAAAGTTCCTGTCTGCATCACATCTGAAGAGTTCCGCCTTCGTGGTGGATATTCTGCCGTCCGGAACGTCATTTGAAGAAGACATTGTCGTACTGCATGGCGCCGGTTGGGGGCATGGTGTAGGGCTTTGTCAGATCGGTGCGGCGGTAATGTCATCCAGAGGATACAGGTACAGGGATATCCTTTCCCATTATTATCCGGGAAGCATCTGCTCTGTCAGAAGAACCAATAATCAATAATTTCCATGACCGGCAAAGTTACAGGAAGATCGCCCTGGTGGTGGATTCCGACATTGTATTTCGCGGAAGGCATTCCGTATTTCATAGTTAACAACATTTCCGTGACAATGTTTACGAAAATGGGTGTGCCGAATGGCGAAATGGCGCTGTTTACCAGCCTGTTATATCTGCCATGGACACTCAAGCCGCTATGGAGCCCGCTTGTGGACATATTCCGGACCAAGCGCTGGTGGATTGTCATGATGCAGGCATTGGTATCGGCTGCCTTCGTGCTGCTCGCCCTGACATTGCCTTCTCCGGAGACCTCCACGCAGGTCCCTATGTCGCTGTTTACCTTCACGTTGCTCCTTTTCGTGTTCGCAGCATTCTCCTCAGCTACCCACGACATAGCCGCCGACGGTTTCTACATGATCGCCCTTGACAGCGGCCAGCAATCGTTCTTTGTGGGCATAAGAAGCACATTCTACCGTCTGTCATCGATTTTCGGACAGGGAGTTCTTGTCGTCGTGGCCGGAGTCCTGGAAGAAAAGACCGGGAACATCCCGCTTGCATGGGCATTGACGATAGGACTTACTGCGGTCATTTTCACCATATTGACGATATATCACTCCTTTGCCCTTCCACGGCCTGCCGGAGATTCTGCCGTGAGCACGGACGGTTCCGGTTCCGCCGGCGAATTCGCCAAGGCATTTGCCTCATTCTTCCGTAAACCCGGCGTGTGGATAGCGATAATCTTCATGCTGCTTTATAGATTGCCGGAAGCATTCCTGCTCAAGATGGTAAATCCGTTCCTGCTTTCCCCGGCCAGCGAAGGCGGACTTGGACTGCACACCTCCCTGGTCGGCATTGTCTACGGAACCATCGGCGTCCTTGCGCTGACCGTCGGAGGCATCATCGGCGGCATGGCGGCATCCCGTTGGGGCCTCAGGAAATCCCTCTGGCCGATGGCCGCCTGCATGACCCTCCCTTGCTTCACTTTCGTATATCTGAGTATGGCAATGCCTCATAACCTGGTGATTATCAGTACGTGCATTGCAGTGGAGCAATTCGGGTACGGCTTCGGTTTTACGGCATATATGTTGTTTATGATGTACTTTGCCGAAGGAGAATTCAAGACCTCGCATTATGCCATCTGCACTGCCTTCATGGCGCTCAGCATGATGATTCCGGGGGCTGTGGCCGGCTATATTCAGGAATGGCTCGGCTATACGATGTTCTTCTGGATGGTGATAATCTGCTGCCTCGCTACGGTAGCCGTGACGTCGCTGGTGAAAGTAGATCCTGGATATGGTAAAATCGTTAAAAGACAATAAGTTATGAAGAAGTTTATGTTTGCCCTTGCGGCCCTTGCCGTGGTTTCCTGCGGAACCCAGAGGAAAACTGCAGCCGACAATACCGTCGCCGGAACCACGACCGCGCCCGAAGCCGTCTCCACCATCGGGGGCAATGCTGACGGACGTCTAGCCTTCGGCCTGTCCCTGTTCAATGAAGCCGTTTCCGCAAGCGGCAATGCTGCTGAAAACATCGTCGTGTCACCTTACAGCGCAGGAATGGCATTGTCAATGCTTGCCGAAGGTGCAGCAGGCGATACCAAGGCGGAGCTCGTTTCCGCATTGAAAAATGCCTCATACTCAGGCGATATCCTCGAAAGCGGTGACGGATGCATCATCTCCAGCGCCAATTCGGTATGGATAAGAAGCGGATTTCCTGTCCTGCCGGGATATGCAAGCCTTTTGAAGAACGCATACTCCGCTGAAATTGCCGAAAGGGACTTTTCCGTGCCGGCTACCGTCAAGGAAATCAACAAATGGTGCTCTGACAAGACCTCCGGAAAGATTCCTGAAATTATTGACAACATCGGCTCCGATATGGTGATGTTCCTTCTCAATGCCCTGTATTTCAAGGCCCCGTGGCAATATAAGTTCGACAAGAATTCCACATTCAAGGCGGTGTTCCACAGCCCTTCAGCAGTGCAGAATACCGACTTCATGCATATCAGGAAATCGTTCCTCTGCGGAGAAATCAGTGGCTGCAAATTCGTGGTACTTCCTTATAAATCAGGGAATTGGAACATGGTTGTCTGCTTGCCGGCTGAGGGCGTGGACATGAAGGATTTCCTTTCTTACGTGAATGCTGACAGGTTCAAGAGTTTCATGGAAGCCGCGACCATGCAGACCGTCGCATTGTCAATGCCTAAGTTCAAGGTCAATACAACATTGATAATGAACAGCTTGCTCCAGTCGATGGGCGTGCACAAGGCATTTTCGGGAGCTGCAGATTTCAGTGCGATGACGCAGGCGGGCGTGGCAGTGGATGAGGTCCGTCAGAAATGTTTCATCGAGGTCAATGAAGAAGGTTCCGAGGCTGCGGCAGTTACATCCGTAGGCGTGAGACTCACTTCCGTCAGACCTGAGCTGAGGCCATTCATTATGAATGTGGACAGACCGTTCGTTTTCGCTATCTTCAATGCGGAGAACAATGATATCCTGTTTGCGGGAAAAATTGCGACCATCGAAAACTAGATGATATGCTGGATGCATTGAAACATAAGATATTGGCGATTCCATTTGCTGTCATTTCGTGCGTTTCCGCCATGGCCGGCAATCCCAAGGTCATGACTGGAATCGAAGTGCTGGAAAAACATGGTTTCTGGGAAATCGAGGGGCGCCGAGTCGGTCTTGTGACCAATCCGAGCGGCGTGGACAGCAAGCTTCGCTCCACCATTGACATTCTCTATAATGCTGATAACGTGGAACTTGTGGCATTGTTCGGTCCGGAACATGGGGTGAGGGGAGACGCTTATGCGGGAGATAAGGTATCAGATACCAGAGACTCCAGGACCGGCCTGAAGGTCCATTCCATTTATGGACAATTCAGGGAGCCGTCCCAGGAGATGCTGGACGGAATCGATGTCATGGTTTATGATATCCAGGATGTCGGGACACGTTCATATACATTCATCAGCACATTGGGACTGGTGATGCGCGCCTGCGCAAAGAAAGGCATTGAAGTAGTCGTATTGGACAGGCCGAATCCTCTCGGCGGCGAGAAAATCGAAGGTTGTAACGTGGAACCCGGGTTCTTCTCGTTTGTCAGTGAATTCAAGATTCCTTATATTTACGGATTGACGGTGGGGGAGCTGGCACTTCTCATAAATGAGGAGGGGCTGAATTGCGGGCAGCGTGGAAACGAGGAGCCGCTGAAATGCAAGTTGACGGTCGTGCCGATGGAGGGGTGGACCAGGGACATGCTTTATGGCGATACCGGATTGCCTTGGGTGCTGCCGTCGCCGAACATCCCTTACCCGCAGTCCGCCGTCAATTATCCTTCGGCCGGTATTGCCGGGGAATTGTACGGGTATCTGAACATCGGTATCGGATATACATTGCCGTTCGAGACTTTTGCAGCGGAATGGATTGATGCTGATGCACTTAAAGATGAACTGGACAGCTATCGCCTTCCGGGGACGGCGTTCAGGACCATCCATTACAAGCCGATTGCGGGAAGCAGCCAGGGGAAACTGATACATGGCGTGCAGTATTTCTTTACGGATTATTCTGCCGCATGCATATCGCTGACACAGTTTTATGTCATGCAGGCATTGCATCGGCTTTATCCTGGCAGGGATCCGTTCAAGATGGCAGCGGGGCGTACAGCGATGTTCGATAAAATCTGTGGTACGGATTATGTAAGAAAAACGTTTTCGAAGATGTTGGAGGTCTCGGATATTGTGGATTATTGGAACAAGGATGTGGAGGATTTCCGGACGCTTTCCAGCAAATATCACCTTTACAAATGACACTGTTATGAAAGAGATTCTAAATCTTGCATTGGCTTCGCTGGCAGCGTTTTCGATGCTGACTATTCCTTATGACAATGCGGATGCACAGGTGCGCAGGACTACCACTACGACGCAGAACCGCACTACTTCAGGCGGCTCGTCTACACAGTCACGAAGCACGTCTACGCAGAACCGCAGCACGTCCACCCAGTCTCGCAGTACTTCTTCACAGAGCAGGAGTACATCCCAGACGCGCAGTTCATCCACGCAGTCGCGCAGTACTTCGTCGCAGACCCGTCAGAGCGGCAGTACCTCGCAGACCCGTCAGAATACATCGGGCACGACAGTCCGCAGATCTTCCGGAACCTCGTCTTCTACACAGTCCGGCACGAGATCTTCCAGCGGTCAGGTCCGCCAGAGCGGTTCATCTTCGCAGGTCCGTCAGAGCGGTTCTTCTTCACAGGTCCGCCAGAGCGGAACCAGCTCCCAGGTTCGTCAGAACGGCAGTTCTACCCAGAATCGCCAGAGCGGCTCATCGTCTTCCGTACGCAGATCTTCCGGCAGTACCGCCACATCCGGCAGCAGCTCTTCTGTCCGTCAGAACAGCAACGGCGGAGCAGTGCGCCAGAACAATTCTTCTTCCTCCAGCAGGGAAACCTTTACTGCGCGTGTAGACGGAGTGGACAACAGTGTCCGCAACAATCCTTCTTCACAGAGCAGCAGCGTGGTAAGGAGAAATTCGAACGTAACCAGGACCGGACTCAGCTCCGTTTCCGGAAACATGCGCCAGCCTGACAACAACAGAGGCGGTTCCAGGATGGATAACTCCATGGATTTCAGGATTGAAGACCATAATGTCCACAGAATCCCGCCGCGTGACCGTGATTTCATGCACTATGACCGTCCGGGCCATTTCTACGATCACCATCACCCTCACTACTTCGGCTTCAGGGTTGAGGTTCTGCCTCCTAGATACAAGGTCGTAAGATACTTCGGCATTGACTATTACATTTACAATGACGTATATTACAGACCTTACAGAGGCCACTATATCGTTTGCCGTCCTCCGTTCGGCGTGACCATCGCCCGTTCAGTGGTGGACATTTCGTTCGCGACCGTGAACTTCGCGTATTATTCCAATGTCTACCGCACGTTCGGTGCAATCGATGCGAACAACCGATACATCGACCAGCAGAACAGGATCATCGCCCAGAATAATGCGACCATCATGGCACAGAACCGCGCTATCGCAATGAATCCGAACTCGGCGCTTTCTTCATACGAGATCGCCAACCGCCTGGGCCTGGTGCAGAGCTACGCATACGCTGACAGGAACTATTTCTATCAGGACGGCGTTTTCTATATCGTCAATGCCGGAGGACAATACCAGGTTATCGTTCCTCCTGCAGGGGCATTGGTCCAGAATCTTCCTGAGGATTATGACATAATCACTCTCGGCGGCGTCCAGTACTACAGGGTGGATGATACCGTATATCGTCTCACGCTTGTAAGCGGTTCTCCTTATCTTGAGGTGCTCGGCCAGATGTACGGCCAGTTGGCACGCGACTATAACGGCTATTAGTCAATGGCTTGTATCGGAATTTTTGATTCTGGAGAAGGCGGGTTGTCAGTCCTGAAGGAGATAACCCGTCTTCTTCCTGATGAAAAGTATATTTATTATTCGGACAATGCGTATTGTCCCTACGGCGAGAAGTCTCCGGAGTTCATCCGGGTCAGGGCGTGTGCAATAACTGAAGAATTGCTCCGTCGCGGTGCCGACATCATCGTGGTTGCATGCAATACCGCCACGGCGGCCGCTATTTCCAAACTCCGTTCTGATTACTCTGATGCGGCTTCCGATGCGGTTCGTGAACGTGTGCTGGCTTTGACCGGAGGTCGTCATGACCATATCCGGTTCATCGGTATGGAGCCGGCCGTGAAGCCTGCCGCCCTCGGAACGAAATCCGGCACCATCGGCGTCCTTGCCACAGCCGGCACGTTGAAAGGCTCCAAATATCTGAACACCAAGGGCAGTGTCGATGACAATGTCCGTGTAGTGGAGCATGTAGGCCGGGGCTTTGTCGAACTGGTAGAGTCCGGATGCCTTTCCGGAAAAGAAGCCGAATCCACCGTCCGGGCCAGCCTGAGTCCATTGCTCCAGGCAGGTGCCGACATCATTGTCCTCGGCTGTACCCATTACCCGTTCCTCCTCACTGTCCTTCAGCGAGTTGCAGGCCCGGGTATCCGTTTCATTGACCCCGCTCCCGCCGTAGCCCGTCAGCTGGTCCACGTCATGCCCGATGAGCGTCTCCTTTCGCCAGAAAAGGCTGACGAAGCGCTCCTGCGGTCTTTCGAGCCTCTTCCAAACTCCGCAACAGCCCGCTCCGGCGACCTCAATCCCGCCCTTGCCCGCTCTGGTGACCCTGCCCACCACGGCACCCCAGCGGTCACCCTCCTCTCCTCCGGCGACCCCGCCCCTCTGAATCACCTCTTTTCAATGATTTACTGCGGAAGATAATCTTTAGCAGTTCACATGTCATTTTCCACCGCCCAGGCGGGGCGCGG
>ERZ780141.605-NODE-605-length-26113-cov-11.147479_pt1 | contig 26113 bp, 15 predicted proteins | sample MGYA00433080_ERZ780141 | MGnify/ENA primary metagenome ERZ780141 (study PRJEB29588, sample SAMEA2154047) | human gut metagenome | biome: human gut; feature: human-associated habitat; material: faeces | place: Denmark | collected 2008/2010 ... | reverse complement strand
CGGATACGGTCTGCGGCACCACGATGGCGCGCCACTCGTTGCCGGTGCGCGACGGTATTGTGGCTGTATTCTCCACATCGCCCGCCACGCTAACAGTGCCGTCGGCAAGGTTGATGCTTGCCTTGCGTGCCACATTTGGCACGAGCACTATTTTCTCCGTGTTTGCCCATTCCTCGGCGGTGAAGCCTGAGCCTTGTACCAGTGTGACACGGGCGTTCGACATGCGGTGTGACAACGGCAGGCGTATCACACTGGTGGTAGGAGCCACGTCGGCTACCTTTCCCCAAAGGAAGTCGCTTGCCTCGTAACCGCCCATCTCGCCATCGGCAGAAGGTTTGCTCTGGTCTTTCTGCACTTCAAACTGATAGTCATCGATGCTCTCGGGTGCGGCAAACGGATAATATCCATATACGTCTATTGGCGTATGCTTGTCTTTCCAATACAGATCGTAGGCACCGGTCCACTTGTTTGCAGACTCATCGAAGGTGTAGCGCACGTTGTCGCCACGGTTGCCGCTCGGTTTCAAGGTGCCGGGCTTGCCGCCCTCGTAGTCCACCACATACACGCCCATCATGTCGCCGTCGCAGAAGCCGCTGTCGTTCACTCTCATCACTGAGAGCTGCTCGATGTCTGCCGCCAGTCTGATATTGGCGCCATCGTTCTGCCCACCGTCCTCAAAGAGGCTGTCGCTGCAGCTGCTGAGCGTTGCTGCCACTATGGTGATGATATAGAAGATGATGTTCTTGCTTATCTTTTTCATATTTGTCTTTTTTCTATTCCGGTTCAGCAACTCCTCCATAGTCGATGCCGTCGTCCTGCCATTTCACGATGCTGGCATTTATGCCGCTGTTTGTCTTGCCCAATGTCACTGTCAGCTGGTAGCTGTGTCCCTGCTCAAAGGCTTTTAGCTTCTGGTCTTTCGGCAGGTGGTAATCCGTACCGTCCACCGTCACCGTTATCAAGTAGCCGTCGTCCAGGGTCTGCGGCACTACGAGCGCCTTGTATCCGTCGTTGTCTTTCATCGGTATGACATAGCCCTTGTCGCCGGTGGCTGTCACGATGCCGGAAGCTATATTGGCGGCGGCCTGCGTCTTCACATCGTTTATCCTTACGCTGACATTTGCTTTCGCCAACGAGGCTGCGGTAAATCCCTTGCCGGCAGCCAGAGTGATGACGACCTGCGCCATCATGTGCTTGGCTCCGATGTTCACGGCTTCTTCGCTCGGCGCCACATCAAGGGTCTTGCCGATGAGCAGTTCGCTTGCCTTGTAGTCTGCCCCTGCACTTTGGTCTGTCTTCACGCTCCACGGCAGAGCCTCAACACTCGCTATCGTGGCGGTGTATGGATAATACATATAGAAGTCGGCATGCGTAATGTCGTCTTTCCAGTATTCCTGCACCGCTGAGGTCCAAGTGCAATGAAAGGTATACATGCTGTTGTCTATATAGTTGCCTTGGGCTTTTAGTCCGACCGCAGAACCGTCGGCATTGCGGTTTACCACAAAAACGCCTATCCTGTCGCCCGTCTCGAAGGCATTGTCTAAGGCACGTGCCTCCGGCATGCTGCTGATGCGTATCGGCAACTGCTCCACCGGTCCGGGTGGCGGTGGCGGCGTGACAGGAACGTCGTCGACTCCGTTCTCTGACGAGCAGGCGCACAACATCCCGGCACAAGCCGACATGATGATATGTTTCAGTGTAGAAGTATCTATGTAATTCACCATTCTTAGTTCTTTTCTTCTATAAGGGCATCACGCATCAAAACAGAAACGAGCCCTTCTTTTTCTTGCTTTTCGTTTTTTAAAGCGTAAAGGTAAACAATTTTTATGAATATTTCGGTCCTGCCCTCCACTTTTTATAATAATGAACTATTATGGACTTGACTGATATGTCAATATTTACTAATTTTGACGACAGAAAGTGTGAATGTTATAGAGCAAGTATAACAAAATAACTATCGGAATTATAAAAAAACTACCAATCCTATTATTGGCTGCATTACTGACGCTTTGTTCATGTAGCAAGAGTTATCAAGAGTTAGTCAACGAGAAAGTGGAACAATACAAGAAGGAGGGCAAAATCATCCTTAACAAATCCGATGACCCTACCGGCAAAGAACACTATATCGTGTTTGCTGATGCTAAACAACAGACTATCGGCGTGGACACGCTGGGAGAAGAGGCGCTGGTAATAAAACTCGCTGACGTGAAAGAACAGGAAATCGGTATCTCAGACGCTCAAGGCAGCGACACTTTTTCTATATATAGCACAAAGAGTGAACCGAAAGCGACAAGCATCCACGTCGTAGACAGCACTACTTTCAAGGACATCGGTTACAATAATGAAGAGGAAATGACAGTGGAGTGCTATAAAGACAAATATATCCTGATGACCAGCAATAAGGATGATTATGTCAGAAACAAGATTTTCTTCTTCAAACAGCCTTCCGTGATTTTCAATTCCTTTGACAATAAAATCGAAAAGGCTGATAATGGCGACCTGAACATCACTATAAAGTCATCTGAGATGTTTGGAATGACAATGCTCGATCAGGAGTATGTACAAGCGATATTCCACGTAACCCTAAATAGCGACGGTTTCATAAAGAAGCAAGACGACAATGTGAATTTCGGTGGAATAATGATTCCGACAAGTGCCTACGGCAATGAGGAACAAATGGAACCATATCTCAACAGGATAGAAAACGACAGGGAGTCAAACTTTGACAGAGCATTGGAAAAAGAAAACGAATTCTTGGAGGAATGGCTTGTCAGCCACCCGGAGTACAGGAATTTGACTTTCTGTGAGCAGATTACAATATGTCACCAGGAGACCGGATTCAATTTCGACATCAACGGCAAAGCTTGCAGAGATGCCGGACAATAGTAGATGCCGGGCATACCGAAAGCAAAACGACCGCAAGTATTGGTTGACATTGCCGTTACAAAAGCCCGGCATCGTTCCATTTCGGAATACAGGTATTGACTATAGTCATATGGCAGTTCATAAAATGAGTGATGCCAATTGAAATACAATGAATTCATAAGAAAGTGAAGGTAAAAAATATAAACTTTTGCCAACCAAAACAAATTAGCAGCGAATTATGTTGGCAATTTCATAAAAGCAAAAATCCTAACTGCCCATATTCAAGCAGTTAGGATTCTTTATGGTGCGCCTGATAGGACTCGAACCTACACGTCGCGAGACACCAGATCCTAAGTCTGGCGCGTCTACCAATTTCGCCACAAGCGCAATTTTGCGGTGCAAAGGTACGGAATGTTTTCCACCTGACAAAATTTATTGCGCTATTTATTTTAGAGTCAAAGACATTACGACGTCTAATGTATAAACTGACATTACAACGTCTAATACACTAAACAGACATTACACCGTCTGATACACTAACAGAGATACACCGTCTGATGTATAAACTGACATTACATCGTCTGATGGATAAACAGACATTACGGCATCTGATACACTAACGGAGATTATGCCGTTCAGTCATGGCGACTTGCATGGACATCATGCGGATAGGGAGCTGTGAGCTACCCTATCCCGGCATGATGCAGACAAAAAGAAAAAGAAGCGGGACTAATAGTCCCAAAGGAGACCGGAGTTCTCCTTGCTCAATTCGTCACTTCCACCAGTGCCGCCCTGTGGAGGGGCGATTGGTGTGTTGGGGTCCACTTTACTTTCTCCACCTGTCTTTGACAATTGCTGCATCACGCCCTCGATATGACATTTCACGAGCGTGGTCTGTGGGGTGATATATGTTTTCTTGTTCATCGTTACATTTATTATTAGTTTCTACAAGCTGTAAGAACTTGACTGCGATAAGTTGTCAGAACTTGCTGCTACAAGTATTCAGAACTTGCTACTTCAAGTTATCCAGAAACTTGCTTACTACAAGTATTCGGAGCTTGCTTACTTCACTACTTTCTTTCCGTTAACCACATACACGCCGTCGGGCAATGCCTGGAACTGTCGGTATGAGGTTGCCACAACCTGTCCGTTGAGATTATACACCTTACCGTCTGCTGCGGTGACGCTGTCTGCCGGCATGTCACCGTCGATCAAGATACCGTCGATTGCCGAAGTCTCGTCGGTTGTCACATTGCTGCCCATGCCCACGGTGAGTTTCTTTGCCTCAGACACTCCGTTGGTGCCGATATTCTTGAGATAACCACGGAAGCCCTTCAGCGTGCCCGGGTCGCCGACGAAATTCTTGAACGAACCGTCTTTGTTGCTGATGAAGCAGTCGCCCTCCTTCACCGTCAGGTCGTTGCTGTAGCTCGACATCCATACATATCCGTTGCCCTTGCACCATTCTGCCGGCTGAGTGTTCTCTATCGTCACATAAGGATAGCCTTTCACCTCTGCAGTATTGATAGAGGCGACATCCTTTGTCGGTTTGATGAGGAACGGTTTGCCCGCCACGATATTGTTGTAGGCATGGCGCACGAAAATAGCCTTCGTTCCCTCCACACGGTCGAAATACAGAATCTGCGTTCCGTCGGAATTTTCCCTGTCGTAAGTCTTTCCAAATATGGCATCCACCTGCTGCTTGTTCAGGCTGAACGGCAACACGCATGTTGTCCACACGCCAGCCGTCATTTTGCGGTTCACCTTCGCCCTGGTCAGTTCACCAGCCTTGGTCGGTTCGATGGTGTTTGTCGCATCGTCATTGAATTCATAGTTCTTCACCGTCTGTTCTTTAGCCTCATCAAATGAGAATCCATAGAAACCGAGCTTCGAACCGTAGTTATATATATAATATGTCTTGCCAGCCTTCACATCGAAGGTGTAAGTCACCGCCGCATCCACGAGCACCGACCATCCGTGAGAACCCTTCACCTTGTCGTCGGCACCATTGTTTGGCGTGGCAGATTCGCCCCACGTGTCCTTGTTGTCGATGTTGCTCTCATACACGTTGTTCTGGAATCCAGCTTCTGTCATCACAAAGGATGTCATGCCGCGGAAATGCTTCATAACTTCCTCCACTTTAGGAGAAGGATTGCTGTCCTTTCCGCCACCCGTTGTGGCAGGACCGGTTGCCAGTCCAGTGATGTTACAAGGATAGTTTGTTATATCGTATGGATTTGCCAGTTTGTCGGTAGCCTTCTTGTCTGCCACGGTGAGTTTGCCTCCTGTAGCACTGATTGTCGCCTCAGAAGCCACCACCTTTCCCGCCTCGTCCAACACGAACACACGGCGCTGCGGACGATAGGCGTAGACGCCACCCGACTTGTCGAACACTCCGTTCTGGAACACGCTGACGCTGACCTTACCGTTGGTCTTCGGTTCCACAGTGAGATATGCTCCCGAACATGGCACATAGAACATCGGATCTACCGTGCCGCCCTTTACCTTCTGCAGTTTTCCGTCATACCACTGCGTCTCGCTTGGCAACGGACAGGCACCGTCTTCCTGACGAGCATTCTGGCATGTGAGACCGGGGAGATAATAGTCGAAGCCCTTGATAACCCAGGTTGCCTTTGAAGAGTCATCAGCCCATTTGTTTTTATCGCCATAGGTGAGTCCCTCTTTCGACACAGGAGCCGTGTCGCGGTCGGTGAAGCTCCATCCGCCGAGAGTCACGGCGAGGGTCTTGTCCCCATTGAAGAACGGTGTCATCGGACTGTATGTCACTCCCGATTTAGGAGCCTTCACGCGATATTTCGCAGGGTCGTCAACAGAAACGAGGAGATACTTGAACACATCCTCAAAACTGTCTCCGCTCACTCTCAGCTGTATCTTCACCTTGTCGCCGGCGCTCACGCCTTCGATCTTGCCCGTTGCGGCATCCACCTTACAAACATCGGGTGCAAAGGATGTCCACTCCATGGTGTAGTTGTCGATTGCCGTGTCCGATGCATCAGTAACGCTTACGGCCGGAGCATCCACCACATCGCCCACATAGATAGTCTTGTCTGTAGAGGGATTGAGAGTGACTGTAGGAACGGTATAAGAACCGCTCACTTCAACAGTGAATGTCACATTATCCGGAGCGTCATACTCATCAGCATAGTTGAACTCATCGTCGGTGCCTTGATTTATGACTTTAGGAGTGGCGCTGACCGTTATAGTGTATGTGCCTACCGTGCTGAAGGTGCATGTCATCGTGTTATTCGAGTTTGTCAGCTTTAACGAAGGAGAGCAAGAGTATTTCACATCAAAATATCCGCTCACGTCCTCTCCTCCATAATTGAGAGGCACCTCGATGGTCTTCTTCGTACCCTTTGCCACCTTGATGGTAGCGCCTTTGAATGCAGGCATGAACACGGGCTTCATCTTGCCCTTCCTCACGGTGAACGTGAAGGTCTCTGTTGCTTCGGTATATTGTCCGGCAAGCTCAGCCGACGGTGTAGCCGTAACGGTGACGTGGGTGACGCCTTCAGTATAATTGGACTTGCTTCCTGCCGCCGTGAACACTCCGTTTTCATTGATGGTCACGTTATTGTTGTCGGTAGAGAAAGACAGGGTATAATCTGAGCCGAGAGTAAGAAGTTTGTCTGCAGTGCCATACACTCTCACTTCCGGCTGCCGTGTCTCTTCGTCGGTGACATTCATCTCCACGTCTTCCACTGCAATAACCAACGGAGAGGTCGTCGGAGTAGTGGTCTTGCGGGTGATGGTGATGGAAGAGAGAGGATTGAATTGGGCGCTCCAAAATACAAATATTTCGTTTTTCCCTTTCAGCACAGAATTTGCATCCAAAGTATAAGAGCCATTTGATGTTGACACGCTGTTAGAAGAGGATGCCTCAGCCGACAGTTTGAACGCTTTGCTATTGTCTTTTATATTTATCACATCACCATCATCCAAAGACTTGTCAAGATTTATACGAATATAGTTTTTACTTTTATCACTAACAGTAATAGAAGCATTAGAGAAAGGTGTCCAATTCTGGCCACGAGTATTCACCAAAGTAACGGTTCCTCCTGTTATCGCAGCATGTTCGCCTGTGAGTTGTTTATAAGTTGGTTCATCAGCAGTTCCTTTTGCTACCGTCAATGAAGCAGGACTACTGTTTATCACCATCGAAAACAATGTCGTCTCCACGGTCTCGCCACCTCCAGTATTTTCCTTTTTGAAATTAGCCTTCACGTTGACGTCGGCAGCGATGGAACTGATGGTATATACATTGTCGGATGCCTCACCACCGGTTGCCGTCCAGTTGTCAAACACATATCCCGTGTTTGCATTGGCTGTGAATACAAGTTTTGTGCCCTCTTCAACCTGTGTTCCGGAGGTCACCACATTGCCGGCGCCATCCTTGATTTCCACCGTCCCGTTTTCTGCCGTAGCAGTGACGGTGAATTTCTGCTTGTCAGCAGAAGAGTTGGAATTAACCTTGATATTCGTCGTACTCGTCTGTATGCTCGTGTTGTCCACTGTAGCCTTGCAGTAATAGTTGCCTGTGGTTTGAGGAATGAACTGAGCCTCTGTGGCTCCCTTTACGGCAGCATCAGTATTGGCGTCATACCACTGGTATGTCGCATTGGCTGCACCCGTGCCACACACCTCCACTTTGGGAGCCGTAGCGTCCGACTGCGTCAGGTCGTAAGCTGGCTTCAGGTCATAAGAGAAGAGAATCTGAGCACTACCGTCCTGATTCTGATAAGCGCGCTCATATTCCGTTGCCGCCATGATGAAACCGCCGAGCACCTTGCCCTCGGTGATTCCCTCTGATTTTATCACCATCGGCACGTCATAGCCCAGCAGATAATATTCATTGGAACCGTCGCGGTATTTCTTGCCACCTTTAGCATAATCAGTACCCGTTCCACCGCCAAGACCGGCAGACCGGCAGCTGCCCCATATCTCCAGACTTCCGTCTTTCAGATATGTGTAGTTGTTCACCAGACATTCGAAAGCCTTCTTGGCATTCTCCTTGTATTTGGCGTCAATCAGTCCAAGACGCGCCGCCTTGAACAAAGCCGCAGAGAAGATTGCCGTGGCAGAGGTCTCGATATAGTTGGTAGCGCTCGATGGTTTGCCAGACCAGTTGCTATCGTAGCTTGACGCAGTGAAAGAATTGTCCTTGTCGAGCAGCTGATACCATCCGCCATCGCTTGTCTGACGCGCCACGATGCCAGCGGCGAGCTCTTGCAGATGGTTTCTCAGAGTGGTGTAGTTGGCGTCAGAAGTCCTTCCTGCCTTACCCATCGCTTCGAGGGCATCCACGAGGGCGAAGATATACCATGCGTTGGCGCGTCCCCAATAGGCTGCCGAATGGAAGGTGTATGGCTTCGTCTTGCCGTTCAGACCTGCCCATGTGTCGGCATGCGACTTAGACGTTCCCGTTCCTGCATTCGCCTCAAAGGCGTGATACATCAGCTTATCTGTAGAATTCCAGCACATGTTCCACACGATATTGAGCTGTTTGAACACCATATTCCAGTCATCATTGGCGCTGCCGAACACGTTTGAGCCGTTGCCATTGAAATTCACAATCTGAGCGAGCAGTGCCGAACCCATATATGCGCCGTCAAGCCACATCTGGTTGTTGTAGGCTTCCTTGTGGAACCATCCTCCCACTACTGCGTCGCCGGCGAGAGTGCCAGACTGGATGCTATTGTTCTTGTTGTGGGCTATAAGACCTTCCGTTGCCCTGCCGATAGCCGTTTGGGCATTTGTCTTATCAGTTGCCGATGCATTCTTGTAGTTATAGATTCCGATGTAGAGCTTCACGGCGTTGAGGTCGTCGAGGCTGCCGCCACCGTTTGGCACGCTATTATAATAAGCATCGCCATACTCCTTTACGCTGGCAAACCAAGGCTTCGACCAATCGAAATCCTGATAATAGTCGGCTGCCTCTATCATCGACTTTGCAACGAGACCCGGGACATAGTCCAGTTTCTTCTTCGTGTCATTACGCTTAATCTCCACACTGGTTCCGTCGGCATCAAACTTCGCCAGACCGAATTTTGTGGTATTGGCATAAAAATCATGCGCCCTAGAGTTTATCGCCCACTGCGAATACCTCACCCCCGGATTGAACTTCACGCCATCGCCATCGCCCGCCGCCTTTGCCGCCACTGTGGCGAAAAGCATAGCGAAGAGAGGGACGATACGCAGAATCCATCCAGACAGGGCATGTCCTTTCTGCGACACGGATATGCCGCAGCCAAAAGATTGCTCTTCTTTCTTCATAAACAGATAACTGAATTTTGTTTGTAAATTAATTTTTATATACTTCTTAGTAGTCTGAATGAGGAGTCTTCTCTTTCCTCATCAGTAAAATATCGAAATTGTCTTCGTACCAAATTGTGCTGGCAAAGGTAATGAAAAAAAATGACCAATCGAAATATATGATATTAAAAAACAAGGAATATATATCGGAATTGGGCAGATTTCGCATCTATTTTCCTACCCCAATCAGTCAATTACCGTTGAGGGATTCCAAGCCTGACCATTTGCCACAGTCAGGCTTCCAATTTCAGTAATACAAATAAAAAAAGGGTAAGCTATTCCGCCACCACACGTATCGTCATCGTGGTGGGATCGAAGCGGATGCCGCGCTTGTCGATAAACCGCGACAGGGTGCCGTCGGCGGCGAGGGCGGCGGTAGGTCCGGTGATGAGCCGCTCATGAGTCATCACCCACAGGTCGTCGGCAATCTGCAGGGCCAGTTCGAGGTCGTGTGTGGAGAGGAGTATCGTCTTGCCGTTGTCATGACACAGCGAACGGAGCATCTGCAGAGTCTCCACCTTGCTGCCATAGTCGAGAAAAGCCGTAGGCTCGTCGAGAAACACCACGCTGGTCTGCTGCGCCAGCGCCTTCGCCGTCATCATCTTCTGTCGCTCACCGTCGCTCAGTGTGCCAGCCATGCGTCCGGCAAGATGCTCTATGCCCACCATACGCAGGCTCTCGCCCACTATGCGCCTGTCGTCGTCGCTGAGGCGTCCGAAGAATCCCGTGTACGGGCTGCGCCCCATGGCAGCCATCTGAAACACGGTGAGGTTCTGCACCTGCGGCCGCTCCGTGAGCACCACTCCGATGAGCCTCGCCAGTTCCTGACGGGTGAACGAGTCAATCTCTCTCTCGCCAAGCATTATCTCTCCGCCGAGCTTAGGCTGGAAGGCGGAGATAGTGCGCAGCAGGGTGGACTTTCCCACTCCGTTGTCGCCAATAAGACAAGTGAGGCGACCGGGATGCAGGGCAGCTTCAATACCCTGCATCACCACTCGCCTGTTTGTCGTCTTGCCATATCCGATCGTGAGATCGGAAAGTCGCAATATGTCTTTCATTTCAATTCCTTTTCAGAATCAGTTGTTTCTGCAAGCAGTGCCTGCCCGTTACTTCACGTCGCCCACCTTGATGAGATATTCGGCAATCTGAACGGCGTTCAGTGCGGCACCCTTGCGAATCTGGTCGCCGGTGAGCCACAGCGTGTTGCCGTTGTCGTCGGCAAGATCCTTGCGCACACGGCCCACATACACATCGTCGTGGCCGGCACTCTCCAGAGGCATCGGATATACATAGTTCTGAGGGTCGTCTTCGAGGGTTACTCCCGGCGCTGCCTTCAGTGCCTGGCGGATTTCCTCCACGGTGAGCGGACGCTCCGTCTCGAACCACACGCTCTCTGAATGTGAGCGCAATGACGACACGCGCACACAGGTAGCACTCGTGCGTACATCGGAGTGCATTATCTTGCGTGTCTCGTTATACATTTTCATCTCCTCCTTGGTATAGTCGTTAGGAGTCATCTTGTCTATCTGCGGAATCACGTTATAGGCAAGCTGATGAGGGAATTTCTCCACGTGTGTGGTGCTGCCCGTCTCCAGGATGTCCCTGTATTGCTGTTCCAGCTCCGCCATGGCAGCCGCTCCTGCTCCCGAAGCGCTCTGGTATGAGGCGATGTGTATCTTCCTGATGTGGCTCAGCTTGTCGATGGGGTTCAGCACCACCACCATCATTATCGTGGTGCAGTTTGGGTTGGCGATAATGCCGCGCGGACGCTTCAGGGCATCCTCGGCATTCACTTCAGGCACTACCAGAGGCACGTCGTCGCACATGCGGAAGGCACTGGAATTGTCGATCATCACGCAACCGTATTTCGTTATGGTGCCGGCAAACTCTTCTGATGTGCCGCCGCCGGCCGAGGTGAAGGCGATGTCGATATCCTTGAAGTCATCGTTGTGCTGAAGAAGCTTCACCTCATATTCCTTGCCCTTGAAGGTGTATTTTCTGCCTGCCGAACGCTCAGAACCGAACAACACGAGGTCGTCCATAGGGAAATCTCTCTCAGCAAGGATACGCAGGAACTCCTGCCCCACGGCACCGCTTGCGCCTACTATTGCTACTTTCATATCTACTTTTTAATTTGATTTGTGTTTAATAATCGCACGTTTATCTTAATTATTATTGCAAAATTACAACTTTCGATGTACATCTCGCCAATTCTAACATTTTTTTTGCACCTTTGCATTAAATTTAGTGCACTATGATACCGGATACTTTCAATTACCTGCCTATTACAGACCCGACGATGATTTTCTTCGTCGTGCTCTTCATAATCCTCGCGGCACCTATCGTGATGGGGAAACTGCGCATTCCGCACATCGTGGGAATGGTGCTCGCAGGTGTGGTAGTGGGCAAATACGGTCTGAACATTCTGGAGCGCGACAGCAGCTTCGAACTGTTCGGGAAGGTGGGACTTTACTATATCATGTTTCTCGCCGGACTGGAGATGGACATCGAGGGACTGAAGAGCAACGGCAAGAAGGTGGCACTGTTCGGACTGCTCACCTTCCTGTTGCCTTTCGCACTGACCTACTGGGCGAGCAGCTCGCTGCTCAACTATAACCCCACGGCAACGCTGCTCATCAGCAGCATCATGGCATCAAACACGCTCATCGCCTACCCTATCGTATGCAAATACGGACTGCAACGTCATGTCAGCGTGACACTGTGTGTGGGGGCTTCGATGATAGCCCTGACGCTGGCGCTGGTGGTGCTGGCAGCCATAGTGGGTTCGTTCGGCAGCGGCGCCGGAGTGGGATTCTGGTGCCTGTTCCTGCTGAAGATATTCCTGTTTGTGGCAGGCGGACTGATGCTGCTGCCGAGGATGGCACGATGGTTTCTGAGGCGGTATTCGGATGCCGTGGCGCAGTATATCTTCGTGATGGCGCTGATGTTCCTCAGTGCGGCGGTATCGGGGTTCATCGGACTGGAAGGGGTGTTCGGAGCGTTCTTCGCCGGACTGATCCTGAACCGCTACATACCCCACGTGTCACCGCTGATGAACAGACTGGAGTTCACGGGCAATGCGCTCTTCATACCATATTTCCTCATCGGAGTGGGAATGCTGATAAACGTGAGGGTGCTGTTCACTGGATGGCACACTGTTTTCGTGATATTCTGCATCATATTCTTCGGCACGCTGGGCAAAGGACTGGCGGCATACGTCATGAAGGGCGTGTTCAGAATGCCATGGTCTAACGGCAACATGATGTTCGGACTCACATCATCGCATGCCGCCGGATCTATCGCCATCGTGATGGTGGGAATGAAACTGCAGACCACACCTGGCGAATATCTCGTTGACTCCGACATGCTCAACGCCGTGGTGATAATGATTCTCTTCACGTGTGTCTTCGGATCGATGATGACCGACAACGCCTCGCAGAAGATAACGCTGACCGAGGGACTGGCGTCTGAAAGCGAAGGGAAGAACGACGACGAGAAGATTCTCGTGCCGCTGAGATCGGGCGGACAGATAGAGACGCTGATGAGCATGGCGCTCATGATGCACAACAACAAGCTGAACCGCGGACTGATAGGTCTCAACGTGGTGTATGACGACGAGGACAGCCAGAAATTCCAGGCGCTCGGAAAGCGCACACTGGAGGAAGCGGCGAAGATGGCAAGTGCCGTAGACGTGAGGATGCTCACGCAGAGCCGGCTCGCAACAAACATCACAAACGGCATCATACATGCCTTCAAGGAGTATGACGCATCGGAAATAATAATGGGACTGCACGAGAAGAAGACCGACGGCGACAAGTTCTGGGGGATATTCACACCAGACCTCGTAAACCAGCTGAACAGGCAGATTATACTATGCCGGTGCAACAGGCCGCTGAACACGCTGAGGAGGATTCTTGTGGCGGTGCCGTCGAGAGTGGAGTTCGAACAGGGTTTCTACCGCTGGATAGAGAGGCTGGCGAGACTGGCTGAAAACCTGAGCTGCCGGATAATATTCCACGGAAGGATAGAATCGACATCGCTCATCAATGAATATATACGCAACCAGCACCCGGGAGTGAGGGCAGAATATGTATTGATGGAACACTGGAAGGAATTCACACAGCTGGCGCAGCAGATGAGCAGCGACCACATGCTCGTGGTGATTTCGGCAAGACAGGGCACGGTGTCATACAAACCGGTGTTCGAACGGCTGCCGCTGGAGCTATACCGACACTACCACGAGCATAACCTGATGGTGGTGTTCCCCGACCAGAACGGACAGTCGCCAGAGGACATGACATTCACGGCACCACAGCATCACTCCGTTGACAGCGCTTACTCTTCGATAGTAAACTGGGTGATGAAGAAGATAGACAAAGGACGCTCCGACGCATCATGACAAGCCACGGGAGGAAACGGAAGACAACAATAAACCGACAATTATAACAGACAATGATCGACATAAAGAATATCACAAAGAGCTTCGGTTCACTGCAGGTGCTCAAGGGCATCGACCTGCATATAGACAAAGGAGAGGTGGTGAGCATCGTGGGACCGAGCGGTGCGGGAAAGTCCACACTGCTCCAGATAATCGGTACGCTCGACTCGCCTGACAGCGGGGAGATAATGATTGACGGAGTGGACGTGAGAAGACTGAACCAGAAGAAGCTCTCCGACTTCCGCAACAGAAACATCGGCTTCGTGTTCCAGTTTCATCAGCTGCTGCCAGAATTCACGGCGCTTGAGAATATCATGATTCCTGCCTTCATAGCGGGAATGTCGAAAAGCGAGGCTAAGAAACGTGGCATGGAACTGCTGGACTTCATGGGACTCGCCGACCGCGCCAAGCATAAGCCCAACGAACTGTCGGGCGGAGAGAAGCAGCGTGTGGCAGTGGCAAGGGCTCTGGTGAACAACCCGGCTGTGGTGCTCGCCGATGAACCGTCGGGAAGCCTCGACTCCAAGAACAAGGCGGAGCTGCATCAGCTCTTCTTCGACCTGCGCGACAAGACGGGACAGACTTTCATCATCGTGACCCACGACGAACAGCTGGCAAGCATCACCGACCGCACGATAAAGATGAGGGACGGTATGCTGGAGAAGGAAACGGAACCGAAGGCATCACAGGATGCTGAAACTGACGCAGAAACGGAAATGCCGGCATCACAGAATTCAGGAACAGAAGTGAGAACGGATGCGGAAACGGGAAGCGAGTCAGGAAAGTAAACGAAAAAGAAGAAAAAGCGACAAACTATGAAAGGAATAAAATTAGGCGAAATGAACACCATGAAGGTGGTGAAGGAAGTGGACTTCGGCATGTATCTCGACGGTGGCGACGAGGGTGAAATCCTGTTGCCAACACGCTACGTGCCGGAGGGCTGCAAACCGGGCGACACTCTCGACGTGTTCGTATATCTCGACCAGGACGAGCGTCCCGTAGCCACCACGCTGACACCGAAGGCGATGGTGGGTGAGTTTGCTTACCTCGAAGTGGCTTGGACAAACCAGTTCGGAGCATTTCTCGACTGGGGACTGATGAAGGACCTCTTCTGCCCCTTCCGCGAACAGAAGATGAAGATGGTGAGGGGCAACTCGTATATCGTACACATACACCTCGACAAGGAGAGCTACCGCATCATGGCTTCGGCAAAGGTGGAGCGCTATCTCAGCGAGGAGACTCCCGACTACAGACACGGACAGGAGGTGGACCTGCTGGTATGGCAGAAGACGGATCTGGGATTCAAGGTGATTATAGACAACAAATACGGCGGACTGGTATACAAGGACCAGATATTCAAATATATCCACACCGGCGACCGCATGAAGGGATATATCGGCACCGTGCGTCCTGACGGCAAGATCGACGTTACGCTGCAGCCCACGGGAAAGAAGCTGTCGAGAGAATTTTCCGACGCCCTGCTCGACTACCTCAAGGAGAACAACGGCTACTGCAACCTTGGCGACAAGAGCAACGCAGAAGATATCTACGACCGCTTCCAGGTGAGCAAGAAGACTTTCAAGAAGGCTATAGGCGACTTGTATAAGCGCCATATCATAACGCTGGAAGAGGGCGGCATGGGTATCGTATTGGTGGAGAAATAGAGGGATAACCGACTGGAACGACACTACGATAAGGATTACCGCGAAATCCCCCCACAGCGTGGGGAACAACACCCCCTAATGTGGGGTTTCATTCCCCACGCTGTGGGGGAAAATCCGGACATATATTTCTGTCGGCGTAATTGTATGGATAATGGATTTAAAACGAAACGGCCATCAGGACATTCAATGTAGTATTTTTATCCCTAATGAACTAAAAAGCCTGGGATATCGCAAGCGGTGCGATTCCCAGGCTTCATTATTAATAGTCTTAAAGAAAAGTATGTACGTTGTCGATTAGAACTCTGCCGTCTTAGGTGTCCTTGGGAAAGGAATCACGTCGCGGATGTTCTGCATACCTGTGACGAAGAGGATGAGACGCTCGAAACCGAGTCCGAAACCACCGTGAGGACATGTTCCGTACTTACGTGTGTCGAGATACCACCACATATCCTTCATCGGGATATGGCGCTCATTGATTTCTGCCGTCAGCTTCTCAAGGCTCTCCTCACGTACGGAACCGCCGATAATCTCGCCGATCTGCGGGAAGAGAACGTCGGTGCCCTGAACGGTCTGGCCGCTCTTGCCGCCGAATCCAGACTCCTCATCGTCTATCTTCATATAGAATGCCTTGATAGCCTTAGGATAGTTTGTCATGATAACAGGCTTCTTGAAGTATTCCTCCACGAGGTAGCGCTCATGCTCAGAAGCGAGGTCGTCGCCCCACTCGCATGGGAACTCGAACTTTCTGCCCTTGGCGATGGCGTCCTGCAGAATCTTGATACCCTCGGTGTATGGCAGACGTACGAAGTCTGACTCGAGAACGCCCTTCAGACGCTCGATGAGTCCCTTGTCTATCATCTTGTTGAGGAACTCCAGGTCGTCCTGACAATGCTCGAGAGCCCAGCGGATACAATATTTGATGAAGTCTTCCTCAAGGTCCATCAGGTCGGTGAGGTCGATGAATGCCACCTCCGGCTCCACCATCCAGAACTCTGCAAGGTGGCGTGGAGTGTTGGAATTCTCTGCACGGAAGGTAGGACCGAAGGTATAGATAGCGCCGAGAGCCGTTGCTCCAAGCTCACCCTCGAGCTGTCCGCTCACCGTAAGCGATGTCTGCTTTCCGAAGAAGTCGTCATCATACTTTATCTTGCCGTCCTCGTCCTTCTTCAGGTCGTAGAGGTTCTTTGTGGTAACCTGGAACATCTGTCCGGCTCCCTCGCAGTCGCTCGCCGTGATGATAGGAGAATGGAAATAGAAGAATCCATGCTCATGGAAATATGTGTGTATAGCCATCGCCATGTTATGACGGATGCGCATCACGGCACCGAAAGTGTTGGTACGCAGACGCATGTGGGCATACTGACGCATATACTCGAAGCTATGTCCCTTCTTCTGCATCGGATAGTCGCTGCCGCAAAGACCATACACCTCGAGGCTCTCACACTGGATCTCTACCGTCTGACCGGCACCCTGGCTCTCAACGAGAACACCGGTGGCGCTGATGCACGAACCTGTGGTGATCTGCTTGAGCATCTCGGCATCAAACTTTGATGGGTCTACTACAACCTGTATATTCTTTATCGTAGAACCGTCGTTAAGGGCGATGAAGTCTACAGCCTTGCTGCTGCGGTGTGTCCTAACCCAGCCTTTCACGTTGACCGTTGAACCGAAATCGGTGAGCTTCAACGCGTCAACAACTTTTGTTCTTTTCATATTGAGTTGATTTCTTGTTGTTTTGCTATTCTTTGTCACAGCTGCCGGATGTGACAATCCGCCGCTGTGAAGAAAAACTCAGAAAGCCCAGAGTCCTTCTCTGAGCCTTCCTTATAGTTGTATTCGATTATTCGAACGCTCCCATGCGCAGCATGTCAACCTCCTTCTCGGTGAGGAAGCGCCAGTCGCCACGACGCAGGTTCTTCTTTGTGAGTCCAGCAAACTGCACGCGGTCGAGCTTCACCACTCTATAGCCGAGGCTTTCGAAGATACGGCGCACGATACGGTTGCGGCCGCTATGGATCTCGATGCCCACCTGGCTCTTGTCTGTAGGATGAGCATACTCGATGGCGTCTGCATGCACCTCACCGTCGTCGAGAGTGATGCCCTCTGCAATCTGCTGCATGTCGTGGGCAGTGACGTTCTTGTCGAGGTATACGTGGTAGACCTTCTTCTTCAAGAACTTAGGATGTGTGAGCTTGCTGGCGAGGTCGCCGTCGTTGGTGAGCAGAAGCACACCGGTGGTGTTTCTGTCGAGGCGTCCTACAGGATAGATACGCTCAGGACAAACGTTCTTCACGAGGTCCATCACAGTCTTGCGCTGCTGTGGGTCGTCGCTTGTTGTAACATAGTCCTTTGGCTTGTTGAGGAGCACGTAGACCTTCTTCTCGAGAGACACGTTCTGGTCGTGGAACTTGATCTCGTCGCTGCGCTTCACCTTTGTACCGAGCTCTGTGACTACCTGTCCGTTGACGGTAACCACACCTGCCTGGATGAATGCGTCGGCCTCACGACGGCTGCAAACGCCGGCGTTGGCGAGGAACTTGTTCAGACGTACCGGTGCATCCGGGTCTACGTTGACTTCCTTATATTCTATTCTCTTCTTGAGACTGTACTTTGCATTTGGATCGTAGTCGGCTGTGCGAGGACGATAGCCACCCTGACCGCCACGCTGCTGGTAGCCGCCGTTGTTGTCGTGCTGCAAACCTGCGCCGAAACCTTCCGGACGGAAGCCGCCGTCATTGTTGTTGTCATAGCTACGATTTGTGCTGTAGGCGCGCTGGGCTCCGCCGATACGAGGACGCATGGTACGTCCGCCGTTGCTGCGATAGCCTCCACCTTGATAATCATTCGAGCGATAGCCCTCGCGGCCACCCCCGTTACTCTGTGCGGATGTGTTCTCCGTCTTGTTGTCGAATTCTTCTGCCATAATAATTAATAGTTGTTTGTTGAAATAGCCTCACGGCTGTAAATAAAAAGATATTGTTTATAATCAGATGCCAGTGTATGAGTGTGGCGTGATTGCCATCAGCTCAGCCTTCACGGCATCACTGACATTAAGAGTCTTGATGAACTCATGGATTGTCTCCTCCGTCATTGTCTTATTGGTACGGGTGAGGGCCTTGAGTGCCTCATAAGGATGTGGGTAAGCCTCGCGACGCAATACTGTCTGTATTGCCTCAGCCACCACCGCCCATGTGTTGTCGAGGTCTTCGCTTATCTTATGTTCGTTGAGGATGAGCTTGCGGAGTCCCTTGAGGGTGCTCTGCATTGCAATCATGCCGTGGCCCATCGGTACGCCTACGTTGCGGAGCACCGTAGAGTCGGTGAGGTCGCGCTGCAGACGGCTTACAGGGAGCTTCTGAGCCAGGAACTGGAGTATTGCGTTTGCCATTCCCATGTTGCCCTCGCTGTTCTCGAAGTCGATAGGGTTCACCTTGTGTGGCATAGCGCTTGAGCCTACTTCGCCTGCCTTTATCTTCTGCTTGAAGTATTCCATTGAGATATACATCCAGAAGTCGCGGTCGAGGTCGATGATTATAGTGTTGATACGGCGTAAAGCGTCGAACACGGCACCGAGGCAATCGTAGTTGCTGATCTGTGTGGTATACTGCTCACGCTCCAGACCGAGCTTTTCGCTTACGAACTTGTTGCCGAACTCGCGCCAGTCGTATTCCGGATAAGCCACGTGGTGGGCGTTGAAGTTTCCGGTAGCACCTCCGAACTTGGCTGTCATAGGACAAGCCTTGAGCATCTCCACCTGTTTGTCGAGACGATATGCGAAGACCATGATTTCCTTGCCCAGACGGGTTGGAGAAGCCGGCTGACCGTGGGTCTTGGCGAGCATAGGCACGTCTTTCCACTCCTCAGCATAGGTCTTCAGCTGCTCTGTCAGTTCCTCAATCTGCGGGATGTAGACCTCGTTGAGGGCATCCTTGATGGAGAGAGGCACGGATGTGTTGTTAATATCCTGCGATGTGAGTCCGAAGTGAATGAACTCCTTGTATTTCTCGAAATCTCCGAGTTTGTCGAGCTGTTCCTTGATATAATATTCCACGGCCTTCACGTCGTGGTTGGTTATCTTCTCGATATCCTTGACGCGCGATGCGCCCTCCTCGTCAAACTTGCGGTATATGTCGCGGAGGCTGTCGAAATGTTTGTGATCGAAGTCTGCCAGCTGTGGTAAAGGCAATTCGCAAAGCGTTATGAAATATTCGATTTCCACACGGATGCGGTATTTTATCAAAGCATACTCTGAGAAATAATCTGCCAATTTCTCTGTTTTTCCTCTATAGCGGCCGTCGATTGGTGATACGGCTGTCAATGCGTCAAGTGTCATAATTTAAAAAAGTAATACGTATTTGGCTGCAAATTTACTAATTAATATTTGTATTTCCTATCTATATGAGATAAATGTATCATAAAAATTGTTGCTTTCTTGGGTTTATTTGAAAAAAATGGCATTAGAACAAGAATAATGTTATGGTTTTCAATTCAATATTCAACATTCATTATTCAATATTCAACATTCATTATTCAATATTCAACATTCAACATTCATTATTGACCGCTGGTAAGCTGATTGACCCCAATGGCAGTTTTTGAACGGAAGAGTAACCAGCATCTCATGCGACAATGATTCAAAATACGATAGTACAACAACATATTACACGGAAAGGTAACCTGCATCTCCTATATTATTGGCATCAGCCCCCACCTAGCCTCCCCCGTAGGGGAGGGACAGATACTCCATATTGTCTGATATTCAATAGCTTACCACAATTAAAAGTAACCTGCATCTCCCCTACGGGGGAGAACGAGAGGGGGCTGATGCATCAATTCATAAATCATAATTATAGGATATGAAAAGATTGCAGAAATCAGCCCCCACCTGTCCTCCCCCATTGGGGAGGGAATGGTTTGCTTGGAGCTGTCCCCTAAGAACCAGCTTGACACGAAGAGTAGTCTTTGAACTGAAAAAGTGTATCAAGAAACGGGACGGTCCCGAACTTGATACACTTTAAAGTATTGCGAGAAGTTTCCTACTTTATAGAAAAACTTTGATGTCTACAGATTGTAACGCCCGCCTGATATTCAAGTGACATGCTTGTCAGCCGATTAACATGCGATGCGCTTTTCATCTGATTAGTAAGCGATACGCTTTACGAACTGCTGGGCGCCCTCACCCTTCACTACGTAGATGCCGTGAGAGAGAGATGTTGGAGCAACCTGTGTTCCGTCGAGGGTATAAACCTTAACGTTTCCGTTGTAACCGTCAACAACGAGGTTGCCGTTCTGGATGCGTACCACTGGTGAAGCGACATTCTCTGTTGTCTCGATGCAGTCTGCAGAGTTAGCGCCGACGTGTGCCTCAGCGGCGTTGTCTACATAACCTGTGAGAGAGTCGATGAGGATAGCGATAGCGTTGAGGTTCTTCTTGTTCTGAACTGTTGAAGGGATAGGAATCTGAACGTTGTAGTTGATTACCTCGTTGAGGTTGAACTCTGTGGGAATGCTTCCCTCGATACCCTCATAACCGAAGGTAGCACGGGCAACATGCTGCAAAGGATCGCTTACATAGCCACCCTTGTTCTCCCAGCCACCCATCTCGCCGTATGAGCCACCTGAGAAGTAGTTTGCCTGGCTATAACCTGTCACATTGTCCTCAGTGAGGATAAAACCAAGCTTGTAGCGTGCACCTGCCTTCTTGATGAGAGGAGTTACCATTGCTGTAACGTCAACAGATTTCTCGTCTGCAGAGAGCTTAGACTCTACATCGATGTGCATCTCTGGAGAAATCTTGCTGAGGTTCTTCAGGATTACCTCCAGGTTGTCGCCTGATGGAGATATCGAGTTCTGGCGCATTACTGTAGAGCCAGGGAAACCGCCGTTGATCAGATTTCTTACGAAATCAGCATAGTCTGATGGAGCGAGAGGACCATTGCTGTCATAGCAGTGTACTGCAACGCCAACGAACTGTGAAGGATATTTCTCGCTCATATACTGGAATCCTACGATACCACGTGGACAGAAGCCACAGTCGATACCGGTCTGCTCCTCAACGAAGAGACGCTTGCCGGGAACGAACTGCAGAACGTTGATGAGAGACACACCGCTGTTGTTGTCAGCCACCTCGTCGTCCTTGCCGTTTACCTGAAGGATACGCATCTTCACGTCGTGCACGCCAAGAGCCAGATTAGCCTCCGGGGCAGTGAATGTAACGACTGCGTCCTTACCTGTAAGGATGCTTATCTTGCCGCTCTCGGCTGTCTTCTCCTCGCCACCGTCGATAGAGTAAGCCACGCTGAGCTTCGTGATCTTGGTATAGCACTGGTTCTTTACTGTAGCAGAGAGTGTTGCTGGCTCGCCGACTGTAGAAACTGTGCTGTTTGCAGATATCAGACAAGCGTCCAGTGGCACCTTTTCACCGCTGATACGAGCGTCGAGACAAAGCACTGGAGACTTTGTTTCGCCCTCTGCAGCATAGTTCTTCCATCCGTCGCCGAGGTCAGCCCAGCAACCGTTCTCGTTGTACACGTTAGAAACGGCAACGATAGGAGCTGTACCTGTCACTTCATAACCTACGTAGAAGCCCTCTTCTCCGCTGATCTGAAACTTTTCTGTTGTCTGCACGTCGTTAGTTCCGCTATATGCTGCGTCTGATGTACCTGTAACGTCATAAGAGTTGAGGTCTTTGGTGATAAACACCTTCAGAGTGGTGGATCTTGATGCGAGACCCACTCTCACCTTGTTGATGTAGCATCCCTTGTAGCGGCTTGCCACTTCTGCCGGAATGTAGATAGCACACTTAGCTGATGTGTTCTCCGTGAGCACACCAGTCTGTGTGGTTGTGCCGTAGCCGAAGAAGCAATACTGATCGGCAAGCGCCACGGTAACTGACATGAGCACTGCCATGAGGATCAATGATAGTCTTTTCATTTTTAAGTTCTTATAGATTAAATAAAGGATTAATTATTTCACTAACACTTTCTTTGTCATTGTATTTCCGTCTTTCACCACTCTCACCACATAGAGTCCGCTCTTGAGGTTGGTATTCTCCACCTGCTCGCCGTTCGCTGTATAATTTGATCACTCTTTCCACTGCAAGTGCTGACGTGGAGAAGAGCAAGAGAGAAAGGAATATAAGTAAGTTTTTTCTCATTGTGAAAGTATTGTTAGTTATTACTAATAAAGGTAATGTCTTCTTGTGTCAATAAGCATTACTTGAGACGAGCAAGTTGACTGTGTCTGTACGTGTGTTTGGGGAATAAGCCCCAGGGAATTTTCACCCTGGAGCTTAGACTTGTATCTGTAGCTGACGGAAAACTGATTATCCGTCGCTTTTCGTTCTTCTGATCATCCACTCCGCCGGATTCTGCAATCACTTGCGGCGCGGATCATTCATCACGTGGTCGTTCATATTACTTCACTACAACCTTGACAGCAGACTGCTGCTTGCCGTCAGAAACTGTAACGATGTACATACCCTTAGGCAGGTTCTTGCCAGTGAAGCTACGGCCGGAGAGGTCGTGAACGCCAACCAGTGTGTTGCCGTTGATAGCCTCAACGTTGCCGTCGGTCACTGTTACCATAGAGTCTGGGGTGCGGACTACAGAACTGATGCCTGAAGACACCTGTACCTTAGACTCGCGGCTGTTGTAGAGCTGGTAAACCTTGTTTGAAGGATCGTAGTTGCTCAGGAATGAAACGACGCGCATGTTTGCGAGGTTCCATTTTGGATCAACGGCGATGCTGTACTCCTTGCTTGCAGAGTAGCTGCTGATGTCCACCTTGTCACCCCAAACGTCCTCGCTGAGCACGGCACGGATAACACCGTCCTGGATATACTCACCGCTTACGCCCTTCTGCTCTGTGCTCACGATACCGTCCTCAACGAGCCATGTAGTGAGGCGGAGGTCTGTCTGACCAGGCATCACATTAGCCTGAGTGTTCAAGTTCACCTTGACGGTGATAGTGTTGTCAGCCTCGTTGTGCTTTGGACGGACGTTAAGCTCTGCGAACGAAGGAATCAGGTTCACGTTGCCGAGCATAGCTTCAAATGCCACATTGCTCTCTACAGAGTAAGCAGGACCTGGATCTTGCATGCCGAGGAACTTCATACGGTCGAAACAAGCTGCCGGGAAGAATGTTGAAGCACCGCCATAGAGAGAAACATATTTCTTCTCGAAGTCGGTAACGAACTGGTCTACGAAGCCACCTTTAGTCTTGACATGGTGCTTAACCCAGATAACGTTGCTCTGGTCTGCCAGGAACTCCTTGTATGACTCGTCCACAAATTCTGCATCACTGTAGCCCTCTGATGTGAACTGCTCGAGGAGCACGTTACGACGAAGGATCTGACCGCCCTCGCGATATGCGAAGCTGCTTGAAGTCATCTCGTTGTCGGCAACATCCGAATCGTCAACACCGTTCACCTTCTTTACAGTGAGCTTCACGTCGAGGTTACCCTCATTGTTGATCTTCACGCCTGGCACGTCGATAGTGGTGATCTCGTGACTCGGCACGTTGAGGTCGTTCAACACTACGTTGACAGACTCCTTGCCGTTTACTGATACAGAGAACTCCATGCTCTTCACAGTCTCAGGACTGTAGTTGCGGATCTTAGCCTGATATGTGGCTAGTGAATTGCACTCCACGTAGTAGTCGTTGCCAGAAGAGAGGCTGATGAGACCTACGTCACCGTCAGGGAACTTGTCGCCGGAAGCGATACCGCGGATGGCAGCGTTCATATAATATGGCTGTCCGTTCACAGCCGTAGGAAAACTGCTGTTGCTCTGCCAGTAGAAGTCGAGGGCGAGGAACGAGTTGCCCTTCTCACCGGAATAACCCATCACGATAGGATCGTCGAAAGCGACGGCGTCGAGGTTCTCGCCTGGTGTAAGGGTGATATAATAACCGAGATAGAGATCCTGGTCTTTCTCGATGGTCACAGAGTTGTTGAACTTGAACTTGTTGTAACCGGAAGCGTAATCCTGTGTAGATACCGAAGTGAGGACATCTCCCTTGATTACCTTGTCAAGATCCTTACATACGAAAGCAGTGAGACCATTGCCACGCTTCACACCCTCTACTGCCTCGTCGTCAGGAGCCAGGCCATTACCGTTTCTTGCACCGAGCACAACCTCTATAGAGTCGATCTTGCAGCCGACATACTTGTTGAGCAGGCTTGCCGGGAGGCGGATAGCCTGACACATGGTGTGAGACACTGGAGGGTCTTCCTCAACCTGTGTTACAGGGATACAGTATTTGCCAATGCTCTTATATGTCTCACTCGGACCGAGACGCATACCTGCATCTTTCTTTGTTACTGTTGCCTTGGTGATAACAGCCTGTGGGGATGGCATCAATGGAGTTCCTGTCATGCCAAACAAGTTCCCCCCAAAGAGGGGAAGACTTGCGATGGATAACAGAAACAACTTATTTCTGTTGTTTCTCATAATGATTATTTATTGATATTAAGTTTTACACTCTGTACATTGCCGTCTGCCGTGCGCACCTTGATGATGTACATACCAACTGGCAGACTACAAAAAGTAAAGTAAATATTTTTCACATTTTTAATAGTTATATAAATAAAAAAAAGTTTCGTTGTTTTATCTCACAATATTTAGAATACTTGAATGGTCGATACCGCAGGAACTATTTCCACGGGAAAACCATCGAAAGCCGATAACCCTATAATGTCAGTACAATGACTGTTTTGGAAGCGTCTAAGGTTACGACAATCACAAGTGTTTTTATTGTTTGTTCATAATATTTCCGAAATAGCGTTGCAAAAATAGGAATTAATTTCAATACCTCAAATAGTTTGTAATATTTTTTAACATTATATTACGGCAAATCAGACGATTATAAATCACGCTAAATACTTTTTTAATAGATATTGCTCAATGGAGAAGGCAAAACTGAAGGTTTCCTTAACACTAATCAAGAAATATACTATAAGGTAGGATATTAACACGTTGGCGGAATTAAACCCGAATCGGTCATTAGGCCGTTTATAGAATTATTTAATGACTGCTTGCAGTCTTTTGTTTTTTATAAGGCGTCTTTTGTCTGTTTTTAATTCGCAATAGCTCGCTATTACTCATTAAAAGCCAAACAAAATCCACTCTTCTAAAAAAGCAAAATCCAAGCAAGCCCTAATGGCCGATTTGGGTTAAATCAGTGCACACTTAATTCGAATGACCATTATATGATCTAATGACGGTTTTGGGCTAAAATTGGGCACGGTGCTTGCCCAACGGGGGTAACGTGCTTGCCCGACATGGGCAACGTGCTTGCCCCACTTGGGCAGATTTGCTGTCAGACAAATGCCCAACTAATTCATATTGCATACTCATATCCCTGTTTTCAGGATTCTGCCAACACAGACAATCTCTGTTGTCTGAATTCCTAACATCTGACAATTACTTTCATCTGACGATTGCTCACACCTGACAATTCTTTTCACCAGCAAACCATCCAGACAATTGGCTGACAATCGCCAGGTAGTCAACTGTCTATTTGTCAGAGCATTACAACAAAAAACCAGATAATCTGACAGTTTTTACCGATTTTAGGTTTTATGTCATTTTAGGTGAATTGGGGTGAGATTTCCACTGGCTAAGAATCATCAGATGCTTTTCAGAAAAAGGGAGTGCCACAAGCACTCGCAAATCCACGAAAATCCACAAATAAATCCAAAGAATACAGGTTTAAGAAAAAAAATCAGTGAAAAAGTCAAATCCGTGTTCTCCGTTAAACCCAAATCGGTCATTAGGGCTTGCCTGGATTTTGTTCTTTTAGAAGAGTGGAT